>Ga0209512_1004804_pt1 | contig 11584 bp, 8 predicted proteins | sample frozenSSSSmetaG_FD_184142 | JGI IMG/M metagenome (GOLD analysis project Ga0209512, IMG submission 184142) | Glacier valley bacterial and archeal communities from Borup Fiord, Nunavut, Canada, to study Microbial Dark Matter (Phase II) -... | ecosystem: Environmental > Aquatic > Freshwater > Ice >... | reverse complement strand
TTTTATAGGAGCCTACTACCATCGCGCAGTTCTGATGGTAGAATGAAGCCACAACGCGCTGAATAACGGTGTTGTCAATATACAAATCATCACTGTCCAATTGGATGGCAAACTTTCCGCAATCTGGTTGGTTGATTGCTTCATTCCAGCAACCCCCGATTCCAAGATCTTTACGCTGAGGAATCACATGAACAATACGATCGTCGGATTCGGCAAAGGATTTGATGATATCGGTCGTTCCATCGGTGGAATAGTTGTCGACAATAATCAGATTAAACTTAAAGTCAACTTCCTGACTTAAAACCGATTTAATTGCATGACTTATTGTCTTGGCGCGATTCCAGACCGGGATAATGACGGACGCTTCATATTTAAAATTACCAGCTGAGAATGCAATCTCGTTGAATTTTGGGGCAAGCCAGGCACCAACCACTTTTAAATGTGCTGTGCAAGCTTTCTCCATCTCAATCTGTTTGAAACGGTTCCGTGGATCAACATAATCGAACATTTTCTCACCCGATTTGCGGGTATCCAATTCGAGTTCTGTATAAAGCAATTCGGGTAGATGAACCAGCTTATAGTTTTGTGAAACCTTTAACCGAAGATCGTATAGGCCGGCAAGCTCATACTCCTCGTCCATACGTTGGGCGGCTTCAACAAACGCATCCGTGCGGAAAAGCAATAACGAGCCGAAGTCGAAATCGTCACGCAAACTACCATCCTGGTATTCAATAACCGGATGAGGTTTTAATGTGCCTTCCTTTTGCTCAAAATAATCGGAATAAACCATCCCTGCACCGCTGCTGTTAGAAGCCTGCATCATGCGACGCAACGCATTTTGCCCGAGATCAAGTGGTAAAGTTTTGGTATAAAGCAAAGTGAATGGGGTCGTTACATTCTTTGCAAACTCCTTTATCGCTTTTGTCGAATTGAAAATAGCCACGGTTATTTTGTCTAAATCAGCTCCTTCGATGGAAAATTCGACATCGCCCACCAGAACAATCTTTTCTACGACGCCCGAATCTCTTAATGTTTTGAGTGTTGGTTCAAATTCAGTTCCGTGCTGTACCGGAAAAAAGCAAGTGATCAAATTTTTCATCTTAATATTTTTAATTGATTTATTTTGATTCGAAAAAATGGACAATTTGTTGCATAAGTATTTCACGGTCAGTTGAATTTGCAATTGTTTCGAATGGTATTCCTATTGCAACAATTTTGTATTTACCATCGAACACAACGCCGGCACTTACATTGTTTTCGCCATAACGCAGTGCAGTGATGGCGTTTTTCCCGGCAGGCTCAATTCCGTCCGGAGCTTCCACTGTATAGATTTCCGGATTATATGCTGTATTGAAATTCCATTTTCCTTTGAGCCATTGATGGGCATAGTCGGTTGTATAAAAAGAACCGCCTTTTGAGGCATGTCCTGTTCGCCAGGTAAAATGCAAAACATCCTTCGCAAATTTCGCGGCAATGGAGTCGTTGCTTTCTCCGAATTCAGATCCGATGTAAGCGCCTGAAATAAAAAGTTTACTCCCATTTTCTGTTAATTCAGAAATCTTTGACTTCATGTCAGGTGTATAAATTTTATAATCGACTAACATCGTGTCTTTTAAATTTTGTGTTGATCGCTCTTCACCCAAAATAAGATCTGTAGCAAAATAGGGAGAAATATCGAATTTTTGTTCACTAAAAACCTCATCACTTGTCGAGACAAAAGAATAGCCGGCAGCCATAATCGCCTTTCCATGGATAACAGGATAATCAAAACTGTTGCCGGGAATTACTTTTCCCTCCATATCACTATAGCTTGCTCCCCAACCAGGACTATCGTCATCGAGCCATGCGGATTTTCGATCAAAATCGTATTGAAATCCCACGAAACTGATATCCTGACGATCGGCAACACCCTGATCTTTCCACCAGGCAACGCCGGCGGTGACTCCGTTATCAAAAATAGCCGGACCGCAAATACGATCAAATCCATTCACAACCAGAATATTCCCTTTGCTATTGCTCTTTTGTCCGACAGAAAGGGTCTCGCCTGGAAAACTTTCACCACCTTTATTAATTGCGGTGACTTTGAAACTATAAATCCGGTCATACTGATCAAGTTTTAAAACGAGGGTGGTATCCTCAACAATAACTCCATTGTCAAATCCATTGCTATCAATTCGTTGATAAACTTTGAACTTGTCTGGTTTGGCACTTGGTTCCAGCGGATCATTCACAGCACTCCAGCTTAGTTTAAAAGAGTTTTCGCCAGATTTTGTAATTGCAAAATGATCAACAGGTAATGGTTGAACAATAAATGGACGCTTTTCCTGAAACGATTGAAATTTCAACATCCCCTTATAAATAGCCCGACTCACATCAAATCGGAATCGTGGATCCAAACCAAATTTCATATCTGCAATATTCTGATGCGAAAACAGTTCGAGCAACATGGTTGGGACATTTGGCCGCCATGCTTCTGAATATTGCTTGTCCCAAAGACCGCGTCTGGTCCAATGTGGATTATAGATCTGCCGGATATCATCAACCAATTGCGTCTGTATTATATCTGTTAAGTCGCGGCTGGCCATTCGTGATTTTCCATTTGGAAAAAGACCTTGATTGGCCGTTGTACTGTAGATGCCTAATGTTCCTATGATTGAATCGTTTGGAGTTACGCCAGCGTCGGTATGAAAAGCAAAGGCAAGATCAATCGGGATCTTCATACCAATGAGTTCATCCTTATTATCTGAAATATTTCGACCGCCCATCAGATAATTAACCCATTTACCACGCGACTGATAATCATCGTTATAGTCGTTTTTATCTTTGTTTTGATTATAGGTAAGTGTATCGGGGAAACCGGCACTTTGCAGATAATATCTTGCGCCTTCGAGATAAGATGGTTTACCACTTATTTTATAATCAAAAAGTTGTGGATTATTTTTAACCGATTCGTTTTCTGTGTTTTTTTCAGCGAGAGATTTCTTGTTCTGCACCGCTTCTTCGGCCGGACGACGGGCTACATTTCCCATTCCTCCACCGAATTTCACAGCGTCCGCTGAAATAAATCCCGGTTTTTCGCTTGTGCAGCTGATGGTTACCATTCCCATTTCAGGACTTTTTCCTAAAAGAAAGTCGAAAGTTCCCAGGTAAATCCAGGTTCCTCCGCCAATTTTTTGATTCACCCGGAAATCGGTTTTTCCGCCGGCATGATATACGGTATACTTCACTTCTGTTGATGAAGCATCATCGCTTTGGTAGGAAACGGACACAGAATACTGGCCTTTCTCACTAAAAGAAGGTATGTATTTGATAAGCCTACTATTATCCTTCAGATTTTGAAACAGTAACGAGGTTCCCATTTGAAACGGATTATCATCAGAAAACAATGTGTCTTTCAATAAAAAGCCTTTAACTAATTGGTCAACAGTTATACCATCCGGAATATTCAGTTCTGAACCTGAGGTAGATCTGTCATTGTCAATGATTACCTCGTTCGATTGCCAATCACGTTCGCGCGGCAGAAACACATTTGCGCCACTATTTTCAAGCATCGGAACAAGGTAAGGCAAAACATAACTCATGGTCGACATATCTTCTACTGTTCCAAATAAGCGCGCGCGCTGCCATTCCCACCGGTCGAGCTTCGACTCGTAATACCACCCGTGGCTGTCCCATAACGCTATGTTGTTGTTATACAGTCCAGATGTAGGTTTGTCTTTACCGGATTGCTGTACAACAGGAATTCTATTAGATTTGTCTCCCGAAATTCTGTTTTGGTCGATGGGAATAGTCGTTCGCAATGAATTGGGAACTAATTCTTTTAATAAATGATGATCCGTATAAATTTCAACCGGATAATTTTTAAACTTTCGTCCCAAAACTTTTTTGACTGAGTTTTCAACGTGCGTAACTATATTCTCTCTGACAGGTGTATACGAAAGGGAAGAGGTGAAAAAAACCTGAACGAGCTGCTTCTCCGGAAGAAATGACAGCGAATCAAATCTAATGCGTCCCACATGCGACCAATCCGGAACCGGGCTATCCATTTTTTTGAGGCGGTTTTCGGCTTTGATGATCATTCGGGACCGTCTGGTTGTTTGTGAAAAACCAATTATCGGTGTGACCAAGATGATCATTGCAATAATGCCTATGTGGAGTCGACTAAATTTCTTCATCAATAAGCTTTTAAAAATACTCATCAAAAATAGAACTAATTTTTAAAAAATTTGTACTTTTGTCATACATGTTATAAAACACAAAATAATTACATATAATGATCTTAATTGCAGACAGTGGCACTACCAAAACAGATTGGTGCTTAATAGGCGATCAGGAAGCCTTGGAAAAAGTTGTCACGTCAGGAATAAATCCATTTTATCAGGAAGCGGAAAACATTTCAACAATTTTGCAAAAGGAGTTTACCTCAATTAAAAAATTCAAAGCCATCTACTTTTATGGAACCGGATGTATCAATCAAGAAAAAAAGGATATTGTAAAAAAAGGTCTTTTAAATGTATTTGAAGCAGAAGAAATTTTCATTGGAAGCGACCTTCAGGCGGCAGCTCATTCGCTGTGCCAGGATCAACCCGGATTTGCCTGCATTCTGGGAACAGGTTCAAATTCTTGCTATTATGATGGAAGTGAAATTGTTACAAATGTCTCGCCGCTCGGATTTATCTTGGGTGATGAAGGAAGTGGAGCTGTACTGGGGAAAAAACTGATTGGTGATGTATTGAAAAAACAGTTGCCTCAGTCGCTGATAAATGATTTTTTTGAAAGCTATAATACGACTGCTGCGGAAATTCTTGAGAATGTATACAAGAAACCATTTCCAAGCCGTTACCTGGCTAATTATACCAAATTTCTTTCTGAAAACATCAACCATCCTGAAATCGAGAATATAGTTATTTCAAGTTTTCGTGAGTTTTTGACCCGAAATTTACTGCAATACCCGGGAGTTGAAAGAACTCCAATTCATTTTACAGGTAGCATTGCCTTTCATTTTGAAGTTCAACTTCGTAAAGCCATTGAAGAACAGCATCTGATATTGGGCAATATTGAACGTGCTCCGATGAACGGACTTATCAGATATCATAACAATAAAGTATCATTATAAAATATTAGAAGTTTAGTCATGAAGTCAACAGCCAGAACCAAAACAAGCGTTACTGAATCGCCTTCGAATTTTGATAATCTTGACAAGATGTCGATCGAAGAGTTGCTTACGCATATAAACGAGGAAGATTCTAAAGTCCATATCGCTGTCAAACAAGCGCTTCCCCAGATTAAGAATTTAGTGGAACAAATCGAAGTAAGAATGAAAAAAGGGGGACGTGTCTTTTACCTTGGTGCCGGAACAAGCGGCAGACTTGGGGTTCTGGATGCCTCGGAGATTCCTCCAACGTTTGGCGTTCCTGAAAGTATGGTCATTGGTTTGATTGCAGGTGGTGATGTAGCCCTTCGTAAATCAGTCGAAGCGGCTGAAGATGATCCAAACAAGGCATGGGTCTCACTACAAGGTTTCAATATTAATAAAAATGATGTAGTTATCGGAATCGCGGCATCTGGAACAACTCCTTATGTGATTGGAGGAATCAATCATGCCCGTGAGAATGGAATCCTTACCGGTTGTATTACGTGCAATCCGGGAAGTGAAATTGCCAAAGTCACAGAATTTCCGATAGAAGCGATCGTTGGGCCGGAGTTTGTAACCGGCAGCACACGACTAAAAGCTGGTACAGCCCAAAAGATGATTCTCAATATGATCACAACATCCATTATGATCAAATTGGGAAGGGTCAAAGGAAATAAAATGGTAAACATGCAACTCACCAATAAAAAACTGATTGAGCGTGGAACCCAAATGATTGTTGATGAAATTAATATACCAACGGACGAAGCCCGAAGGTTGTTATTGATCCATGGTTCGGTTAAAAAAGTGATCGAAGCGTATCAAAAATAGATATGTTAAATTAAATCGTTATAAACACGTAGAGACGTTGCTTGCAACGTCTCTACACATTACAGAATAATAAAAAAGGTTGTCCCTTCTGTTTCGGAGGTGGTAAAGTCAACCGTTCCCCCAAGATGTTGCTCTCCCAGAATTTTCATACTGTAAGTTCCAAGACCTCGTTGGGTTCCTTTCGTTGAAAATGAGCGCATAAACACTTGCATCTCAATATTGCGTGGGATAAATTTGGGATTGTGAACTGAAAATTTCAGTTTTTGATCAATCTTAGTCACTGATATTTTAACTGTTTGTCCTGAAGTACTGGCTTCGAGCGCATTTTTCACCATATTGTTCAGAACCCGTCGCAACAATACCGGGTCACTTTCGAAACATTCATCTGTGGAATTTTCACTAACTACAATGCTTTTCCCTTTTGCTACTTCAAGGAACTTGAGTTCACTGGCAATTTGCTGTATAAAAATCAAACTATTTATTGGCTGACGATTGACTACCAACTCATGATTTTCGGCTTGCGTAAGTAACCTCTGAGTACCAATCTCATCAATTATTTGCTGACAAAGAGATGAACCCATTTTAATAAAATCTTGCTGTTCCTCTTCATCAATGGAGTCGAATAATTCAAAAAATCCTTGTAATCCCGCCGCAACATTTAGAATATCATGGAAAAATATCTTCTCAATTATAGCTCTGCGTTTTCGGTCTGTTATGTCGACCAATGAAAAGATGGTATAGTTTAAATTCTCATGCAAAAACGGAGTTGCTGTAACCTCAACATCGAGAAAGTTTTCTGTGCCATCGACTATTCTGCGTATCCGGCATTCTGATGTTGCTTTGAGTCCGGTTTTCTGGCATTGCAAAATAGCATTTACAGCGCCACAGTAACGGCAATGTTCTGTAGTCCCGCAACCGCCAACTTCATCCCCGGCAAAGTGACAGTGAATTGCTTCGCCGAATCGTTTACCTAATACCTGATTAACGTTTTCAATTTCAAGTGTTTTCATCAGAATATCATTTGTGAAAACGATCTGTCTGTTTTCGTCGAGAATACAGAAAATGTAGGATAACGAGCAAAAAATGTCATTCAGGTAGGGTATCTTTTCAAGACTTAAATTACTTTTCATAATACTCTCGTCAGAACTTCTCTCAGCAGAGGCATATTTTGTTTCCATATCCTATTTTTTAGCGGCGCAATTTACAGTTTTTCCTCAAATTTTAGAGGTAATAATAGCAGATCAAAAAGCTTTGTCAAATATTCTTTTTGATCAATATTTTCATATTTAAACTGCATATATTTAAATTGTTGAGCCTTTTTATTATTGAGTAATATTCTTATGCTTTAAATTGAAATCTTAAAAATAGCAGAAATTGAAATTTAAGAATCTCAAATTATCAAAACATTTGGATAAGTATTTGGTTTCTTAAGTAGAAACTTATTAAGAATTATGAAGACAATTGATAAAAATAAGCCAGTGATGGTAACGGGAGCAACAGGATATGTTGCAGGATGGATTGTAAAAAAACTCCTCGATGAAGGACTAACCGTGCATGCACCGGTTCGAAACCCGGAAAATATTGAGTTGCTAAAATATCTGGATGCGATTGCTTCAAAATCAAAAGGGCAAATTAAGTATTTCAAAGCTGATTTATTGAACGACGGTTCCTACGATGAGGCAATGAAAGATTGTGAACTGGTTTTCCATACTGCCTCTCCATTTATCAATACAGTGAAAGATCCACAGAAAGATCTGGTTGATCCGGCGCTGATCGGAACAAAAAATGTTTTGGGATCAGTAAACCGCACAGGATCAGTCAAACGTGTGGTGTTGACGAGTAGCTGCGCTGCAATAATTGGTGATGCTGCCGATTGTCTGGCTTATCCAAATGGCACTGCAACTGAGGAACAATGGAATCTTACTTCTACGCTTGACCATCAGCCCTATTCCTACTCTAAAACGGTGGCAGAACGGGCTGCCTGGGGGCTTAATCAAAATCAATCGCGCTGGGATTTAGTCGTGATCAATCCATCGCTTGTTATCGGTCCGGGCATAAATCCCAAATCGACCTCCGAAAGCTATAATCTGATCAGGCAGTTAGGCGACGGAAATATGAAAATGGGAGCTCCGGAGTTTTACATCGGGGTTGTTGATGTACGCGATCTGGCTGAAGCTCATTTCAAAGCAGGATTTCTGCCGCAGGCAAAAGGAAGGCATATTATTTCTGCAAATGAAACTTCCTTCCTGACTTTAGCCGGGATTCTGCAAAAGAAGTATGGTAATCAATATCCATTTCCAAAGAAAACTTTACCCAAATTCCTCGTTTGGCTGATGGCCCCGTTGGCAGGATTTAAGCGTAAGATGATCAGCAAAAACGTTGGATATCACTGGCGTGTCGATCATTCGAAAAGTGTGAAGGAATTAGGAATTAAGTACCGCCCTGTCGATAAATCAATCATCGATTTCTTTCAGCAAATGATTGATAATAATGTGTTTTCTAAAGTTAAACCATATAAGTGAAGACGTTAATTATTGATATTAAGCAGGGACCGCCTTCCCACTGCTGCAAACGGGCTTCCCATATCTGCAAATGAGCTTCCCTGTGCTGCAAATGAGCTTCCCGTATCTGCACATGAGCTTCCCGTATCTGCACATGAGTTTCCCGGTGCTGCACATGAGCTTCCCGCATCTGCACATGAGCTTCCCGCATCTGCGCATGAGTTTCCCACATCTGCGCATGAGCTTCCCACATCTGCACATGAGTTTCCCACATCTGCACATGAGTTTCCCACATCTGCGCATGAGCTTCCCACATCTGCACATGAGTTTCCCACTGCTGCACATGAGTTTCCCACTGCTGCACATGAGCTTCCTACAACTGCAACGAGACTGTAAGAGACTGTAAAATGAACTCTGTCTAAGGTATAAATTGTTATGAGACTGTAGCGGGGAAGCGGGAGATAATAAAAAGCAAACGCCGCAATCATCCGATTGCAGCGTTTGCTAATTAATTATTTTGTAAGTATTTAAACTGTATATGTTGTTGAAGCGGTATCACCACCACGGCCTGTCCAGTTGGTATGAAAGAACTCACCACGTGGTTTGTCAACCCTTTCGTAGGTATGTGCTCCGAAATAATCGCGCTGTGCCTGTAGTAAGTTGGCAGGTAATCTTTCGCTGCGGATCCCATCAAAATAAGTCAATGAAGTAGCAAGACATGGTGCAGGAACGCCATTGGTGATTGCAGTTGCAACAACACGACGCCATCCGGCCTGCGCTTTTTCAATGGTAGTTTTAAAGTATTCGTCAAGCAGCAAATGCTCTAATTTTGGATTTTTATCAAAAGCTTCTTTGATCTTGCCTAAAAAGACCGAGCGGATAATACAACCACCACGCCACATCAGTGCAATACCTCCGTTATTCAATGTCCATTTATATTCTTTAGCTGCTTCTGCCATTAAGTCATAACCTTGTGCATAAGAGATAATCTTTGCACCAAGAAGTGCATCTTTCAAATCGCTGAGGAATTGAACTTTATCTCCTTTGAAAAGCTTTTCCGGTCCGTTTAGAAATTTTGATGCTTTCACGCGAAGATCTTTTTGTGCTGAAAGACAGCGTGCGAAAACAGATTCGCCGATCAGGGTAAGCGGAATTCCAAGGTCCAGTGCTGATACTGCAGTCCATTTACCGGTACCTTTCTGTCCGGCTGTATCCAAAATCTTTTCAGCAAGTGCTTCGCCATTTTCATCACGGAAACCTAAAATATCACGTGTGATCTCAATCAGATAACTGTCCAGATCGCCTTTGTTCCATTCGGTAAAAACGTCATGCATCTCGTCGGCGTTCATGCCTAACAGGTCTTTCATCATTTGATAGGCTTCGCAGATAATCTGCATATCGCCATATTCGATGCCATTGTGAACCATTTTCACAAAATGTCCGGCCCCGTTTTCGCCGACCCAATCGCAGCAAGGTTGACCATCGACTTTGGCAGCAACAGCCTGGAAGATTTCCTTAACGGCTGGCCATGCTGCAGGTGATCCGCCTGGCATCATTGATGGCCCTAACAAGGCGCCTTCCTCACCGCCTGAAACGCCTGTTCCGATGTACAATAAGCCTTTGCTTTCGACATATTTGGCACGACGGATGGTGTCGGGAAAGTGAGAGTTGCCACCATCGATTATGATATCACCAGCTTCGAGGTGCGGGATAATCTGTTCAATAAAATCGTCAACAGGAGACCCAGCTTTAACCAGCATCATAACTTTACGTGGACGTTCGAGGTTGGCGCAAAGATCTGCGATGGAGTGACATCCGATGAAATTCTTGCCAGCGCCACGTCCGGCGATAAACTTGTCTACTTTATCGACTGTCCGGTTAAAAACTGCGACAGTAAATCCTTTACTCTCCATATTAAGCACAAGGTTTTCACCCATTACTGCAAGGCCTATAAGCCCAATGTCTGCTTTTTTCATTTGTTTCTATTGTTTTGAAATGTTTCTGATATTTCTATTGTTTCTGTTGTTTCTGTTGTTACAACTTATTTCTATTATTTCAATTTATAGTTTGAATCCCAGTTTCTTGAGTTTGCCGATCGTTTTAATATTATTGATCTTGCAAAGAATATTGAAAGTCGGGAACTCACGTCTCACGGGATAGTCGCCCCGCTGTTTTTCGAATGTTTCGACGGATGATCTCAGTAGCTGGTCATCTTTGCGGATATCGTAAGTTGCAAAAATAGCTTCGGCAAGTACCTGCTGCGTCGTTTTCCCGGTTCCGTCAAGGAATATTTCGGTCGATTCCGGAAGTTCAATTCCTGTACATTTCCAGTTGTTGATGCCCAGGTTGAAGAACTTGCTCAAGGCTCTGACACTCATACTTGTTCCATTCGCTTTCCCATCTTTTGAATAACCGGCAATATGGGGTGTTACTAAATCGGCAAGTGCGAGCAATTCGCGATCCAATTCAGGTTCATTCTCCCAGCAATCGATTACAGCTCCTGAAATTTGACCCGATTTGAGTGCAGATTTGAAAGAAATTGTATCGGTTACTTCGCCACGGCATGAGTTGATAATGATCGGTTGTTTCTTCGCTTTTGAAAAAAATGATTCATCCGCAAGATGGTAAGTTTTATCAATACCATCCGGATTTAAAGGGACATGTAAAGTAATAATGTCCGCTTTTTCGAGAATATCATCCAGTTCAACAAAGCCTTTTCCTCCTTCGGCTCTCGATCGTGGCGGGTCGTTGAGCAGCACTTTCATCCCGAGTATTTCGCAAAGCCGGGCCACTTTCGAACCCACATTTCCAACTCCGACAATACCAATCGTTTTCTCTGTGAGGGAGAAATCATTTTTTTCCGCAAGAGCCATCAAAGCAGAAGCGATGTATTGCTCAACCGATTTTGAATTGCATCCAGGGGCGTTCGTCCACGTGATTCCTGCTTGCTCACAATAAGCTGTATCGATGTGATCGTAACCAATTGTAGCAGTGGCAATGAATTTTACTGCTGATCCTGCCAACAGCGCTTCATTGCAGATTGTTCTGGTCCGGGTGATAATTGCGTCAGCATCTTTTACAACCTCAGGAGTCGTTTTATTCCCGGGAAGATAAATTACTT
>Ga0209512_1004801_pt1 | contig 11590 bp, 8 predicted proteins | sample frozenSSSSmetaG_FD_184142 | JGI IMG/M metagenome (GOLD analysis project Ga0209512, IMG submission 184142) | Glacier valley bacterial and archeal communities from Borup Fiord, Nunavut, Canada, to study Microbial Dark Matter (Phase II) -... | ecosystem: Environmental > Aquatic > Freshwater > Ice >... | reverse complement strand
CTGCGTGGGAGCTGGCGAATGCCGCGCACGACGACGACCTCATCGTGATCGGCACTCACAAGACGGGCTACCTGCACGGGCGTGTGCTCGGTACGAAGAGCATCGTGGTCGCCTCCATCGCGTCGTGTACCGTCGCGGTCGTTCCCGAGGAGACCTCGAAAGGGCGCTCGGGAGTTGTGGTCGGCCTAGCTCCGGGGGAATTCTGGAGGGACGCGGTGATCGCTGGCAGTCACGAAGCTGAAAACCTCGCCCAAGATCTCACTCTCGTGCACGCATCGCCCGCACGCGACGACGACTCGGCAGCGTTGCTGCTTGAGCAGGGCCGCGGGCTGCTCGCGGCGGCCGCAGCGCTCGCGGTCGAGACGTCCCCGGGAATGGTGGTTCGTAGCCGGTTGTCTCGACGCCGACCCGCCGAGGCGCTGCTCGATGCGAGTCACACGGGATCCGCGCTCATTCTCGGGGTAAGTCGGCGAAGCCCTGCAAACGCGGGATTCATCGGCTCCGTAACCCACGATGTACTGCTGAACTTGAATTCGCCGGTCCTGATTGCCAGGCCGCTTTATGCGCAGTAGTTCGGCAAGGGGACTTTCGCCCCTGTAGCCACAGCGACGCGCTCCCTACTGTGGCAGGATGACTCCCACTGTGGCATTCAAGACCCTTGCTGATCGGCGCGACTTTCCTCTCACTGCTGTTGACACGTGGTGGCGAGCGGCTAATTACCTCACCGTCGGCCAGATCTACTTGCGCGATAACGCCCTCCTTGAGCGCGAGTTGCGGGTGTCTGACATCAAACCGCGATTGCTCGGCCATTGGGGAACCTCGCCAGCTCTCAACCTGATCTATGCGCACCTCAATCGACTCATCGTCGAGCGTTCGCTGGAGATTCTCTACATCGCCGGCCCGGGCCACGGTGGCCCCGCAATGGTCGCGAACACGTGGCTCGATCACACGTACACAGAACTTTTTCCTCACATCACCCAGGATGCCGCGGGCATCCGTTCGCTGTTCCGGCAGTTCTCGGCTCCCGGAGGCATCCCCTCTCACGCCTCACCCGACACCCCGGGCTCGATCCACGAGGGCGGTGAGCTCGGCTATTCGCTCGTGCACGCATACGGCGCCGCGCTCGACAATCCGGGTCTGATCGTCGCGTGCGTCGTTGGCGATGGCGAGGCCGAGACGGGCACGCTAGCGGCGAGCTGGCACTTGAACAAGTTCCTCAACCCGGAGACGGACGGCGTCGTGCTGCCGATCCTCAACCTCAATGGCTACAAGATCGCCAATCCGGCAGTGCTCGCGCGTATTCCCGAGAACGAGCTTCTCGAATTGTTCCGCGGATACGGTTATGCGCCCGTGATCGTCTCGGGCGGCTTCGACGGGGAGAACCCGATGGTCGTGCACGCCGCGATGGCCACCGCACTCGAACAGGCCGCCGATGACATCGCCGCGATCCGCAGCCGAGCGCGGGGCACCGCGGAGTGGGAGCGACCCCGCTGGCCGATGATCATTTTGCGCACCCCCAAGGGCTGGACGGGACCTCGCGAGGTTGAGGGAGTGCCCGTGGAGGGAACGTGGCGCGCGCATCAGGTGCCGCTCGACCAGGTCACCGAGAAGCCCGGCCACTTGCGGATTCTCGAGGACTGGCTGCGCAGCTACCACCCGGAGGAACTGTTCGAGTCCGACGGGCGACCGCTCGATTCGCTCTCGATGCTTCGGCCGCGTGGCGAACTCAGGATGAGCGCGGTGCCGGCCTCGAATGGCGGTCAGTTGCTCGTCGACCTCAAGCTGCCTCCCATCGACGTTCACGGCGTCGGGATGGCCGGCGGACGCGGAGTGACCGCTGAGGCGACTCGCGTGCTCGGGCGCTGGCTCGGCGACGTGATCCGCGACAATCAGAATTTCAGAATCTTCGGCCCAGACGAGACGGCATCGAACCGTCTGGATGCCGTCTACGACGACACGGGCAAGCAATGGCAAGGCGAGATCGTGCCGACGGATCTCAACCTCGTCCGCGATGGCAAGGTCATCGAAATCCTCAGTGAGAACCTCATCGAGGGCCTCCTAGAGGGTTACCTACTGACCGGTCGACACGGGCTGATGAACTCCTACGAGGCGTTTATTCACGTCGTCGATTCAATGTTCAACCAGCACGCGAAGTGGCTCGAAGCCTCCGAACACATCCCGTGGCGTCGGCCGATCGCCTCGCTGACGTACCTGCTGAGTTCGCACGTCTGGCGCCAGGATCACAACGGCTTCTCCCACCAAGACCCCGGATTCCTCAATCACGTCGTCAACAAGAGCGCCAAGATCGTCCGCGTCTACTTGCCGTCCGACGCGAACAGCTTGCTCGTGACCGCCGAGCATTGCCTCGCGAGCCGTAACTACGTGAACGTGATCGTCGCGGGCAAGCAACCGGCGCCGAACTTCCTGTCAATCGCCGAAGCTCGCACGCACGGGCGCCGTGGCGCGGGAATCTGGGAGTGGGCGGGAACTGAGCGCACGGGCGAGACAGCGGATGTGGTCATCGCGTGCGCGGGAGACGTGCCCACCTGTGAAGCCATGGTGGCGGTCGAGTTGCTCAAGGAGCACATCCCGGCCCTGCGGATCCGCTTTGTGAACGTTGTCGACCTCATGCGCCTGCAGTCAAGCGAACAGCATCCCCACGGGCTCTCGAAGAACGACTTCGATGCGATCTTCACGGCCGACAAGCCCGTGATCTTCGCGTTCCACGGTTACCCCGCGCTCATCCACCAGCTCATTTACAAGCAAACCAATCACGGGAACTTCCACGTGCTCGGCTTCCGCGAGAAGGGCACGACGACGACGCCCTTCGACATGCTCATGCTCAATGATCTCGACCGCTACTTCATCGCGATGGATGTTATCAAGCACACACCCGGCCTGCAGCAGCGCTACGCGAGCCTCTCCGAGCACTTCGACGACGAGCGGTCGCGCATGCGTGCGTACGCGTACGAGCACGGTATCGACAGCCCGGAGGTCACGGGCTGGGAGTGGCTCGCGACCCGGAAGTTCTGACCCAGACCGCGGCGGCGGGCCGATACCCGGCTCTTCGTATGACCGAAAGTCCCCCACGCCGTCGCCGCACGACCACTCACCTCGCGCCCGACCAGATGACGGGACTTTCGGCCCTTTGCCCGGTGCGCGGCATGCCTTTTGCTAAGGGGATGAACGCTCAATTGGTGACGGGTGCTCCTACGACCCCTGGGCATGCGTCGTCCCTGCGATTGGACCACGCGGACGCATGGTCGCGCATGCGCGCGCAGTCGGTTGGCCGCTTGGCGGTCAGTGTGGCGGGCCAGCCCGACATTTTCCCGGTGAACTTCCTCACGTTCGACCATAGCATCCTGATTCGCACTGACCCTGGCTCGAAGCTCGACAGCATAATCGCCAACGCTCTCGTCGCATTCGAAGTCGACGAAATTCGGGCAAAGCGCGCGTGGAGTGTTGTCGTGAAGGGGAGCGCGCATCGGCTCACCGATGCACTCGAACTCGAGGCCGCGCGCCAATGTCCGCTGTGGACGTGGATGCCTCGCCACGCTGACGTGTTCCTCACAGTTACGCCGACCACGGTGACGGGTCGCAGCTTCCAACGTTCCTAGCTGTGCGCGCGTCGGTGCGCCGTGGTGCAATGGGGGCGTGAAACTGTCGGGCCTCAAGTCTGTCGGCGTGCAATCGGGGCTTGCCGCCGCCGTGCTGTTCGGTGCGAGCACGCCTCTCGCCAAGCTGCTGCTCGGTTCGGTGAATCCCTTCCTGCTCGCGGGGCTGCTCTATCTGGGGTCCGGGCTGGGCCTCGGACTCTACCGGTTGATCCGCCGAGCTCCGCGGGTGCGGCTCGCTCGTCGGGACATTGCGCCACTGGCCGGCGCGATCGTGTTCGGCGGGATGCTCGGACCGGTGCTGCTCATGGTGGGGCTCACCGTCCTGCCCGCGACGGGCGCGTCGCTATTGCTCAACGCTGAAGCCGTGTTCACGGTTCTGATCGCGTGGTTCGTGTTCCGCGAGAATGTCGACGGCCGAGTAGCTCTGGGGATGCTCGCCATCGTCGCCGGTGCCGTGGTGCTGAGCATCCCCGTCGGCGCGCAGCTCGGGGCGCTCTGGCCCTCGCTCGCTGTCGTGGGCGCCTGCCTGTGCTGGGCGATCGACAACAATCTCACCCGCGCGGTCGCGCACGCGGACGCGACCTGGCTTGCCGCCGTCAAGGGCGGGGTTGCGGGTCCGGTGAACCTCGGCTTGGCGCTCGTATTGGGCGCCCAGCTGCCCTCGGGACTCACTATCGGCTTGGCGATGGTGGTCGGGTTCTTCGCGTACGGCGTGAGTCTCGTGCTGTTCATCGTCGCGCTTCGGCACGTGGGCACCGCGCGCGCCGGAGCGTACTTCTCGGTCGCGCCGTTCTTTGGGGCGGGCCTCGCGGTCGCGCTCGGAGCTCCGATCACTGTGCCGCTCCTGATCGCCGCCGGGCTCATGGCGATCGGGATGTGGCTGCACCTCTCGGAGCGGCACGACCACGAGCACACGCACGAGGCGTTGACCCACGAGCACTCCCACGTGCACGACCAGCACCACCAACACGATCACGACGAGCCGGTCAAACCGGGTGTGCGGCATCGGCACGAGCACTCCCACGAGCAACTGACCCACACTCACGAGCACTACCCCGACGAGGATCACCGACACAACCATTGAGCGCGCGCGAGCGTGCGCGGCACCGGGCGGACACCCGCCCCACTCGGTGCCCGGCACGGACCCGGCTAGTGCCCCGGCAGGGACTCGACGCCCCTACTGAGCCGCATCCCCATCGCGGCCGCGCGTGGGCCGCGAGTTGTTCAAAGGCGATGCTGCTGACTGCTCAGCGGGGGCCCCAGTGATCTAGTGGCCACACCGGAGGACGTGTCGTAAGGCGACGGCGCTGTGCTGCCGTCGCCTTACGACACGTGCCCCGGCAGGGACTCGAACCCTGACTGGGACGATTTTAAGTCGTCTGCCTCTGCCGATTGGGCTACCGGGGCGTCGGGCTAGTTGTGAGCCGGCGCGCCGACTTTGACAGACGCAGGTACCGCGGCTGACGGTGGAGCGGTGCTGTGTGACTCCGGGCCGACCGCGGCCTTCGGGCGGGTGGCGAACTCCTCGAACGCGGCTCGCGAGTCGCTGCGGGCCTCAAGCGAGACGATGTCGCGACCGAGCCAGAGGTTGTTCCACCAGCCGGAGAACACACGAATCTTGCGCTCCAACGTTGGGATCGCAAGTCCGTGGTAGTAACGGTGCATCAACCACGCGGGGAAGCCCTTGACCGCGATCTTGCCGGACTGGAACACACCGTTATACATACCGAGCCCGGCGACCGCGCCGAGATTATCGTGGCGGTACTCGCGAGGTGCGTCGCCTCGAAGGGTCGCAACCAGATTCTTGGCGATGAGCTTGCCCTGCCGCACGGCATGCTGAGCGTTCGGCACACAGAATCCGCCGACACCGTTGCCCGTAACATCCGGAACTGCGCTGACGTCACCTGCACCCCACGCGCCCTCGACAATGCCGTCGTCGTTGATGACCCGCAGGTCGGGCTGCACGCGCAGGCGACCGCGCTCCTCAAGCGGCAGATCGGTGTTGCGAAGCATTGGGTTTGCCATCACGCCTGCGGTCCATACGACCGTGGCAGACTCGAAAGTCTCACCGGTCGATAGTTCGACACGGCCACCGACCATTGACATGAGCTGGGTGTTGAGGTGCACCTGCGCACCACGGCTCTCTAGATCCTTGATGACCCAGAGACTCGTCTTGAGCGACACCTCCGGCATAATGCGCCCCATCGCCTCGACGAGGTGAAAGTGGGTGTCTTCGAACTTGATAGTTCGGTAGTGCGACACCATCGCGGACGCGAGGCTCCGCATCTCGGCGTAGACCTCGATGCCCGCGTAGCCCCCACCGATAACCACGAAGGTCAGGAGGCGGTCGCGATACGGGCCAGGCGGAAGCGAAGCCGCCTTATTGAAGTTGGTCAGAATCCGGTCGCGAATCGCCATCGCCTCTTCGATGGTCTTGAGCCCAATCGCTTCATCGGCGACGCCGGGAATCGGGAACGTTCGCGAGACGGCGCCAGCTGTGACAACGATAATGTCGTACGACTCTTGCCACGAATAGCCGGACTCGGTCATGACGGTGACCGTTTTCGCCGCGTGGTCAATGTCGGTGACCTTCGCCGTGATGACATGGGTCTTCTTGAGGTGGCGCAAATGCGATACGACCGCGTGTCTGGGCTCGATCGAACCGGCTGCCACCTCCGGCAGGAACGGCTGGTAGGTCATGTATGGCAAGGGGTCGACGAGGGTGACCGTGGCCTCGCCGCGCCTGAGGATCTTCTCGAGCTTAAGAGCGGTGTAGAACCCGGCGTAGCCGCCGCCGACGATCAGGATTTTGGGCACGGTTCAAGCTTTCTGAAAGGGGAAGATGCCAACAATCTATCGTGTCTTGCGTGCCGCACCGAACTGGCGCACTGCCCGCACGATGGCCCAGACGGCGAGCGCGCCGAAGGCGATCAGCACTCCCAGCGGGATTCCGACGTTGCGCAACAGGTTCACGGTCGGGAGAAGAGTGCCGAGGGGAGATTCCGGCGCGGCCGCGACGGGAGCAAAAGACACCGAAGGCGGAATGATCGGAGCGGGAGCCGCGGATGCGGGCGCACGACGGTAAACGGTGATCCATTGCGCGAGGTCGCCCATCGGATTCTCGGTGACACGAGGCACCGATGCCGTAACTGCCGCAACAGCATTGATGAGCCCGAAGCCGTAGATCGGGTCCACCCCGGGGGCGCCCGCGTCTCGAGCCGTAACGACAACACGATTGATCACGTTGCTCGCGTCGAGTTCCGGATGCGCGGCCATGACGAGCGCAACGACACCCGCGACGATCGGGGTTGCCCCGCTCGTGCCGCTCCACAGCACATGTTGGCCCCCGGGGACGACGCCGACGAGCTTCTCGCTCGGGGCGGCGACCCCGATGGTAATCCCCTGAGCCGACGCATCGAAGCTCGCGGTGCCAGCCGAGTCCACCCCAGCCACAGTGAGCACCCCGGGCATCGTTGCGGGGGCGCCAACCTCCGTTGTACCGCTGCCGCGATTGCCCGCCGCGGCCACGATCACGACGTTGTGTTGCATGGCGTAGAGGAACGCGTCATCCCAACTCTGAGGCCAGTCGAGGGTGTTGCGCGTCAGCGACATATTGATGACTCTCGCCCCGTGGTCAACGGCGTAGCGCACCGCTCTCGCGATTTGCGCATCAGAGTCGGTCGCCCCCGCGCCAAACCCGACCGAGAGCGGCATGATCGAGGCTTCCGGGGCCGAGCCGATCACGCCGCTATTGCCGCCGGTGCCCCGACCGGCGGCAAGCGAGGCGACCATCGTGCCGTGCTCACTTCCGTCGGCTCCGACGGGAGTTTGGCCGTTGGATGACCCGAGCCCCGAGAAATCACCGCCACTCACGACCGCGCCGACGAGTTCTGGCGCCGTGCCGTCTACCCCGGTGTCAATGACGGCGATCGTGATCCCCGCGCCTCGCGTCGTGGCCCAGGCGTCGCGGATGCCGTAGTCATCGAGCCAATACTGGGCGTCTCGTACGGCGTCGGAGTGCACCACCGGAGCGGCCGCGACCGCTGGCGAAAAAAGACCGACGGAGGCGGAAACGGCCACGATGATTGCCGCCGCACCGACTGTGCTGCGGGCGGTCACAGTGCCTCCGCGTCCTCGTAGTCGACACACTCGCACTCGTCGGGACTCCAGGCGGCGCGCGCGAGCGCGAGGTCGCCGATCGGGTTCACTCCCGGCCCGGCCGCGAGAGCGTGACCCACGAGTGCGTGCAGACACTTGACGCGATCGGGCATACCGCCAGCCGAGATGCCCGCGACCTCTGCGACAACCAGGACTGATTCGCGGTCAGCGATGTACGACTCGTGCGCCGCGCGGTACCGGTCGGCAACCTCACCACTGAGCAGCGCGGCGAGACCCGGCATCTCGCCCTCAGCTTCGAGCGTCGATACCGCCGCGGTGGCCGCCGGATGGCTCAGGTAGTACAGGGTCGGGAACGGCGATCCGTCGCTGAGCCTCGGTCTCGTCGAAACCACGGTCGGAGCACCGCAGACACAGCGGGCCGCGATCCCCACCACATCGCGCGCGGGCCGCCCGAGCTGATACGACACGGTGCGCACATCGAGCGCGCTTGGCGCCTCAAACGGCGGCCTGGTCACACCCACCTCGGAAGGAGCTCGCACAGTCGCGCGCCAGTCACTTGGTGCCGCCAACGGCGGGCGCGACGAGCCCACTCGGTGGAGCATCCGTGAGTCCGGCCGTGTAGATCGAGCCGACGAGCGACCGCAACCAGTCGACCTTGGTGGTCTGCAACTGGGCGCTGATGGGTTGCCCGTTGGCGGTCGTGGTGCCACTGTCGGCCCCGATCACGAGGTAGCTGATGTCTCCAGGGAACACATAGAACAACCGTTCGCGGGCCTGAGACTCGATGTACGCGGGATCACTCCAGCGAGCCACATCCTTGTTAAGGGTGTCAACGGAGGTTTGGGTCGTGGTGAGGTCTTGCTTGAGTGCCGCGATCTGCTGCTGCTGTTCGACGAGGATTCGCAAATTCGGGGCGAGCACGATGACGGCAAGGATCACCAAGGCGAGCATGAGCACCGGAAAGCCCGACAAACGGATGGTGCGCAGCCAACGCTCGGGCGCACTCTCGTGAGGGAGCGCGACCGGGACGCGTCGCGTCCCGCCGGATCCCGACTTCTGCGCCATGTGTTCGATGCTAGGCGACGTCACGCGCCAAGCAACGCTACTAGCCCTTGAAGCGCGGGAACGCGGCGCGACCCGCGTACACCCCAGCGTCGCCGAGTTCTTCCTCGATGCGCAGTAGCTGGTTGTACTTGGCGACCCGGTCGGATCGCGCCGGGGCACCGGTCTTGATCTGACCGGAATCCGTCGCAACCGCGATGTCTGCGATCGTCGTGTCCTCGGTCTCGCCGGAGCGGTGCGAGATGATCGTCGTGTAGCCGGCACGCTGAGCCAGCGCGACCGCGTCGAGCGTCTCGGTGAGGGTACCGATCTGGTTGACCTTCACGAGAATCGAGTTGGCAACGTTCTCGCGGATTCCGCGAGCCAACCGGGTGGGGTTGGTCACGAACAAGTCGTCACCAACGATCTGCACATGGTCGCCGAGCTCCGCGGTGAGGTGCGCGTATCCCGCCCAGTCATCCTCGGCGAGGGGGTCTTCGATCGTCGCGAGCGGGTAGTCCTTGACGAGCCCGACCCAGAACGCCGTGAGCTGCTCGCCCGTGAGGGACTGCTTCTCGAAGGAGTACACGTCGTTCGCGAAGAACTCGGTTGCCGCGACATCCATGCCCAGCGCGAAGTCTTTGCCTGGCGTGAAACCCGCCGCCCCGATGGCCTTCAGGATGAAGTCGAGCGCCGCGCGAGCGCCCGGCAGGTCAGGAGCGAAGCCACCCTCGTCACCGAGACCCGTGTTGTGACCGGCCTTCTTGAGCTCGCCCTTGAGTGCGTGGTAGACCTCGGTACCCCAGCGCAGTGCCTCGGCGAAGTTCTCCGCGCCAATCGGGAGCACCATGAACTCCTGAATGTCGAGGCCGGTGTCGGCGTGCGCACCGCCGTTGATGATGTTCATCATCGGAACCGGCAGGGTGTGGGCGTTGGGTCCGCCGAGGTAGCGGAACAGGGGAAGGTCGGCGGAGTCCGCGGCGGCCTTGGCGACGGCGAGCGAGACGCCCAAAATAGCGTTCGCACCAAGTTTTGACTTGTTTTCGGTGCCATCGAGCGCGATCATTTCGGCGTCGATCAATCGCTGATCGGCGGCTTCGAATCCCTCGACGGCGGGGCCGAGAACGTCGAGGACGGCTTCGACGGCCTTGAGCACGCCCTTGCCGCCGTAGCGGTTCTTGTCGCCATCGCGCAGTTCGTATGCCTCGAACGCACCGGTTGACGCACCCGATGGCACGGCCGCGCGAGCGACGATTCCGTCTTCGAGCAGGACCTCGACCTCGACCGTGGGGTTGCCACGGGAGTCAAGAATTTCGCGAGCGCCGACTGCTTCGATCAAAGCCACGGGGTATCTCCTTTAACAATGGGATCTGTGGACGAAAGGTGGTGGATGTCCGAGGGAATCCTACTCGGCAGGGGTAGTCAAGAGGTTTCCGGGAGGATGGCGCCTATTGCCCAGTGAATTCGCGGAACTCAAGAAGAGCGACGGTCGCCCCCGGTTCCACGAGCGCGTACGAGCCAAACCCGGTCGCGGCGAGCTGCTCGAGCAGCGGCTTGAGGTTGCGCGGGCGGCGCTCGAGACGCACTCTCTTTCCGCTGGCGATGAGCTCGGATTGCAGCAGCATGAGTTCGGAGGGCGCGACCTCAGGATCGTGAATGAGGGCTACGGCAGCGGGCGCCGAGTCAGCGTCGAGGTCGACAAGATCAACGAGTCGCTCGAACCCGAGCGAGAATCCCACGGCCGGCACATCCGAGCCGAGGAAACGGCCGATCATGCCGTCGTATCTGCCGCCACCACCCAACGAGTATCCGAGCGACGGATGCCCGACCTCGAAGATCGCTCCCGTGTAGTACCCCATCCCCCGCACGAGCCACGGGTCGAACTGCATGATCGTCTGGCCGGCACCACGGGCTGTCTCGACGGCGAGACCGATCGCGGCGAGCTCTGAGACAGCAACGGCGTCGACGCCGGCAGGGAGAGCCGCCCGGATCGCGCCCTCGCCGAACGCGTCGGTCGAGGTGGTCGCGCGACCGAAAAACGCCTCGAGAGCGTCGACTGGCTCGTCGGGGAACGCGCGTTCCCGGAGCTCAGCGATCACTCCCGCCTCGCCGATCTTGTCGAGCTTGTCGAGGGTGATGAGCACGGCGTCGTGCACCTTCGGCGGGAAGCCGAGCATGGTGAGTGCGCTCACCAAGAGCCTGCGATCGTTCACCCGGATCGTGCATCCGGTCATTCCAAGCGCGTCGAGCGTGGCGGCGGTGGCCATGATGAGCTCGACCTCGGCAATTCCGCCGGCCTCACCGATGATATCGATGTCGCACTGCACGAACTGGCGATACCGCCCCTTCTGTGGCCGCTCGGCGCGCCACACCGGCCCGATCTGGATCGAGCGAAACACCGAAGGAAGCTCTGCGCGGTGACTCGCATAAAACCGCGCAAGAGGAACTGTGAGGTCGAAGCGCAGCCCCAAGTCTGCTAGGGCGAGCGGATCCGCCGCGACCACGAGGTCGTCAGTGGTCAGCCCCCGCTTGAGCACGGAGAAGGCGAGCTTTTCGTTATCCCCGCCGAGGCCCGAGTGCAAACGACCGTGATCCTCGAGCACGGGAGTTTCGATTTCGTCGAAGCCTCGCGCCGAGAACGACCTTCGGATGACGCTGAGCACGCGCTCCCGACGGGCCTTGTCGCCCGGCAGAAAGTCGCGCATGCCGCGCGGCGGAGTCACAACTGGAGCCATGCCACGATTCTGCCAGCCCTCGAAGTCGACCCCGTACGTGTGGACACTGTCTTCTGCCCCCGTCTGGGGTACACTCAG
>Ga0209512_1004797_pt1 | contig 11600 bp, 7 predicted proteins | sample frozenSSSSmetaG_FD_184142 | JGI IMG/M metagenome (GOLD analysis project Ga0209512, IMG submission 184142) | Glacier valley bacterial and archeal communities from Borup Fiord, Nunavut, Canada, to study Microbial Dark Matter (Phase II) -... | ecosystem: Environmental > Aquatic > Freshwater > Ice >... | reverse complement strand
CTCCCTCCCGCCCAGCGTCAGCGGTATGTAATGCACCCACTCCCTCACCCACTCCGCGTGCCACTCGCGACTGATCCCCATCTTGACCACCGCACTGCGGCTCTGCAGGAAACTGTAGAACCGGCCGCTGAACGCATTCCCGTCCATGTCCAGCAGGTACTTGCGTCCCCACGCTTCCGCGGGCGCCGCCTTGGGCAGCACCGCGAACGCCTGCTGCTGCGCCGCCGCGTCCCCCGCGTCCGCCTGCCCGATCTCGGTGAACTTGACGTCGAACACCGACTTGTACTCCCCGATCCTGACCTCCTTCTTTCTCCACCCGCCTCCGCCGGCGGACCTGGCCAGGATGGTCGCGGCCTCGTTCGAGGTCACCCTGCCCACGAACCTCTGCCGATGCTGGTGCCGCCAGCCCCCGAACCGCGAGTACCCGCCCGTGGTCGCGCCGCGCCAGTACAGCACGTCCTCCTTCTCCTCCCAGGCCCGGTCCTTGGCCTCCTCATACGGCACCTTGCCGTACCAGTACCACGGGCTCGGATACAGGATGTCCTGGTACGTCGACAGCTTCGACTGCGAGAACACCGGCACCAGGTCCTGCGCGACGTTGTAGCTGTTCGCCCCGGCGAAGAAGCCGTAGTGCCCGCTGAAGCTCGGCGACAGGCACACGTCGCTGTACGCCGTCTGGTTCCCCACAAACCCCAGCGCGCCTACGAGCGCCGTCGCATTGTCATCGGCCACGTCGCCGACCTCGCCGAGCGCGCGCGCGGGCGCGTCCGGCGGACACGACTGCCGCGAGTGCGACCACGTGTCCTGGTGCGGGAGGTAGTTGAAGCGCGTGCGCCGCGCGTCCTCGACGCCGCGGCCGTCGCCGATGTCGCCATGCCAGCTCCACGAGTTCCTCGGCGCCGCGGCGGCCGCTCGACGCTGCGCCTCCCGTCCCCGCGCGACCAGGCGCGCGAGGTCGTCGTGCGGCACGATCACGCGCGGCTCGTCGTGGATGTTGAAGGCGAGGTCCATCTCGGGGAGCCACTGCTTGTAGCCCTCCAGCATCCCCTGCAGCGCGTCGCGCATCCATGTCCGTCCTCCGTCGATGTATGTGACGTTGCCCTGCCGGATCTGCAGCGTGATGAGCATATTGTCGTACCCCAGGGCCTCACGCACCCGCTCGCGCAGGACGGCGGGGGGCAGGCCCCAAAAGGGGAGGAGGGCGTGGTGGATGGTGTCGAATTCGTCGATTAAGACGACGTTGCGGGATTTGGCAAAGGCGTACCATTTGTCGAAGTTGGGAGGGGGGGGGATCCCATAGCGACGCCTGTATTCCGCGACTGCTTGTGACAGAGTGCTCGATTGGCGCTTCTGGAGGGCTTCGAAGTCGGCGACCGCATTGTTGATGAGGGTCTTGATGGGGTGGTCGCCTGGGGTACCTGGTACTGGGGAGTTCGGGGAGCTCTCGGTGGTGGAATGGGTGGGATGGGTGCGAAAGCTGGTTGGTACAGAGAGGGAAGAGCGGTCGGATCCGATTAAGAAGACTATGCTGGCGAAGGCGACGGAAATGAGGAGGAGGCAGAAGAGCCTTGAGCGCGTTCTCCGTCGCATATTTGCGATTATGCTCCGCGAGTGGTTTGCGAGTCTTCTTGGGGCTTCTGGTGTTTTGGAGAAGGCTGTCCTCTTCTGCAAGGCTGACAATTCCAAATCCAACAAGCTGGGAGATTACTCCGTAAAAGAAATCTCCACCCTTCGACGATTGCAATTGTCGTCAGTCATACCTCCTGGATCATGAGAATCGTGAGGGGAGCGTCAAGCAATGAAGAAAAATAAATGAATGAGTTCAGCTCAAGAAGTAAACAGAAGTGGTTCGGGGGATTATCTCAGTGTTATCAAGCAAGCCCCTGCAGCTTATTGGCTGACGCTTTGATTCGAGGGATAACAAAATCTTGCGTGGAAAACGTGAAACGTGACAACACATCGACGAAATCTTCAGCATGTCTCAAAGCAATGCGGAATGAAGTCAAGGCACAGAGACAATGATTCCTCAATTCACGAGCAAAAATATATTCATCACATTGTACACATCAACTGGAGATCATGAGCTTCTAATTGTCTTGATATGCATAGTTATCTAGCTGTCGCCGCTTCCTCTTGTTACAGAGACATCACAACGACAACGATCCAAACGCCGTCAGTTTTCCGCTCCGGGTATATATCCTTTCGTCAGATGCATAGCTCATGATACTCCAAAAACGCCATGCAGCAATCCTCTAGTAGAAGAAGCCGATGATCTTGCCAGCAACGTGCTTGCGGCGGGCCTCCTCGTGGTCCATGATGCCAGCAGAGGTGGTCAGGACGATGTAGCCGAACTGACGGGCTGGGAGGAGCTTGACAACCCACTTCTCGAGGTCGGTGAGTTGGACGTTGTAGCGTGGGGAGATGACGCCGGTCTTGTTGAGGCGGCCGTTCAACTGGATGACGATCTTGCCGGAGCGGTGGTCATCGACCTCCTCGAACTCGCCGATGTAGCCTGAGGGAGATGGATCAGTATGTTGCGAGAATTTAAAAGTTGTACGTCTATGGAAAAAACATGTAACGTGTAAGATCCCCGCATGATGATATATCGGCAACTTAAAGGACTATGGTCGTAGGAATCGGAACCGTCATCTAGTTATCATGCCGAATGGCAGAAAGAGTGCAAGAAAGAAGAAGAGGAAGAGATCTGGAAATGAAATTGTCGACATACCGTGCTTCTGCATGACAGACAGGAACTTGACAATGACCTTGGAGGAAGGGCGGATCAGGACCTGGCGCTTTCCGGCCTTCTCGGCGTTGTTGATGGAGTTGAGCGCATCGTTGAGGACGGAAGTCTTGACCATTTTGGCGGTTGATGGAGATTCTCAGATCGTGAACTTGAAAAGAGGTATCTGTTGCGGGTCGGAGAGTTAGCCTTCACGGGCTCCAAGCATGGAAGAGTGCCCTCATGATGAACAGAGGGTTCTTCAGCTCATTGTCGACCGGGAGAGAAGCGTATCGGCGTCTTCAAACAGCGGGCAGTACGTCGAGCGCACGCCAGCCCGAATGAGTGGACAATCGATTGCTTCCTCCGCCCTCATGAAGGACTTGATATAATAGCAGGAGCATCATGGTGATGTACATACCTCGTTGTGATGGATTGATCCGGTTGTCGTTGAAGAAGAAGAAGAAAGAGAAGAGAAGAACGAAAGATGCGAAAAGTTCGCGATTTGGCGATTTTCGACACTCAGGGCCGATTTGTGTGGGAACTTGCGCTAACCGGGACTAGCGTCTTCCTGGGCCTAAGCGAAGAGGGCACGCACTTTTAGGAGCGTTGACATCGCGGAGCATTTTTGAGAACTTCAACAACCACTTCGAGGATCTTTCGACATTACTCTGAAAGCCATACAAGATGGTACGTAGCCCTTTTCTCCATCACCCTGCCCTTTCTATATCACCATTGCTCCATGCGATCAACTTCCCGCATACGATCTATGCATCCAATTCCCAATGCGCTCGGCGCCAGACACACATCCAGAAAGACATGCACAAAGACATACTGATCCAGCATAGTCGGACGTAGAAGAGGAAAACCCAACGGTCGAGGTGCAAGATGAGGTGGAGGTCTCCGGCGAGGCGCCCAAGGGCCAGATGTCGGTCCTCGACGCCCTCAAGGGTGTCCTCAAGCTCGCCCTGATGCACGACGGACTCGCGCGCGGTCTGCGCGAGGCCTCCAAGGCCCTCGACCGCCGCCAGGCGCACATGTGCGTCCTCAACGAGGCCTGCGAGGAGGAGGCTTACAAGAAGCTCGTCGTCGCCCTGTGCTCCGAGCACAAGATCCCGCTCATCAAGGTTCCGGACGGAAAGCAGCTCGGCGAGTGGGCCGGTCTCTGTGCGTATACCCTACCCCGTGCACGGCTCGCGATGCCGGTGCATATGATGAGAGGAGAGGAGAGGCTAACGTGCTGCAGGCGTCTTGGATCGTGAGGGCAACGCCCGCAAGGTCGTCAACTGCTCTTGCGTCGTCGTCAAGGACTGGGGTGAGGAGTCGCAGGAGCGCTCCATCCTCCTCAACTACTTCCAGACCGAGCAATAAGCGCACAATTCGTGGGGTCCGGCGGAGGATATGTTGCAGGCTTATGTCACGACTGATTTCTTCCGATGTACTCTTAGGTTATGGATGCATTGCTGGATGGGAATAAAATGAGAGGATTGCTTCTACTTGTGTCTTGAAATTTCGATGTGTGATCTGTGATTCTCTGCCATTCTCCTCCCAGTGTGATGGATGCTCTGCTATTCGCCTTCAACTTTCCAGCCGTCCTCTCTTGGTCTCACCTCAATGTTGTCTAATCCGCACAATAACAATCACGACTACGAGTCGCCATCCACAAAGCGGCATGCAGCATCGCAGAAATCCTCAGAAGGTGCTCCCATTTAGCAAGAAAAAGACGGCCTTAGTCTCTCGTTCAAGACGGAATATTCTGACTTTAGGATCCCAGATATGCAGATAAGTTCAATATTGTATTGATTCCCAGGCCCGCGCCATTATCTATCGGTACATGCGCAATGATAAATCAACCTCCCAGCGCGAACCAGATGCTCCCTTTCCAAAACCGTGCCAGCAATCCCAACGAGCCCTACCCGAATTCCAAACGCCTCCCCACGCCCTGAAACCACTCATCTCAGCCCGCCTCGGCCTCACTGCAGCCCCAACTCCTTCACCCTCCCCCCCTTCACCCCCATGACACTGAAGTAATTATTCTGCTCCACGTGGCTCCTCCTCCCCGTGCGCTCGTCAAACACATTGCAGCCCTCCCTCGCCGCATTCGGCGGCGTGTACAGATGCAGGCTGACGGCGAGCTCCGTCCCCGGATTCTCAATCTTATGCAGGCCCAGCTCGTCGCTCATATACGTGACCTCGCCCTCGTGGTACCTGGTCCTCTTGACGACGCCCGGCGGCGTCGGGGCCGCGGCGTCGTAGTCGGCGGGCAGGCGGTAGCGCGTCTCCTGCAGCTCGCCGCGCAGCACGCGCATCAGGCAGTGCGCGTGCGCGTGGTCGTGCACGAGGCTGCCCCGCCCGGGACTCCACACCAGCACGAGCAGGTTCGTCTTGCCGTTGCCGACGTCGACGAGGTTGCGCGTGTAGCCGCGCGACGTGTCGGCGAGCCCGAAGCGCGACCAGTCCGCCGCGTCGGAGGCGTACGACGTCATCAGCTCCTTGAGGCCGGCGACGTCGACGCCGGCGGTCGTGAGGCCGGAGGTCGGGCCGAGGAGCGTCGTGATCGAGGCGATGAGGGCGTCGAAGCCATTGGGGGCCGGGGAGGAGGAGGGCGGCGTGGTTGCCGTGGAGGTGGAGATGGAGGCGGAGGTGTGGAGGGAGGGGGAGGGCGAGGAGGGCGAGGAGGAGAGAGAGGTCGGTTTGGAGGGGATGCCGGCGCTGAGGCTGGGGACGTCGAGGGCGAGGGCTGGTGCCATTGTGGGTGATTTGGTGAGGTTCTTGGAATGCGCAGTTGGACGAGGTGAACGAGGTGAGATGTAGATGCAGGTATGTATGGAGGAGAGTAGGTTGACAGGAGAGGACGTTGCTATGTAGCTACTCAGGAGACGATATGAAGTGAGAGATGGAGAGTGAGCGTGACAGTGAGAATGAGAGTGAGAGCGAGAGCGAGAGAGTTCGAGCAGGTTTGGCTTTGGCCCATGTTTATCAAAGTTTATCTAGGTACTAAGTATACCGATGTATGTATGTCCATACAGGTGTATGTAGCATCGTATCGGTGTGATTGGCGACATCGGATCATTCGCTCCACATCATGCGTCATTCCGCGAGAGAGTCTCGTGTCTCGCCTTCCTGTCTCGTGTCTCGTGACCTGCCAGGTCCCCGAAAGGTCGCCGACCTCTTGCTTCTGCCGCACCTACCCTTCCGCCGTATCTACCCGCTTGTTTCCACGCTTCACCTCTGTGATTATACCACTGTATCTTGTTCTGAGGTTCTCTAAAGCAATCATTCTCGTGGAGTGTTAAGAGTTAGTACTTGTCCTGCTTAACCTAGATTGGATATTTTATAAATGCTAATTTGAAAATAAAATAATAAAATAATAAAATGTTCTAATTTTAGCTGAAACCACGAATATCATTATATCATGCTAGTAGAACGTTAATATTATACCACTATGGTCTATCCTATCTCTCCTAATACATGCTATGCTAATGCTATTGTCCTTAGATTAATATTTAATAACGAGGAGGAACGCCTGTATAAGGTACAGCTTCCCTTAGAGTGGAGAAATAATGTACAATTTCTCATCTTCTAACTTCAATTAGTTCAATACCATAATCTCTTATTGTTATATGGAACTTGAATACTTCCAGAAACAATCATGACTTCCTCTCCTCACCATCTCATCTAGAGGCATCCTAATAGAACCGTCCCTCCTTCAATGCTCTCACCATCCCATATCCCATATCCCTCCGCATCCTCCACCCCCTCCTAAACGCCCAACCCCCCTCACTTCCTCCCATCAACCATAATAACATGGTACCCAAACCCCGTCTTCGCCTCCGCCCACTTCGGCGCCCCGACCGTACTAGCCTCCAGCTCGAACGCCACAGCCTCAAACCCCGGATCGAGATCACCGCGCTTCTTCCACCCCAGCGCGCCGCCTGTTGCAGTCCGTCAGTCAGGCAGTCCGTCAGTCAGGCAGCCAGCTCACATCCATCCCATCCCATCCCGTGCCCAATCCCAGTTCCAAACGCAGAGCATACAGCAAACAGGAAACAGGAAACAGGAAACAGCAAACAGCAGCACACACCTCTCCCAACCCCGGCGCTGCACACACTCGTGCACTCGGCACGCACCCAGACACAGACGCCCTCGTCACGTCACCTCACCTCACCTCACCGCCCAACCCATCCACACCGCCTCGTCCGCACAAACAACACCACCACAGACCCAGTCACGAAACAGAACGAAACAGAACGAAACGAACAACACAACACATACCCGCCCTCGCCTTATCCTCCGAGAACTCCCTCGCCACCTCGTCGAACCTCGCGCCCGCGCGCAGCCGCGCGACCGCCTCCTCCTTGCGCGCGTGCTTCTCGCACTACCAATCGTCAGCCCTCTCCTCCCCGCCTCCCTCCCCTCTGGAACGAAAGACAACCTACCAGTATATGGCGCACGTTGATCTGCTGCGCGCCCTTCACCTTCTTCTCCTTCTCCTTGTCCTGCGTCTCCTGCGCGCCGGCGGCCTTGCCCTTGCCCTTGCCCTTGCCGGCGGCGCCGTCTTTGCCCTTGGGCGCCATGGTGATGTGGGGATGGGATGTGGCGGGCGGCCGGGGAGGTGCGTGGAGAGGAGAGGCGGCGAGGGGGGTCAGCCTTCTTGCTGGCTGCCGTGACGGCGGAGACCGAGGAGGGCCAATCAGCGCGAGGCGAGAGGGGGGCGCTAGTCTGGTTGCGGGGGCGGTGAGATGGGAGGTTGGTTGGTGGGTGGTGGACGGACGGACGATGCTTCTTCCCTGTGCACTGCAGTACTAGTAGTAGGACATCATAGACTGGAATTGTACTTCTACACTATAGTGTGTAGCTGTAATGTAACTCGAATATATGGGCAGAGGACACATGAGGTACAGGAGACGAGATCATACGGGTTTTCCAAGTCAGTCTTCCTCGCCGCCACAGCTCTAAAGCAGCGAGCGCATCGATTCTGAAGACCACGATTAATCACGGCTCAACCAGCAGTCAAGACGAGGCAATTTGCATCCCATGTATCCATCTAATGCATGCCATTTTCTCTTTCCATCTATCCACCTATCATACACGTCCATCCCTCCGCCATCTTGCCATCCCTCCAATCCTGCCAACCACGGACTACGGATGAGAACCCCCCAAAACCCCAGATCTACCGTCCGCTGCTGAAATCGGTCTTGTACGTCACCACCCCGCCCTCCTTCATCAGCTCGCGCAGCGCCATCGTCGCATACTGGCTCGAGCCGAGCTGGAACTTGACGACGACCGCGATTTTCATCCTCTTGTCCTCCTCCGACACCTCCTTCTCGCCGTCGCCAAGCACACTCCCCGCACCGCGCTTCTCCCCAACAACAGGAGCTGCCGCCGCCGCCTCCGCAACCGCCGCCGCCGCCACATCGGCCATCTCCACATCGCGCACTGAAACACCAGTGCCAGGCAGCACAGCCGTCTCTCTCAGGCCGGTCTTGCTCCCGTCCTCGGCATTCCTCTCGATAAACGTCTCGTTGAAGCTGGGCACGCTGGCATTCGCAGCCCTCTCCTCTCGCCCTGCCGTCGCGGCTGCCTCCTGCATCTGATCCGCCTCCTTGATCGAAGCCGTCGCGTTCGCCCAGGCGTCCTTGTCCGCTGCGTTGGCGCTACCGTTGGCGTTGAAGACGTGCGCGCCTTGGTATCTGCGTCCCAACTCCGCCGCCTTGGCTTGGTCTTGCGCTTGGACATTTCGCCCCTGTTGCCTCGGCCCACGAGCCTTGTTGATCCGATCCAAGTCCGTCTCCACCATCTGCTCGTTATCCTCCGTGTACGCTCTGACCTCATACGTCACATCGTCACCAACCCTGCCCATGACCTTCCTGTAGCTGCCCGAGAGACTGAAATCCTTCTGCGCCCTCCTCATGTTCGCCGGATCGAGCCCGCCCCCGCGCTCCGACCCCATGAACTCCTTGTAGAAGTCCCCGATCTCGTTCGCCGGGTACTCGACGTCGTAGCCCGGCGTCGGCAGCACGACGTCGAAGATCGAGAACTCCCCCGACGCGGCCTCCTCGGCCGACAGCGGCCGCGCACGCTCGAACATGTCTTCGCCGCGCACCGCCGTGTCGTCGGCCGCGGGCAGCACCACCACCTCGCCGTTCTGGTCGAACTCTTCGACCGTGGGCTTCGCGGCATCCTTATCAACGATCACCAGGTCGCCTGCGACGACGCGGTCGCCGACGCGCGCCCAGCGCTCAGAGACCGCATGGTTCCACACCAGAGATTGGTAGGCGTGCACGTACATGAGACGCAGGCCGCGGTTGATCTGCAAGATCGCGCCCATGAAATCCGTCCTCCTGTCCGCGCGCTCGAGGTGGCGGATGATTGTCGACTCGGCGCTGAATTTGCGCGGCAGTCTGTCCAGCGCGTCCCTGGAGCGGCCGGTCGACTGGAAAATGTGGATGGCCTGCGCTCTGGCGATGTCGTCGCGGGAGACCGGTTTCCCGTCTGATGTTATGAAGTCGGGATCGGAGCCCGCTGATAGGCATTCGTCATTGTATGAGAGAATCGCGTCGACGGCGCCTTTGAAGTCGGATTTCAGGATCAATTTACCGATCTCGTCGGTGCCGATGAGGTACGTCCCGAAGCGTTGCAAGCCATAGTAGTTGAGGAAGCCATGGGCTTGGATGGACTTCACCGCGTCTCCCACTACCTTCTTCGCCAGGTCAAGCCTCGCGGCGTCATCGAGGTTTTCACCGCCGGGGAATTGGCAGTCCCGGAGGGTAATCAGGAATTCGTTTCCCGTCAGATCACCGAGTTCCAAATCATGTTTCTCGTAGGTGAAATCGCCCACGCGAGAGCCCCTCATATCCCTATTCAAGGCGGCAATCTGTTCAGCGTTCTTACGGAAAACGCTAACACGCTGTACCGTGACACCACGGCGATCCTTGGTCCCAGCGAAAGAGAAGGCCCGCGGCTTCATGCCCAGTTTGCCCGCGATGAACGAAATGATCTCCATGGTGTCCCTGTTTTCCTTGAACAGCGAGAAGTGCAGGTACTCGCCGCCGAGCTCTGCCCAGCCTAGCTTGCCTTTTTGCTGGTTGCGTGGGACGCGCTCCTGTTGATATATTGCGCCGCGGGGTCTAGGGGGCTTGTTGCGGGGTGCAGCGGAGATGCGGATGAGGCCGTCTTTGTCGGTGTTGGTTTCAAGCTTGGAGGAGAAGATGCGGCGCATGTCCTGTTATGCATCAGTCTATAGCCTTTTTACCAATACCAACGGGAAATGCATACCTGGTGGAGCTTTGTTCGCAACTCACGATCCAAAATAGGCTGTGAAGTCACAGACCCATAAGCCGCAGCCTTCTCATTCGGCTTTGCGAGAATCTTCTTATACAACTTGACGACCTGCCCTCTGACATCGGCACCAAAGTACTTGTCAAGAAGAACTTCATCCTCGGTGCTGAGGCTGAATTCATCCTTTGCCTCTGGAGTTGCGGAAGCATCAGTGGACTCAGCGATGGGCTTGGCTGCCTCGCCTTCCACGACTGTTGCGGCATCTGCGACGGTAGTCTCTGGGATGGCCTCAACAGGCTGGACAGGCTTGACTACCTCTTGAGGTGCTGGTGCTGGTGCTGGTGCCGGCTTGGCTTCTTGATGCCTCTTTGGAGGAGATAGACTCGTCAGATGCACAACCTTTCCATCTGGGGTGATCTCATTAACCAAGAAGTCGGTATATCTGCACTGTGATCAGCGAGTGGTCTCTCACAGCAATATCCACGGCTGGTGAAATAAGGTATCCAAGGTGTCAAGACCCCATAGACAACATCCTTCCGCTCTGAAGTGAGGTGAAAAGTGATTCCACGTGACCAGGGCAAACAGAAACAGACAAAAAGAAACCCACGGCTGTTGTAGAAAGAAAGACGGAAAGATGAACATAGAGATCAGACAGAAATCAGCATGAGCCTCACATACCTCTGTTTCAATACGCCCTCAAAGCCAGTATTCTTCTCATTGACCCACTTCAGGATGCCCACCTCTCTCTCCCTCGAATGACTCGCCTTCGTGGTGACCTCTGCAATCTTTGCCCTCACCATCTCTGCTAATTCGCGGTGCTCTACCGTATTTCCGTTTGCTATTGTTGGTGGTGTTGGTGCTGTTGTTGAGAGGACGCCGCCAGCGCCAGATTCAAGGCGTATCCTCTTCCTCGCGGGCTCCCCTCCACCACCCTCATTAGCCGCACCTGCGCCAGACATCTTATCGCTTATTGCGGCTGCTGCGCTAATTCTCTCCCGCAAAGAAAGAGAGGTCAATGTCAATGGCAGCGTGAAATGTCGTGATAAGGACGCAATTAAGAGCCGCATACAGTTTCTGCGTATCCTCAAAAAGTCTTTTGGTACTAGCGCATACAATAGCTTACGTTATCCACTATCTATTATCTGTTATCCATTACCCATTATCTGTTATCTGTTATCCGTTATCCGTTATCCGTCAAGCTATGGTGGATGAAGATACCAGGGACGCAAATACAACTAGACGAATTAGCAGTGTCTAGAAAACAAAAACATAAGCAAACGACCTAACAACACTTTATAAATGAATGGTTTATACTACTTAACTTGCATATTTAGTAGGCAACTTAGTTAAGTAAGTAGTTTATTGTCTTACTTACTTAGTATATAAGTAACTTAAATACTTAGGAAATTTTTACTAAGTGCTGCTATATAATTTTATTTTTCATCAAGTAATTAGAATTATTTAATTACTTAATCGTCGGAACCAAACCTGAGCTCTGCTCAGAGTCGGAGGAAGCGATTTGAGACGCGGAAGCGAAGTGCGACACCTCACGAAAAATTTGCCATTTGGCGGTGAAGCCTCACATTTTCTACTATAA
>Ga0209512_1004794_pt1 | contig 11605 bp, 15 predicted proteins | sample frozenSSSSmetaG_FD_184142 | JGI IMG/M metagenome (GOLD analysis project Ga0209512, IMG submission 184142) | Glacier valley bacterial and archeal communities from Borup Fiord, Nunavut, Canada, to study Microbial Dark Matter (Phase II) -... | ecosystem: Environmental > Aquatic > Freshwater > Ice >... | reverse complement strand
ATCCAAGCGCGAATTCGCCATCACGATAGACATTTGTGGGTGAAGATAAGCCTTATCGCGACCTCCTGAACGAGAGTTCATTGGGCCGCCAACCCTGCCTTGTCGCGAAGGCTTATCTGCTTTAGATGTTTAATAACAAACGCTCTAGGCAGTACTCTTGAAGTACAAAGCGCTTCCTCTACGGGAGGATTGGGTGGCGGTTTGGAAGTAGCTCTTATAGATCAGTGACACCTTGTGCGAATAGTGTACCGTTTGTAGCATAACCAAAGATGTAATTAACAACCTCCTGGATCAGGCATGTTAGTAACCTGCCAATGAAATTTGACCAAATATAGAAAACCACAGCTAGGCCATATTGGCACTAGCCTTCGATAGGATAGGGCGAGGTAAGCTCGGATGGATCTCAGCTCTACCATCGGATCCTGGGGTCACAACAACAAAACGAACATTCACTGATCGATTATTTGGCAGTCAACAAGCTCTTCAGCAACACCTAATTTCCCAGTTCACATTATTCAATGCGAGAGTGCGACCTGTCCTTCAAGATGGTAAGGCTTAGGTCCGCTGATACATATAATCATATATGTCACTGAATAGTAACATACAACGGTGGTGTTTCCAGCACAGCAACGGGGCTTCGCCTGCAAGGTAATTACGCAGAGGCCAAGGCGATGGACCGGGAGACGCTCAAACTTAAGGAGACGGTGCTCGGGAATGATCACCCTTGCACTCTTGCGACTATGATGAGCCTTGCAATATCACTTTCCTGCCAGGGCAAGTACGAAGAGGCCGAGGCGATGCACCTGCAGACGCTGCAGCTCACGAAGACGGTGCTCGGGAAGGATCACCCAGACACGCTCACCAGCATGAACAACGTGGCAGAGTCGCTTCGCCTGCAGGGAAAGTACGCAGAGGCCGAGGCGATGCACCTTCAGACGCTGAAGCTCAGGGAGACAGTGCTCGGGAAGGTTCACCCAGACACGCTCTGCAGCATGAACAACATCGCAATACTAGCGCTTGAGAAGCAGGGCAAGTGCGCAGAGGCCGAGGCGATGCACCTTCAGACGCTGAAGCTCAGGGAGACACTGCTCGGGAAGGATCACCCAGACACGCTCACCAGCATGAACAACCTCGCAGTAGCGCTTCGCCTTCAGGGAAAGTATGCAGAGGCTGAGGCAATGCACTGGCAGACACTGAAGCTCAGGGAGACGGTGCTCGGGAAGGATCACCCAGACACGCTCTGCAGCATGAACAACCTCGCAGTAGCGCTTCGCCTGCAGGGCAAGTGCGCAGAGGCCGAGGAGATGCACAAACAGGCTTTATAGTTGGTAACTATGCCATTTGTAGAATATTCTCATCACATACTTGAAGTAGCGGTATTTTAAGATTTGACAACATATAGTTATGGAGGCGTATGCAGACGAAACCTTTGTACGCAATAGCGAAATGTAAACAAGTCCGTTAGGTATGATGGCGGCTTCTAGCATGAGAATGCCTCAAAATATCGTAGACGGTGTCTCCACCGTATTGAATTGACAGAGTCGGATCAATGTGCGTGCGGGCAGACGAGAGAGACAGTAGACCACTTCCTCGTCCGATGCCCCAAACTTATACCACCCCCACACAACCTCAGCAGTCCCACAACCAAGTCCGCGACCCCAGTAAAGTCTGCGTTCCCGCAGAGTGTCTGAAACTCTTCGGGTAGTGCTCGAAAAGCCAGCTTTGCCTCCCAATCGGCTGTTCTCCAATTAGTTAATGGGAACGATCCTGATGTCAAAACAAGAATCATGTACAAAGAACAGCGAATGTCTAATCCAAAGCCCACAACCGTTGTCGAATCCGTAAAGGCCAATGCATCAATCACAATCCCATTATAGTTTCACAAACAAGCCCCGGAACCTTCTAGTCTTTTTATATTAGGCTACATAGTCGTAGGATTAGACTAAATAGCCGCCCTCTGATCTGTGTCCACTACGGTACTGTTCTAGGGTATTGTGATGGCCCATCAATAGTTCACCTCCACTTACCCTTACCACTTCACGGTGTTGAAGCCGTTGCCTCTTCTTCGTGGAGATCACCACACCCTTGCCCAGTCTAGAAAGGGCGTTTGCATAAGAGGTAGGCCCTCAAACTAACTCCGCCTCAATCAAACTCTCCGCAACGCCTGGATACGTATAAATATTGACAATCTTCAACCCGGCTTTCTCTAGAATGGCCCTCCAATCCGCCTCCGTCCTTTCCCTAACCGCAAAATGCGCCAGCATCATCATATCCATACTCGTCGCCGCTAGCGTCGGCTTCTCCTCACTGACCACAATCTCATTCAGCAAAACCCTTGAATACCCCTTCTTCAGCGCAGGCACCAGATTCTCCAATATCTTGACGCCATCCTCGTCACCCCAGTCGTGGAGAATGGAGTGGAGAGAGTATGCGCGCGCGGCTTTGACGGGCTGCGGCGTGAAGAAGTCGTGGGCTTGCGCTTCGAAGGGTCGCTCCTCGCTACTAGCGATGACGCCGGCGATGACGGGCTCCCGATCCTGGAGTACGATCTTGCCCGGACGAGGACTATGTTGCGCTGCAAATGCAGCGACGTCGTGGCCCCTTCCACCGCCAACGTCTACGAGCAGGACGTCGCTGGCGGAGGCATCGAAGTCCGTGATCATACGCTCGAACACGGGGTAAAAGCCGGGATCGTACCAATTCGCCTTGCCGGCACGATACGCGCTCATAAAAGAGTCGAAATGCTGGAGATGTGGTGGCGTCGCGACCAGCCATTCGAAGAACGGAAGCCGGGTCTTGTGCGCATCTTGGAAGGGGCCGTCGAGCCCGCCTAACGCGGGGGATTTGTATTCGGTCTTCTTGAAAAACTCCGGGAAGCCGTTGAATGAAGGCCTTGCCGCATCGTAGCAGAAGGAGATGCTGTGTTGGTAGTTTTCCTCCGCGAGGCCGTTGCTCAGCGTCGTGGCATGGAACGCTCCATCGTGATATGTGATGAGATACATCGCCACTAGATGTCTCGTTAGGCGTCGCAGTAAGACAACATCAACGCCGGTTTTCTCCGACAGGGCTGAAGCGCTGAGTCCGGCATCACCCGCTTCCTTCAGGTGTTGGAAAAGCTTGACGTCTACGGCAAGGCGAGTGTTGGCGGACATAGCGGGCTGTTATGCATTGTTAGCAAGATTGTTGCGAGAAGGTACTCCAGCGTGCATAAAGCTCACCTCTGCCCAGAAACTGCGTTGTATGAACTCGCTCGGAATCTCCAGCGCGGCGACCAGCGCGCGGCTGTGATCGATAAGAGCCTCTCTTGAGCCAGCTTCATTCTCCTCGAATGCCTTTCCTGCCGTAGCAAGGCCTTCCAGAATCGAGGAGACTGATGAGGAAGTCATGTGTTTTGATGTCTGGGGTGATGGGAGTATGGGACGAGACATGGCCAGAAGCATGTACAATAGGTCTTTGGAGGGGACCCCAGGGACTCGCTTAAGACATCGTGCCGCTCACAGACGGATCATAATGCCCCTTTCTGTTTCCATTTCCTCTCATTTCATTTGAACGGACATGGACTAGGCTTAGTTATGGTCGTTTGGCGATTTATGCTGAAGAAGTACACAGGCGCCGATGGGACAATGGATGTGGACCCTGAAAGGTTCGGTTGCGGAAACAATAATGGTCCGCTCACGGCTGGGATGTGGGGCGTGAAACCCCTTGTTCCAACTCTTATTTTTATGCCTTGTCGAACAATAGCGACAGGCTTCCAAACACCCAAGCGACATTCCGTCGCTAAAAACGCAATATTCGGACTAAACCCAACTGCTATGAAACGGAGCTAGCCGCATCAGACATTGTTTGCGGGATTTGAATTCTCTGGGTGATGTTGTTCTAATTTACTGTAAGTGTGACGCACTAACGGCAAGCTCCGTTTCCTGTCCATAACATTCTTTGCATGTTCGTCTCGAGTCTCTGTAATCAATGGGCTGTTGCTCCTTAGAAGCGCTCATGGAACCAGCATAACACTCGATCTCGTCACGCATTGCGAGCAAGCACTGCTCGTCTCGATGACCGCCGCCAAAAACAACCTCAAAGTGGGGTGACGCGGTCCGGTCCTGAATCCCGGCAGAATCCACATCGACGGAAACGTCTCCGAAGGACTCCTCTTTCAATTGGCTCTCGACCCTGGAGACGAGAGAGGGGAAATGTTGGAGATCTGAAGATCTTATATGCATGATAAGACCTGTCCAATACTGCCTTTTTGCAACTGGATCATTGTCTTGACTGCGCCGATCAGTCCGGGATCAATGTGCAGATTGTATCCCTACTCACTGTTCAGGGGTGCATTGTGAAAAACGGTTGCACCTGCTGCCCTTCCTGCTTGGATATGCCGGTAAAAACTCTATACTTTCTTGTGGTTGCTCTTCGACTATGGCTACAGTTACTACAGATGTAGATTTCAGTGAGAGTCGAGGGACAGAGGTCAATGTCATTGCGTGGGTGTTCACGGGCATTGCGATCGCAACTGTCTCCTTAAAGCTATTTGCTCGTGTACAAGATCAGGGTGCGGAAATAGTAGAGCATGAGAATCCCGAAGATGCCATAGGCGAAGCGGATGGGGTGCGTGCGATAGGGCCGTAATGACATGATTGAGAATGATTAGTGGTCTGGACGTCGTAAAGTCTACATCTCAGATAATATACAACAATCCAAAATGCTGAAATTCGAGCTTCGGGAGCTCTGACATTTCTTTCACGCGCGGACGTGGAAAGGGGGTTTTTTGTGCTTATATATGACGAGAGAATCCGTGGAGCGAAAGCCATGGAAGACCAAGCAAAGCAACGGGAATTATGATTAAGCTTTGTCCTCCATGCTAGGCACCCTTTTCAGGTTGTACCGGCTCAAAACTAAGAGTATTGGCTATTGTGGTTGCGGAAAGCGCTTTGTGGCTATAGCTGGGATCCGCCGCTACGGGGGGACGGGAAAGCCAGGGCTTCCAAGATGCGCCAGGTAAAGGTTAAGGTAATGCGGTCAGAGCGGGATCACCGAGAGACCAGAAGAGTGGGCGTGCTGAGCATGTAAGAAATGGGAGCTTCTACATTGGTCGATGCATAATTGCTAGGGCGTGCACCATAAGCTTCGCGTTCGGAGCCAATCAGGTTGAGGCGGGGTAGCTAGGGAGAATGTATCTTATAGCGGCGCTGACAGCCCTGTGGTTCATATTTCCGGAGATCCCTCCTGAATCAAATGTGAGGATCTGAAGAGAAAGCTCGTCAGTAACATTCCCAAAGGATAATATACATTACAGTACAGTGTAGTAAACGATTGATGTGGGGAAGAGAGAACTTACAGCGTCAATGTCCCATTTTTGGACATACTCGGTCACGATGCTTTGGATGAGAATCCGTATTCCACCATACCATCGGATGGATTATCCTGCAATTCGGTTTGATCCAGCGCGACGCAACTAGCCAGGTTGATGCCCAGCGACTCACAGGAGCCTCTCAGCTCCACCTTCCTCGTCTCGCCAATCCCAGTATTATTCCGTATACAGTCAGGCCCGGATATCCACTTCCTCTCCTGCCTATGCAATCTTACCTGTCGACATAACCAGCAGGCTTCCTCTGACCTCATTATTCCTGTCCAGCACACCTAAAATGCTCGGTGCAAAGAACAAACACTCGTCGTCGGGATGCGCAGTCACGATCAGCAAATCCTTCGCGCCCTGTAATGAGGATGGTAAGAGCCTTGCATCGCTGCCCACCACGTATGCGACCAGCCATTGCAGGAACAGTGGCAGCACCAGGAGGATCAGCGCGATGCGTATTCTCCAGCGCACGGAACGCCTTGAGAGTCTGGTAATGAGCCTGGATGCGGTGGGTCGTAGTCGTAGCATGTCGTAGCGTCGGATTGGCTCAGATGCAGGCATGAGACAGGGAGGCAAGGAGGAGGTTAAGCCTGGACTGAATGCCCAGGGTACGAAGTAGTTGATGGGAGGGGACAGAAGCAAAATTTATAGAAGTTTATGTCGTGCGCAGAATTGCGGCACGATGAAGGGCTAGATTGTGATGTGTGAGATGTGTGAGAGGGAGCTGGAGGGGGCGAGACAGGGATAGACGAGGAAATGCGGCCCTAAGCTTTTGTTGCATGGATGGTAGTGTACAGGTAGTGCAGGTAGTGCAGGTAATGAGTACAATAGTGTACAGTAGTGTACTGTCAAGGGAGTGGAGGATTGCAGCATTGTAGGTTTGCAGCATTCAAGGATTCGAAGATTGGAGGATTGGAGGATTATGGCGTGAGATGTCGATCGCTTAATTTGGCGTGCAGGCTGTGCGCAGTCCGGAATGCTCGGAAGTTGGTTGCAGTTGGTTGGTTGCAGTTGGTTGCAGTTGGCTCCAGTTGGCTCACTTCGCTCAGTTGGCTCCGATAGAGCACGTGCCCAATATGAAAATAGTCGTGGATGCGCTGCTTACCCTGCCGTAATTTACGCCTTCCTATAACCCAGTAATCTCCCAGGAATGCTGGACGAGTGTGTCGTGTGTGTTTACGTGTACGTGCTCTCACTTTCTCGTCACAGCTGTCGAGTACTGTCGACTATCTGGACTTCTGAAATGCCCCCAAACGAAGAACCAAGACAAAACACAAACATGCACGATGTTGCCTTGGCACATTCCCGCCGGACCGGCAAACAAGCTTGGCATAACCAAGCTTTACCGCCAAGACCACCATCGCAGATCTTTGGAATCCAGCGTCTCTCCATGAAGCGCATCTCGTTGATCTTAGTACGTCAGGTCCCTTTAATACACCTTTGATGGATTTGATGGATACAAGTCACACGGCTAACCAGCTTCTAGCTCGTCATCCAAAACTCCGCTCTCATTGTGGTACGTGCACGTGATTCGTCTTTTGTGGGCTTGAAGATGATCGAAGATGAAGATGAAGATGAAGATGAAGATGAAGATGAAGATGAAGATGAAGATGAAGATGAAGATGACAATCGCTGATAATCTCCATCAGATAATGCATTACTCCCGAATAGCTCCCGTCGACTCGGGCTGCCGCTATCTCCCATCCACCGCCGTCCTTCTTGTCGAGATCATTAAATTGGTCGTCAGCTTGTCCATCGCCACATTCGAAACAGCAAAAGCAAACACCACCAGTTCGCCAAGAGACCTAGTTGTCCTCCTCCGCAACTCCTTCTTCTCGTCCGATGGCTGGAAACTCATCATCCCCGCAGCACTGTATACCTTACAGAACTTCCTCATCTACGTCGCCATTAGCAATCTTGAAGCCGTGACATTCCAAGTGACATATCAGCTAAAGATCCTGACCACCGTCCTCTTCAGTGTCAGGTTGCTAGGAAAGACGGTCTCATCTCAACAGTGGCTTGCTCTGGTCCTGCTCACCATCGGTGTCGCAATCGTACAGACATCGGGCCCACTGTCGACCACGCTTCCCTCAGTCGAGGAGGTGAAAAGCAAGCTCACCTCCCTATTCTCGGCATCTCCGTCTGACTTGTCCCAATTGGCATCAAAATCATCCTTCCTGCGAGGCCAGCCCGAGGCAGCGCTCCTCCACTCCCCCACCATGTCTGCCACCCGCGGCCTGCTCGCTGTCCTCGCCGCATCCCTGATCTCGGGGCTCACATGTGTCTACTTTGAACTCATCGTCAAGAGCACCATCTCCAGCGTGTCTCTCTGGACACGTAACGTGCAGCTCTCCTTCTATTCAGTCTTCCTAGCCTTATTCCTCGGTGTCATATACCAAGACGGCTCTTCTATCTCCACGCATGGCTTCTTCGCAGGCTACAATAGCGTTGTATGGGCCGTGATTGCGCTGCAGGCGCTTGGGGGATTGGTTGTTGCCGTCGTGATTACGTGTGCGGATAATCTGACGAAGAACTTTGCAACTTGTCTGAGTATTGTGGTTAGTTGTGTGGCGAGCGCCGTGGTTTTTGGGACAGGATTCAGCGTGAATGTGAGTCCTCTACTTTTTTCTCTTACTCTTCTGCTTTCCTTCTCGTTCCTTTCCATCTCCAAGTCATGGTTGCTCTTACTGCCGGGACTTGAGGCCGACTAGAGCGAGATGGAGATTTGTTTTCATATCTAGATATTATATCTACAGCAGATTAAATACTGACGCATTGATTTCTCTTTTATAACAGTTCATACTCGGCACAGCAATAGTCCTCCTCGCTGTATATCTCTATCATAGTTATAGTGATGCGAGTCTGGCCGGTGAGCTGCTGCTGCCGATAAGCAAGGAGAGGGATATCAAGGGGTAGATATGATCAGAGGATGTTATGAGATGAACATTAGCGTGATGAAACAATGGGGCACAGGAAAGAACGGTACTTGGCGCTTGGCAGACAGTGAGAAGAGCGCAGCCTTTTATAGGGACTCTCAAGCGGCCACTGGCTCGCTCGTGCATGCGCCTTTCTCGATAGGGCGGCCGCCACGCCCCGGAGGGCGAACACGAAAGGGCAAGACTACAGGAGGTCATGTGTGACTTCTGGAAGGATCTCACCCCACACGATATTGTCCGTCGTCGCATTCATGCCGTTAATCTTTTGGTAGAGCTATGCTCTCTAGGGAGCTGGACACCATGGCTACACATTCCTCTATAACATGAGGACAAGCAGCTACAGTAAACCTACACAGCTATCTACTATCATCCTTCAAGGCACGACTGCGGTTGCTCTACCTCTCCGACATATTTCCGTCCTGCCAATGCCATGCTGGCTCATCAGACAGGATCTACGCTGCTGCAGCGACCAGGCCGCCGACTCTGCGAACGCCCCTCACATAGCGAACAAACGATGCCGGTCGCTTCGGCGCAAACGCACAAGTAAGTTGAATCGGGCATGTCAATTGGCAACGGAGAATTAATGAGCGATGGCGAGGCTTTGAAGCCAAATCCAGGTACGGAAGCCGATTTCGAGGTGAACGATAACAAGTTCGCCTTCTAACCTGGGCAGTTGGGCAAATTCTTCAATCCGAAGAGCTTGTCGGCGTTTCACGCGTTGGGTGGCCTTGCTGGCCTGAAAAAGGGGTTGCGAACGGATCTGCGTGGCGGCTTGAGCTCGGACGAGACGGTGCTCGATGCCTATGATCCCTTACTTCGCGATGGAGAATGTGACACATGCGCTGTTTGTCTCGATTGCGATTACGGTGGTTATTCTTCTTATTTTCGGGTTCCTAAAGAATTGGTTTACGATTAAGACGAAGAGAGCGGGGTTCTATGGCGCAGTGCAGACGCTATGTATTGGTGTGTTAGCTGCAGGCGTCAGCTATGGCATCGTCAAAGGGATTGAGTCGTCGAATATTAGGCAAAGTTGAAGAGAAATCGTATTCATTAAAGGGGTTGGAAATTTAGTGTTGGTGGTTCGGCAGGTTACCTCCTATCACAATAGTGCTTTCAAGGTTCTGTTTAGTGTTTTGGCTATAATTGCGATGAATCTATAGCTTCAACTGATGTTATTTTCAAGCGTTTAGATAACTCCTATTTTAGGTCTTATGAATGGCTAGAAAATCCGACAGAGTCATAAGAAGTAGGGTACTTGGGTAAAAAGGCCATAGAATATACAAGAAATTAATAATATATAAACAATGGTTTCTTTTCTCTTAATAAGAAGATCCCCATCTTACGACTCTCCCCTTTATGGAATATAAAAACGAAAATGTGCAACAAATAACCTGGGTAAATTCAAATGGTAAATTAAGTCACCATCGTTGTCGTTCTCATAGTCATCATCAAATAAACGATGTACTTGCCGGTCCCATCATGCTTGATGAACGTATTCAACCCTAACTCCGCGTCCGTCATCAGCGCATACCTAGCAATAACCCTAATGAATCGCTCAGGCTCTTTGTGTATATCGAACTTCTTAGAGACGGCTTCTCAGGCGTTGTGGTGGAGACATTGGCTCATACTTATTGGTTTCGCAGACAATGGCTACCGGCGGTATCGCGAACGTCCTCTATTCCATCCCATACAGATCAAATTGGCTGGAAATCATTGATGTGATCTTCTTCCTCCTAAATATAGCAATCTTCATTTTTATGTGCCGACGCCGATAGTCAAGCCCATGATCGCGGCCATGAGCGTCCTCATTGTGAAGTTCCAGAACACCCCAGACGTCAGAGCTGTCATGCAAGCCATCACAACTATCCAAAGCGACCTGAAGACAACGGTAGAAACAGTACAATCCACAGCGATAAGAGTCCAGCAGAATACAGCTACGCAGCAGTAGGTTGCCTACATATGGTATTCTTGCGCATGGAATCAGGACTAGCTCAATGGATATGGAGAAGTTCGAGGAGATCAAGGCCGAGCTACTACATGACAACAGAGCTTTCATACCGAATGCGGACATCAAGTATATTGGATGGACTCCACCAGGACCTTCATCCTCCATCTCTCAAGCCTCAAGTCTGCGACCTGGCAATCGCTCTGCGCCTAAAAAATGCTGTGGACGAACTTCTTGGATATGGGAGCATATTCCTAATGACAATATTAATACCATATATGTCGATTCTGAAGTTGCATAACAATGTGGTTTCTATTCAGCGGAGTACTCAGAGAATTCAAGAGTTTTTTAGCATCTCTAGCAACAAGCACCTTTCTCGGGATAATTCTACACGTTGGAACTCATAGTACAAGATGATAAGCTCAGCAATACCTCTTGCTGATGCAATTGTTATCTTCTTTCACCTCTAATAATTCTGGAGCCCCAAAAAGGGCACCACAGGGCTGCCCTCACCTCTCCAGCCATCCAACTGCGCCAGCGGCAAACCCAAAGCACTCAGCATTGTCGCCGCAATCTGCTGTGTCCTGACTTTGACCGACTCATTCCTCGCAGCAAGGGTTGGGTTATAGAAAACAAGCGGGACCTGTAGATCATCCTTCATCCAGGCGCCATGGTTCCCTGTCTGCTTGTTGGTCGAGTACAGCGTTCCGTCCTTAGCATAGATGACAACGTCGGGCGCGCGCGCGTCGAAGCGCGGGTTCCCAAAGCCATATTGCCAGACCTCGTCGCCGGCGAGCACGTTCTGGATGTTGAGCGCAGCGGCCTGAGCCAGCAAGTTAGCCTTAGCGAGCGCGGCTTGCGACCCGTCTTTGAGCCAGATTAGGGCGGCGTCGTCGCCGGTGAGGAAGGAGACCTCGACACCAGTGGCGTTGATGACGAGTTGCGAGTTGATGTGCTTGAGGGTCGACTCGTCAACGGGTGATTGGCCTTGCTTAGAGCTGAGGATTAGGAGCGTCGACTCAAGCTTTCCACTAGCCTTAAGCTGGTCAAGAAAAGTGGCTAGTCGCGCATCGTATCGGTGAAGTGAGGCAGTGATGTTTGGTCCGAAGACGGGGTTAGCAAGGGTGGAGCCATTACCATATCCACCACCGTTTGATTGCGCCCATGTAAGAGCTTAGAAGTTGCATCCAACCAGCGAGAAGTCGATCAAGCCAGTTCCATTAACGTAGTGACCAGCTGTGATGTTGGCAAGAGCACTCCAGTGGAGATCTTCCCAAGCTTGTTGAGCTTCCAGAGTAGAAGCGAGGGAGCCAAGTTCGGGGAAGAAGCCTTGGGTCAGTCCAAGACCGGAAGGCCCGTTGAGAAATTCGT
>Ga0209512_1004793_pt1 | contig 11607 bp, 10 predicted proteins | sample frozenSSSSmetaG_FD_184142 | JGI IMG/M metagenome (GOLD analysis project Ga0209512, IMG submission 184142) | Glacier valley bacterial and archeal communities from Borup Fiord, Nunavut, Canada, to study Microbial Dark Matter (Phase II) -... | ecosystem: Environmental > Aquatic > Freshwater > Ice >... | reverse complement strand
GCTACTGTGTTTTGGGTAGTGGTACTTTTACCAATACCGCCTTTTCCATAAATTGCAATTTTTCTCATCTTTTTTACTTTAAGAATGAATACCCTGCTTATAGATAGGCACAAACCGTGCCACGGGAGATTAAGACTTAAAATAAGATGGAAAATGGGATGCGTATTTGATTGTTCTACTGGGACTTGGAGAGGAATATTTTTTTTTAAAATAAATTTAGGGGGAGAAAATGGAGGGTAATTTAGGGGAGGATTTCCTACATTTAGGTAGGGGGGAATACGGAGAATGTAGGTTTATTCAGTCCCTAAATATTCAAGAATTTTTTTATATTCTCTTTTATATCGGATCAATCTTTCCTGATCTTTTTCCGTTGGATTTTGGATGCGGGAAATATCCATATTATGCTTTAAATCATTTAGTTTCACTTTTGTTGCTAGAAAACTTTCCTTTATCCTTGTAATGTACTCATCTCTTGATGATGCTGTTGATGAATTGAGCAGATTGAGTGCCGTTTCAATTTCTTGTGCATCCTCGTTGGTTAGCACTCCATTGGATTTCACTTTTAATAGTGACATGATTTCTTCTACAGTATGTGGCGTATCTTCGGCAACATCGTGAAGGAAACCAACAATTTTCTCTTTCCAATTATTACCGGCATTACCAACATAGGTCAAGTGTCCATCAAAATAATCAACTCCGGCCTTATCTTTTTGTGTTTGATGAAATTCTTTAGCCAAATAGGATGCCTCCTCTATAAGATCGTCATATACACCACTTATTTCTTTATTATAATCTCGATACCACTGCGCTAATTCAGGATCAAAAGTTTCAATATAATCCAGTAATTCATGATACAAATCTTGGCCTACTCCAGAAAACACAACCATTTCACTCAAAGAATCTGAAAGCCTGCTTAGTTCATTCACATCTTGATTTTTTGATGCGATTGCCTTTCTGACAATGGGTTCAAGTAGTTTTAGATGCTGCATGTGCTGTTTTTGGATTGCCTTAATCATCGGTTCCAGAGAATGGACTAAGGCATTAAAAGAACCATCTTTGGTAGGTATATTGTTTGTCTTTTTATTCATTATACTGATGAACTTTTTAGTTTAAAAAACCGCAGTCACCTTCAGTGTGATTGGACTAGGGTAGTTCTGCCTCTTTGTAGGTATCATTTTTTATTCAGAGCTTCCTGCATTTCCCTCAAGTTGCTTCTTTTTGCCGGATCCGGTTCCGTTTGAAGTTGCAATTGAATATCCAGAAATTCTTTTGATAAACTCAGAAAAGGCTCGGAAGTGAGTAAGTCATTCAGCCAAATCGCAAAATTCGCCCAGTCTTTTTCTTCCGCAGAATAGCCCAGTACTTGCACGGCAGACCAGTTTAGTTCGTATGAATCGATTGTTTCATCGACCATCGTAACCTCTCTTCCAAAAAATTTGTTGAAAACCCTGGTATCCTCTAAATACATGTCTATGACCTTCTGTCTTGCATCCTCAACCTTCCCCAGCATGAATAGTGTTAGCGACCACTCCAGCAGAAACTCTCCGTAACAACAATCATCCGGGAAGTTTTTGTCAAACCATCGAAAGTAATTCATGGCACCTTTGAAATCCCGTATTTTCAAATACAGGCTTGGAACCATGTACCGAAGACCACCACTGTCGTCGTAATAACCACCCCAGCGTTTTTTATCATCAGCCAAAGCGCGTTTGACTCTGGTTATTTTTGTGCGAATACGTTCAATTTATTTTTCAGTCATCGCTATAAATTCTTTTTAATTTCTACACGAAATCCTTATGCTTTAGGGGAAGGAATAGACTATATAAGTCGAAAAAGTTGTTCGGTGGTAGCAACATCGATTAATCGCATTTTTCCATATATCGCACCTAATTTCAACTGGTGACAATTAGTCACCGTTTCATTACCCTCTTCTCTCAGCTAGGTTTTGTTCTCCGATGCAGTTACCGAGAAATCCTCGGTCACTGAACGCTCATCCAATTCATTTACTATGAAGATGTTTTTAAGATTCAGCGATATATTGTCCGTTGCACAATCGAATGAAACCTCCATTAACTATTCACTAAGCCAAATTGTTTCATCCTGAACTCGCACTTCTATACTGTCTTCCTTCGCCTGATTGGTAGAGAGGAGGAACTCAGCGGAATAATTGCGAATTTGTAGTTTCTTTTTCTAATCATAGGTCAAGTCTTTACGACAATTGTGAAATCGGTAAAATAAAATATCTCCATTTGTCCTTTTAACTGGGAAAATACACGGATTACTTAAAGATGTAATTAATTGGTTAAGAGAGTAATAAAACATATAATCAAATAAATACACGGAAAATACGTGGGAAATACGTGGATTTACTCATACAGGATATTCGCCTCGTTTCTTCATCTTATCCAGACCTATCTGCATCGCTCTTGACAAAAACTCAGAACTCTCTTTCATCCTTTTCCCTGGAAAAGAGATTCCAGTCTTTTTGTATCTTTTGAGCCAGCGAAATTCCAGTGGCATTAAATTTGAAAATCTGAATGAATTCAGCAAAGAAATCCAACAATTCGCCAATTTCAATTAGTTCCGAATTTGAATCCTCTTCACAATAATCACATCGCCCCTTAAATCTAAAGTTTGAAACGATGAATTGTTTAAGTTCCAAGTCGTTGAAACAATGAACACAGACTTTCATGATTACTCATCAATTTTTAATATGTCGTTCATTAACTCCAGATGATTCTTAATGGAAATCTTTTTCACCATGCCCAATCCAGGATACAATCTACCATTATAATATCTTCTTAATTCTTCAGAGGCAAAACTATGGATGTTTTTAGCGTTTAGAAAAGCGACTGCTTTTTCAGCAGCTTGAGCAAATTTACCTTGAATATTAGATTGGTCATCATTCGTTACGGACGCAAAATGCTTAATCCAAATCTCTTTATTGTCTTTTTGATACGTTAAATGGATAGCGACAGCATAAGGTACCGCTCCACCTTCAATATAGCTACTCACAAGCACGGTGTAATCCGAAAAACCGCTGTAACCATCTTCATTGTAGAATAAATGTACTTCTGAAAATTTTTCCTCAGCCATTAATAAATAGTCGCTGTTGCGTTTTTGTGCTTTAAATTTATCATCAAGCCGTATCAATTCTTTTCCAGAATCCTTAAGCTTTCTTTTTAAGGTTTTGTTTTCCGTTGCTACAATGTATTTTACGCTTGGTAATAGAACCAAACTATCAAAATCAGCATCGCTGCTATCCGTGTTATCGGAGCAAATCAACATAACATCAGTATATCCGGATTCAGCTATTTGACTCGCAATAGCATTATAATTGTTGGAAACAATATACGCAGGAATCCATTTAGAGCAATCCGCAAGTATTTCTTGCAATGCATCTGTAATTTCTTGTGTATTATTAATTTCTCCAACTTGAGGATTAAGAATTAGTGCAAACTTTACATCGCCTTCAATGAGTTTGGGTAAGGCCAACTTCATACTATTAAAGGTCTTTTTGACAGGTTCAATAATTGGGATGATGTTGTTGTTATCTCTACGTTGAAGAGCATATTCACGCAATGCGATGAGCTCAAATTGTCTTCCTCTTAAGGGTAATACATATCAGCTTAAATTTATAGGTTTGCTCAGTTTAGAATTCAGTTCTTGATATAACTCTGCATTAATATTCATGGCTAAACACAAATGCCTCAATTCATTATGGAATGTACGGATGATATCTGTATTTGATTTTCTCTTTTTGAGTTCTTCTATAAAAAGATGATTCAACTGCTCGTTTGGAATTTGTTTCATCAAGTCACGACAAGTATCAAACATATTGAAGCTATTCATTTCAGGAAGTTCTCCATGGTATTGCTTGACAATGCTTTTGTATTCCGTGGTTCTAATAGATCTTATAAGTGTATCGGCATCGATATGCTCGTTTTCGCTTGCCGCTCTAACTTCGCGCATAACAAGAGATTTGGGTCGCTCAATCAGTTCGATGCCCCCAATATGCTCATTTTCTCGCAAATATTTTTCGATTAATGACTCATGGGTAATCACATAACACTTTTTGAATATCTTCGTGTAATCTGTTAATTGTCCCTCCAGCCGTTTGTTTGAATCGAGTTCCGTTTTTATCTCGAACGCCTTACTTGTACCATTGAAAAGCACGATGTCCGCAATGGAGTTGCCAACTCTAAACTCGTTGATGGCGACTGTATTCTTGACGCCGTATTGTTCAAGAAGTAATTTGTTTACAAACGTGTTTTTATACACGTATTCGTTTCTGTATTTCTTTGTTAATGCTCTATAAATAAACTGTATATAATCATAATAAGTATTAAAGTTCTTACCGATTCTGGGTTTATCGAACCTTTCGATCTTTGCATTTAAAAAAGAATAATCATCATATTGCAACAATTTCTGAAAAGACGTGCTTGAGAATACTGATGAGTAACTCCTCAGCTTGTCCATTGTGTTGTTGTTGTCAATTTTTACCATAATGTTCAGTCAAAGCTATAATTTTTTTGTTATTATCATTTTTGAAATTGCTCCTTTTAATTTTTTCAAGTAGAACAACGCCATTATCAACCTGTTTACTCTTTTGCGGATTTCCTGTAAAACAGTTTAAGATTCGGGATACTGGCAAATGTCGTTTACTTGTTAAGCGTTCCACCAATTTGGCAAGTAACGCTTGCCAAATTGGAAAAACAGGATTATATGAGGTCGAATTTCTATAGTTTTATATATGAAAAAATATTCATATCAGTGCTTCAATCTTCCCGATCAATTCATCTGTGAATTTTTTGACAACGGTTTGCTTATCCTTCTCTGACGGGTAATAGCCGTATGGGTATTTTTTATCAAGAAGGGAAACTTCATAGTATTCTTCTTTGAATTGGATATTTAGTGTCTGCTTTATTTCCAACAGGTGATCTGATTTTATATTGTGGGGACTAATGAGTTTTACGGTGTACCACATAGATTGAGCGGCTTTTACATATTCTCTGATTTGAGCATTCTGTCCGCTTCGATCAACATAATTTAAATGAAAGCATTCATTTGTTTGGATATCCGGATATTTTGAAATTAGGTTATACCATGAAGACTGAAAGAATATAACGGATGCCTCTTTCGCTTTTTCATTCAACACTTTTTCTAAAGGGAAATAAAAATATTCCAGTACATTCCATATTTCTTCAGAATTCCGTTTGGGTTTTAGTTGCTTTTCCTTCACTTGTTTTTCGATCAAACGGATTCGTTTGGCGAAGTCACTCGGCTCTTCGATGCTTTCTCCTCGCCCGGCACGAATAGCCAAATCCAAGGCATGTTCCACCAACTCGCTCAGGTAATCGGTAAACGGCTGTAAGTTTTCAGCCTTTGCACTTGCTCCTTCGGAAGGGGTTAATCCAACCTCCATGTCACATTGGTGTAGCAATTGCAGGTAACGTGTTTTATCATTGGTAGGCACGACAATCATCGGGTAGCCGTGTCTGTGCAAAATATAATTGACCATCAACCTTGCTACACGTCCGTTACCGTCTTCGAAGGGATGTATGCGAATGTACCGGTAGTGAAACATGGCCGCTAATTCGATGGGATTTCGCTCGACCTGATTTTCTTCCTTGTTATACCATTCCACCAAATCTTTCACCAGGGCCGGAGTCTCTTCTGGAGAAGCGTAGTGAAACTCCTCACCTGTTACCGTTTTGACTGAATTTGGCCGGGTTTTGTAAACACCGACATGGATCTCAAAACTGGACTTACCATCTTGGCTTAGTTTTCGATAATCTTCTGCCTGAATAGTCTGGTTGAGAGTTCGGATAAAGTTTTCCGTAAGAGGACGTTCCCGATCTTCGGCTTCTCTTTTCATTTGCTGGAGTCCGACATTATGTGCTTTCATCTCCTGATAATCACGCATGGAGGCTGTGCCCTCCGTTTGGTCAAAAATGAGCAGGAGTTTGGTTTGTCCGTACGTCAGTGTATTGCCTTCCAATCTATTGGAATTATAGTTAAAGTCGAGCATAAACTTTTGATCAAGCCGCCTTTGGTCTTCTTCCTTTAATGGCTGAAGCTGCTTCCAGGTTTCAAATAAGCGCTCAATGTTTTTATCTGCTGTCATCGTTATAATTTATTATTGGTGGGTTTTAGCATTTCAATTTTTACTTTTCATTATTGCCATATTATTTAAAAAATTCTCAGATTTGTTTTGCCACAAAGCTATAAATATTTTACTCTTTTCGTTTTTAAAGTTTATTACTTATTTAACCTATTTGATGGTCAAGTAGGCTTGATCGGGGTGTTTAATCATTTCCGGATATAAGTATCTGATTTTCTTCTGTTCAAGCAAAGGAAATAAGTATTTTTTTCGAAAATAATCCACCCTTTTTTGGAAAATGGTAGCCAATTCTTCTGCTTTCATCGGTCGGATAGCACAAACTTCCAGAATGACGGGCTGAAGACTTTCTATTTTTTGTTCTCTTTTCCTTAATTGCATGATTCTTGTTTTCAATTCAGCAGGCAGCTCCAATATTAAAGTCTGTATTTCGGAACTGTCACCATGGGTGTTAAGGGTATCACCATGGGTGTTAAGGGTATCACCATGGGTGTTTACGCCGGCAGGTTGTATATTTAATTCTTTACCATGGATATCATTAGACTTTGGTAAAGGAATCAACTTCAAGCCGGGAATGTAGTAAGTCGCTTTCCCTCTTCCTTTTGAATCAACCAACTCCGCATTCTTTAATGTTCTTAACTCTGCACTGGCTTTCAAAATATCGCAATCAGCCATCTGTCGATAAGTCTGGTTATCGATTGCCCCAGCCTCCCGAACAAAAATCAGAGCTTGTTTCTGAGCATCGTTCAATCCTAAATAGTCAAAGTTGCTCAACCAGTTTACATCCTCTTCATTCAAAAAATGATGAAGCAGTAGCCGAACCGTAAACTCATTGTATTCCCGACTAGATTCAAAAGTAGGCAACACCAGATGCGCCTGCTCCATAAGGCGACGCATGGCTCTAATTCCCGAACCTTTTGTTTCCGCAAGGTTCGTGTCATGAAAAACGGCGGCGATAAAAGGATTTCGGGTTTCACTTCCAGGCAATCCCAATTTGTCTTCCGATTTGATGGAGAAACCGGGATTGATGATCTCTATGCGGTTGTCGTAACGAATGACCTGCGTAGGGCGATGCTCTCTGTATGAACGATGCATAAGCGCATTCACAATAGCTTCACGCAAAGCCTTTAACGGCAAACCGACCGATGTAGCCTGTATATCGTCGCTGAGAAGAAACCCTTTAGGTAAGTCTGCATTGATGGCGTCAATCAATCGGTATAGCATCAGAATCAGCGGACCTCTCATGTCGATGGTCGTGAATCGATCATCCGGATTACTTACCCACGTGTTTCCCGGTACACGGATATAGTCAACTCTCAACATGGGGTACGTACTCCTTTGAATTTTATTGGAGCCAAAAATCAACAGCCCTGCCATATTCAATTCATTCGGATTTTCTTTATTGACACAGCCCAAAGACTGTAGCAATTCTGCGTCATCGTAGGAAAGCTCTTCCGCAACCGGATTTACTTTCTCCCGTAAGAATCTATAACGCTTGATGGCATTTTCGTCAATATCATTCAAGCTACTCCCTTTTACCGGCGTTTGATCGAAGCTCGTTGCATCTCGATAAAAGACGTGCATATCATCTTCTGTGCAATGTTGATCTGTTGACCCTATCCGGCGTAAAGCACCATTTGGTAATCCATCCGATTTGAAAAACAACGGCTTTTGGCGTTGTGGCAATTCATTTACCCAAATTCTGATGACCGTTTTCCCGGAAACATTTTCGACACTCACTTCTGGTCGAACCGGAATGTTGAACATTCCTGCGCACTGAGTGGCAAAATCCCGCTGCAATTTGTCAGGATCAGTTACACCAGATATCCGATATTGAGGAAACAATGCCGTTTCGTCCCCTGCGATTCCCATAAGAATATATCCTCCACCCAATCCCGGTTCGTTGCAATACGCACAAACCGTTTCCATTACTGAATGGGAACAGGTACTTCCTCCTTTGGCTTCAATCCAGGGACATTCATCTTGTTGGTTGAGGAGGTCAAAGAGTTGGTAGACAGAATATCTCATTTTTTTAAATCGATTTCATTGGTTTTTAATAAAAGATTTCCAAAATTTAAAAGATCATCATAGGTAATTAATTGAACGGAATTCAAGTTTGAATTCAACATACGGATAGAATCCCTCTGTTTCTCTTCAAAGTCTTTATTTCTTCCTGCAATAATCTTAACCCTTGGCATTATTACCTTGATTTTATATTCTTTTTCAAGGATTAGTTTGTATTCAGATAACTTTTGAAGGTAAAATAATGACTGACCGATTACCAGAGACAAATCAGTGTGAGGATAAAAACAATTATGACTTGTATCATACTTTAGTAGCTCATGCTTGGGTCGCTTCAATTCAATAAGATCAAGATATCCATCAGCTGATTCCATCAACATATCTCCTTCACTGAAAAGAGCAATTTTTCTGGCATCATGTTTCTTAATATAGTCTACTCCAAATATCCATAGATTTGACTCAATCCAGTTTTGAAATATTTTCTCTGGTTGACCTGAAGAATATTTGCTTAATTCACTATGTCCTTTAACTTCATTTACTAAATTACCATTTTCTTCTAGATCTAGTAAATTTTCAAGATTTAACAACTCTGTTGTAATAATATTGTGATGATATGCCCCATGAAGATTCTTAATTTCTAAGTCGGATAAAGAATTAAGCAGCCCTTTTATTTTTTCTTCAGATCTGAATTTCTCTAAAAGGCTTAAAATGATCTCTAGATCGCTTTCTTTTAGTCTTTCAAGAATCAGGTTTATATCATCTGTTGTTTCAATAAACTTAGAAGACTTTTTAGAGCCTTCTTTTATTACAGAAATTGAATCAAGGTGTTTAAATAGACTTCTTATATCCTCTAATCCCAATTTTTCAGTAAAAATAGGAATGCCATTAATATCTGTTGCATAGAAGTGAAGGGTAAGACTTTCATCAGCAACATCTTCTTTTATACTTGAAAAGTTAACAAATAACCGAACCTTTCCTGTATCAAGAATCATCTTATGGTAAGGGACACTCATTATACTTTAGCAATAGGGTTATTATAACCATCCCATTCTGGGTTATACTTCTCGTAAAAAGGTTCGAAGCATAACTCATTTTCCAAAACGATAATGTTGCTCAATTCTTCAATATTAAATGTCCCGAAATCAGGAAAAAACTTTTCATCTTTACTATCTGAAATGCCGGCAGTTTGAACTATATGAACTTTAGTGCTCTGAGCTCCATTTTTTGCTGTAAAAATAAACACGACGTGTACATTCCCAATTCGAGTTCCAGGTGTTTTTCCAACTTTATTGTACTCAAAAGAAATGGGTTTGCGTTTTTCAATTGCTTCGGTTAGCAAATCTAAGTTGTTCATGGCATTAATTTTTTATTTGATACTTTTTTAATAAATCAAACTAATAATTCACATATTAAACTTTTTATTTTAATGTATAACTCTTTCAAATGTTTATCAGATAAATCTAAAATAGGCTCATAGTGGCGCTTTCCTGAAAGCATTTGCATTGAATCGCCTAGTAATCGCCGCTGTATGTTAGAGCAACCAGGTCAATGCCGGTATCTTTTCCGCCGAAATCTTTTTTTGCCGAAAAGTCATTCCAAAGCCAAACATTTTTAAACTGCGGGGCGTACTTTGGATCAGTCTGTAGGTAAGCTTGCATGAGGTGTTCAAAGCGGGCGCCTTTGTCACGTTCGGAAAATGCATATTTGCGAAATTTTATAAGAATGGACTGAAAGGGAGTAGGCATGAGATTTAGGCATTTATCGTATCATGCAAATATCAGTAAAGTTTGGGAGAATATAGGAAAGGTTAACGAATTATTTCGCTTTCGGGCTTTAATACATTTTCGAAAAAGAATTTGAAGTGCGCTTTTTGTATGTCAATGGAATGCCTTCTCATCTTTGAACGATTGGTGTGACTGTTTTTGTAAATTTGGGTTTAGAATAGTCTTTTTAAAATTATTTGGCAATGAACCTCTTTTATGAAAGAGAGTGGCTTTAATATTGTATTTCAACTTCTCGACGCTCCAAAATGCGGTAGCACAGCTTTATATGCAAAACAACCTTTCTTCCAATGTTTTAGCCTTAACCAGTATTTCATAATGGTGGGTAAAGCCAATTGACAAAAAGTGGTCAAAATTAATATTTAACAAATCGTCTATTGACAACGGACGATTTACCAAAAGCAAATCCGTTTGAATTTCGTCTGGTGCTTTTTGATAAGATAACATCAATATTGAAAAATGAAACAGGTTTGTCCAGGTAAGCAATATGCAAAAAAAGCATATTGCTTACCTGGACAGCTCTTGCTCGTTAAAGACATTGTTGATAACAACAAGCAGTCCTCCCGATATCCTATTGAAATGATTGTAACAAGATTGTAAAACTTTTATTTTCGACTAATCTTTCGTTTTCCTTCCATTTGAACTTGTAAGAAATCCTTACAAGTTGACATTTTCCTCATCAAATTGAACACTTCAGCAACTGAATGGCCTTAAGAGGGATAATTTCTGATTGAAAATCGAATTTATTGATGCAGAAAGTATAACTTTATCTACCTCTATATTTCCTTAGACAAAATCGAACCACTTTTTGCAACAATCTCTTCAACCATATTTTCAGCCCATTTTTTTTGCAATCCTACTTCAGCAGCCAGAGCAATCATATCTCCCCGAGTTGCTTCACCTTTGCCACCAATCGTCGTTGTATGATAACCATTAAACCCATAGCTTGGCAGCAAATCGTAAGCAGGTGATAAGCGCCATCTTCCGTCACTATATTGAAACGAGAAATTCTTGGCATGGTCGTCGCGGTTGGATATCACAACATTGAAAACCATCAAGCGGAACATGTCAGCAACTTGTTTCATATCTTTAGTGAGTTGCAATGTAAGTTTTAGTAGCAAGGAATAATCAAGGCTAGGAATCCGATAATCTGCGTGTAGCAAACCTGCCGCACTCACCGTGTGGATCTTTCCATTTGCTGTACGATCAAAACGCTCCACACCGAAGTATTTACCACCAAAAAGACGCGTTTCAGGCATCTTTATACCACAATCCTTGGCAAGAAGCGAAAAGTTATATTCTGTCTGTCCCACATTTTCAGGTTCGGTTGAAGCTTTAAATTTCACAAGCCACTCACGTCCTTCCATCTTTGCAAAGACTTTTGGGCGTGCACCTCCCGAAGAGCCACCATATCGGTACAATTCATCCAATGAATCTGTGGCAGTTGATGATGCCAATAACTTTTGGCACTCAGCGGCTAATTTATCAAAATCAAGCAGTTCGTCAGCGGTTAAAATGCTACGATCCGGACGATATTCCAATGCTCCGCGTCCGGAAGAACCCATTAACGAAAGACGTTCGAGAACGGTTTGTTTATAGGAATTGATTCCTTTCTCCTGCAAAAAGCGGCCGAGCAGTAAGTTCCCCCAACCATCGGGTAGAGAATCGTCAAATACTCCAAAG
>Ga0209512_1004792_pt1 | contig 11608 bp, 10 predicted proteins | sample frozenSSSSmetaG_FD_184142 | JGI IMG/M metagenome (GOLD analysis project Ga0209512, IMG submission 184142) | Glacier valley bacterial and archeal communities from Borup Fiord, Nunavut, Canada, to study Microbial Dark Matter (Phase II) -... | ecosystem: Environmental > Aquatic > Freshwater > Ice >... | reverse complement strand
GAGTATGCTAACAATAAAGTATTTCCACCTGCCCGTAAAATTTTTGCTGCTTTTGATCATTGTCCTTTCGAAAAAGTAAAAGTTGTGATACTTGGTCAAGATCCTTATCATGGCGAAGGACAAGCGCATGGTTTAAGTTTTTCTGTTCCAGAAGGAATTGCCATACCGCCTTCACTTAGGAATATATTTAAGGAAATAAAAGAGGATATAGGAAATGAAATTCCTAAATCGGGAAATCTGGAAAGATGGGCTGATCAGGGAATTTTATTATTAAATGCAACATTAACAGTAAGGGCAGGAGAAGCAGGATCGCATCAAAAAAAAGGGTGGGAAATATTTACTGATGCGGTAATTAAAAAGTTATCAGACAAAAAAGAAAATATTGTTTTTTTATTATGGGGAGCTTATGCTCAAAAAAAAGGTGAAATTATTGATGAGAATAAACATTACATTTTAAAAGCAAAACATCCATCTCCATTAGCTGTAAAATATGGAGGTTTTTTTGGAACAAAACATTTTAGCAAAACCAATATTTTTTTAAAAAACAAAGGTGAAGGAGAAATAAATTGGTAAAATTTGGTTGTTAATCAAGTTGTTACAAAATTAAATTAGCTGAATTAACAATAACCCATTGTTTTATAAACTAAATATCCAATAATTTCATGAAGTAATCCATGCCATTCGGAAAAGGCTTCTTCTTGAGGCATAAAAGAATTTAAATTAAGTAATTCCTTATGAGAGTGAAGATCAGTACTAAATGAAGTGGTTGTTACACCAGCCTTTGTAAAACAGGCATGAGCCCTTCGCATATGAAATGCAGAAGTAACAAGTAAATATTTTTTATCAGGAAATTTTTCTTTTAAAATTTTTGCAGAAAATAAAGCGTTTTCTCTTGTGTTTTTAGCCTCAGGTTCTATAAATATATTTTGATCAGGCACCCCACATTCTTTTAAAAAATTAGCTAAAGCAACTGATTCATTTTCTTCTTCATCATCCTTATTTTTAAATAATTGGAAAGTACCTCCTGTTATTAATATATTTTTTATTTTCCCTTTCTTATATAAATCTAAAGTATTTGTTAACCTGTCAACATTATTACCAAAATAAACTCTATCCTTCACAGGTTTTCCGCCTTCCACAATACCAGTTAGTAAAATAGCAACATCATACGGTTCTTTAATCTCTGCGTAAGGGGTAATTGGAATTTCCCATAATTTTAAACTTTGGTTTATCAATGGTCCATTAGAAAAAAACAAAAGCAAAATTACGGCTGTGTACAATGTGCGCTTTTTTAATTTTATGTTTTTTGTAATTAAGGAAAAAATAAAGCAAGCCATTATCCAAGTAAATGGCATTACAAAATAAAAAATTGTTTTAGAAAGGAAATAAAACATCCGAATTAATAAATATTACTTACAAAAATTAAATTCTCACTAATTTTGCTTCCTTTCTTAATCTGGCAATATCGTAAGCTAAAAATATGGCTTCGCGCATAGAATTTTCGTCAGCCATATTTTTCCCTGCTATATCATAAGCAGTTCCATGGTCAGGAGAAGTTCTAATTATTGGTAAGCCTGCAGTATAATTGACTCCATTTTCAAATGCAAGTGTTTTAAAAGGAATTAAACCTTGGTCGTGATACATGGCTAATACAGCATCATATTTTTTATAATTTCCTGTACCAAAAAAACCATCAGCAGGGTAGGGACCAAAAATTAAATGTCCTTTTTGTCTGAAATTTTTAACAACAGGTTGAATAATTTCTATTTCTTCATTACCTAATAAACCCGCTTCTCCGGCATGTGGGTTTAAGCCCAACACAGCAATTCTGGGTTTTATAATTCCAAAATCATTATTCATTGTTTGTAAAAGCAAATCAATTTTTGCATTTAATTTTTCTTTAGTAATGGCTTCAGAAACTTTTTGAAGTGGGATATGGCCTGTTACAACTCCAATTTTCAAATTTTCGCTCACCATCAACATTAAACTTTCTTTCATTCCAAATGCCTCTGTAAGGTATTCAGTATGACCAGGAAACTGAAAATTTGTATTTTGAATATTTGCTTTATTAATCGGGGCGGTTACCAAAGCATCTAATCTTCCATTTTTTAAATCATCAACAGCTGCTTTTAATGCAGTGTATGCAGCATTACCAGCTTCTGGAGTAATTTTACCTGGTAAAATTTCAACGTTTTCGTCCCAGCAATTTACAATATTTGTTCTTTTATGACCAACAGGTTCGCCTTGTTTAAGTGGGTACACTGTCCACTCTTCCAGTTCAAGTAATTTTCTATATTTTAATAAAACTTTATGCGATCCATAAATAACAGGAGTACACATTTGTAATATTTTTTTATTTGATAGTGCTTTTAAAACTACTTCAGGCCCTATTCCATTGTAATCTCCTAAAGTTATTCCTATTATAGGTTTATTATCCATTTTAAATTATATAAAATATTATCCTAATTTAATTCAGTTATTACATTTTTCCAGCCAAAGTGGAAGAGTAATTAGTAAATTTTTCATAACTACGTCAGTACCGTTTATGAAAATATGCTCTTTTCCATAAGCTTCGCCTTTGGTATTACTTACCAAATCGCTAACGCCTCTTAATATTAAAAGCTTTTTTTTATTTTTCGAAACTGTATAAGCTATGGCTCCAGTTTCCCAATCACCTGCTATGGCATTATAATTATTTTTAAGACTTTCAATTTCAGCAGGAATTAAATCCTTATCTGCTGATACCATGACAGTTTTAATTACTTTTGAAGGGTATGGGAGTTTAAGCCAATTTAAATCCAAATTAATCGAATAATCATTTATTGCTTCTTTACTATCGCCCATTGCTTCAATAATATCATAAATAATAGTTTTATCAACCAATACTACTTCATATTTTTTTATTGAACCTTCAAATCCTCCGCAAGTGCCTATGTTGATTAAGTATTCAGGTTGATAGGTACTGATAACATATTGCGCAGAGCCGGCTGCAGCAACTTTACCCCAACCGCCATGAAAAAAGAGGATTTTTTCATTTACATTATTAATCTTAAAATCTTTAAAAAAATAATCTCCCCATGGTGACGAATTATAGTTTTCTTTTGGATAAAATTCTTTAACTACTTTCCATTCAGAATTTGCAGAGATAATAACTGCAATGCGACATTTTTGAGCATATAAATTGCCAAATGCAAATAGAAAAATAATAAAAAAAAATTTCTTCATTAAATTTATCATTTAGTTTTTTGAACAAAAAAATCATAAAGTAATCTTACACATAAACCCGTTCCACCCAAGCCTCTGTAACTATCGCGTGCATGAGTATAAGCACCTGCTGCAATATCTAAATGCAACCATGGATAAGAAGAAGTAAAATGTTCTAAAAATTTACCTGCAGTAATAGCTCCAGCTTCCGGCCCACCAATATTTTTTAAATCTGCAATGGTAGATTTTATTTGTTCAGCATATTCATCCCAAAGTGGAAATTCAACTAATCTTTCATAAACATTTTCACCACTTTTTTTAAGATTATTTTTTTCTTGGTCAGAGGCTGTTCCCATAAAAACAATACCTTCTTTACCAATTGCTCTTGCTGCCGAGCCTGTTAATGTAGCCAAGTCAATTACTAATTCCGGTTCATATTTTTTTGCATAACTTAAAGCATCTCCTAATATCAATCTTCCTTCAGCATCAGTATTTAAAACTTCAACAGTTGTTCCATCATGCATTTCTATTATGTCGCCTGGGGTTACTGCGTTTCCATCAGGTCTGTTTTCGGTTGCAGGTATTAAACCAATCATATAAATTGGTAAATTATTTTTTGCGATTGCATAAAAACTACCTACAACAGCAGCACCACCTGCCATATCCATTTTCATATAATCCATCCCGTTGGTAGTTTCTTTCAAACTTAAACCACCGGTATCATATACTACACCTTTTCCAATTAATATATATGGTTTTTTATTTATTGCATTTTTTGGTTTGTATGATAAAATATTAAAAGTAGGAGGGTTGGGGCTTCCCCAGTTTACTGCAAGTAAGCCACCCATTTTTAAACTTTGTATTTTCTTTTTGTTAAAAACTTCTACTTCAAAACCAGCCTCTTTACCAGCTTTTTCCATTTCTACACTAAATTGTTCAGCTGTTAAAAAAACAACTGGTTCGTTAACTAAGTCTCTGGTAAGAGATACTGCATCCGTTAAATTTTTTAATTCATCAACCCTTTTCTGATTTAATTCTGTATGAAAAATATAAATTGTTTTAATACTGTTAACTTTATTTTTATCAGTTTTATATTTAATAAATTCATAGTTGCTTAAAATGCATCCTTCAGTAACTGCCAGAACATCTTCTACTTTTTTCGAAAATGAGGAAATATAAATATTTTCTATTTTATTTGTATTTAAATAATTACAAAGTTCAAAACCAGACCTACGCAATTTTTCTTTTTCATCTGAAGGGTTTTTTCCTTTTTCGGCAAAAATTAAAATAATTAAATAATCATAGCGGTTTATAACTATCTGATTTAGTTTATTTTCTCGTTGGTTAATTATATATTTTTTTTCTAAATCCGAAAAATGTAAGTCAGAAGGAATATCATCACACAAGTAAACCGAATTAACTTTTTCAATTTTACTATTTACTATTTTAATATCAGTCATAATATTTTTACGATTTAAATTATTTAAAAGAATAAAATCAGATTTAGTAATTTATTTGATTCTAACCCTTTACCTTAAAATTGATGGTCAAATTTTTTTAGGAATAAATATTTGATTCAAATATTATATTCTTTACAATATTACAATAAACATTTTGATTAGATTATCTGTGAACTTTAGTTATCTTAAAATAAAATTATTTTTTAATGAAAAAGAAAAAAATAATAATTACAAAAAAATATTAAAACTTTACTCAATAGCTTTTTTATTTATTTTTTTTGTTGTCAGCAACATATTTGCCCAAGATCAAAAGGATCAAAACACATATCAGGAAGAGATTAAAAAGAAAGAAATAAAACCTATTTACAAAAATAGCCTTAAGCTATTACCCGTCATTTATTATACTCCCGAAACCCATTTGGCAGGAGGCTTGGTAGGAATTTATTTATTTAAAACCAAAAAAGACAGTACAACCAGAACATCAAATATAGATTTTGCTGCCATTTATACCCAAAATCGGCAAGTTATTATAAATCCCATAGTAACAATGTTTACTAGAAACGAAAGATTTTACCTTCGAAGTTATTTTTTATATACCGAGTTCCCTGAATTTTTTTATGGAATTGGTAGTAAAGGAATAGATTCCACAAAAGAAAAAATTAGTTATAAGGCATTGCGAACCCATCAAAGAGTTTTAACCAAGTTATTACCCAAGTTTTTTGGAGGTCTACAATATGATTACACGAATTTTTATGATTTAAAATTTCCGAATGATACAAAATATTTAAATAAACTAGCAGGTTTTGAGGGGAGCAAATCTTCAGGCTTAGGCCTTGCATTTCAAATAGATATGCGTGATAATATATTAAATGCCTCAAAAGGTTATTATATGGAAGTGTCAAATTTAAATTATGGTAGTTGGATTGGAAGTAAATTTAATTTTCACAATTATATTTTAGATTTTAGAAAATATTTTCAATTACCCAATAAAAGTATAATTGCATTTCAAACATATTTTAATTTAAACAATGGAAATGTACCTTTTAAACAAATGGCAACAATTGGTGGCCATACTTTAATGAGAGGATATTACAATGGAAGATTTAGAGATAAAAATGCAACAGTAATTCAGGCAGAATGGAGGCAACATATTTGGCGACGGTTAGGTGCGACAATTTTTGGAGGTTTAGGTGAAGTAGCACCAAAAGCTTTTAATTTCTATATTTCTGATATTAAAGCTAGTGGAGGAGTAGGTTTTCGTTTTATGGTAGACAAACAGGAAAGATTGAATTTTAGATTTGATGCTGCATTTGGTGAAAATTCTCACGGATTTTATTTTAATATTGCAGAAGCATTTTAAAAATTAATATTTTGAAAGTAAAACCTAAAAAACATTTAGGACAACATTTTTTAACTGACAAAGGCATTGCAGAAGAAATTGTTAATTTATTAACAGGACATAAAAATTATAATAAAATTCTAGAAATAGGACCTGGGATGGGTATACTTACTGATTTTTTAATTTCTAAAAATCAGTTTGATTATTTTTTAATAGAAATTGACGGTGAATCTATTACCTACTTAAATACACATTATCCTAACCTGAAAGATAAAATTATTGCGGGTGATTTTTTAAGAATAAATTTTGAAAAATATTTTTCTGAACCTTTCGCCATAATTGGTAATTTCCCTTATAATATTTCTACTCAAATATTATTTAAAGTACTAGAAAATAAAGATCAGGTTCCCGAAGTTGTAGGGATGTTTCAAAAAGAAGTTGCAAAAAGAATTGCATCAGGCCCTGGGAATAAGGAGTATGGAATATTAAGTGTGCTTTTACAAGCTTTTTATGATATAGAATATTGTTTATCAGTTTCGGAAGACGTATTTGACCCACCTCCAAAAGTTAAATCAGGAGTTTTAAGATTGAAAAGAAATAATATAGAAAAATTAGATTGTGATGAAAAATTATTTAAAACCATTGTAAAGCAAGGTTTTAATAATAGAAGAAAAACATTAAGAAATGCGTTGAAATCTCTTCAAATGCCGGAAACGTTTTATGAAGATGGCTTGATGGGTAAAAGGGCTGAACAACTGGGTGTTGCAGAGTTTGTTCATTTAACTCAATTAGCAGAAAGATTAAAAATAATTTAAAACATTTTTAAATGGCTTTTGATTACGTAAAATATCAATCCTTGTTTGCAAAATTTGGAATGAGTCCGGAGGGAATTGGAAAATTAATGTGGTATTGGCAACAAAAGCATAGATTTTATCATTCAGAGGAGCACTTGTCATTTTTGATAAATAATATTGAAAATATTGCTCAAAAAAATGAAATCAATGCAGAGGAAAAAGATATCCTTTTAATGACAGCATTTTTTCATGATGTAATTTATGACCCAACCTCTTTTGATAATGAAGAAAAAAGCGAAAAATTATTCAGGTCGCTTACAGTTGAAAAAGACGATACAAAGTTAATAAGTAATTTAATTCTGGAAACTAAAAATCATAAACCAACAAACCGACTTTCAGAGATTTTTATTGAATTGGATCTATCGGTTTTAACAAAATCATCTTCTATTGAATTGATTAATTATGAAAAAAAAATAATGAAAGAATTTCAATATGCAGATTATAAAATTTATAAGAACTTAAGAATTGCTTTTTTAGAATCCTTTTTAAAATCTAATAATAAAAATCAAAATAATATTGAATTTTTAATTGATTTTTTAAAAGATTTTCGACCTAAAATTGGTGTTTATGCCGGATCTTTTAGCCCCTTTCATTTCGGTCATTTAAATATTTTAGAAAAAGCAGAAAAAATATTTGATAAAATTATTATTGCTAGAGGAGTTAACCCTGAAAAAACTTCTCAATTAGAATTTATTGATTATTCCAATTTACATGAATTAAAATACCGTCAAAAAGAAGATTTTACGGGTTTGTTAACGGATTATCTCACAGAAAAAGAAGAAACTGCAGATATAACTTTAGTAAGAGGTTTGAGAAACGGAGATGATTTGGATTATGAAGTAAATCAATTAAGATTTATGGAAGATATGAAACCGGAATTAAAAGTAGTATTTATAAGATGTGATAAACAGTATGAACACATCAGTTCTTCTGCAATAAGAAATTTAGAAAAAATTTCGAAAGGACTTGGAAATAAATATTTTCCTGTAGCATAAAAGCTAATACAAAATTTTATTATTTAAGACCAATTTTTTTTAACAATAAGTAACCCAGTTTTCTTACTGCAATTTCTATCTCCGATTTTGAACTAGGTGGAACATATTTATTTAAATCAGATTCTGAAAATACAATTTTATTTAAATCGTGAACAAATTGAGTTTTAATTTCACCTTCCCATTCAATTCCCTGAAAAAAAATATTTTTAAATACAATATTAATTTCATTCTTATTTGTCAAATTATAGTTTTTAAATAGTTGCTGAATAGGCTTGAAATTATCAATCAAAGTTTCAGATTTTTTCATCCAATAAATAATTCCATCCTTAAAATATGGTGATGATATATGCTCATTAAAATTATATAAATAATCATAATAGATTGTTGGAAATTCTATATATCCTTTTTTGGCAACCCTTTGCAATTCACTTGAAAAAACATCAATATCTGGTACATGCTCTATCACATGCGAACAAATTACATAATCGAATTCATTGTCTTTAAAGGGAAATTCTTTACCATCAAAAAAAACAACTTTTTTTTCTGTTTTTAAGGGATCGTGAAATCCTCTTTGTCCAGCAAACTCTAATGGGTCGTCATAAGTTTTTTCCAAAAATACATCCGAGCGAAAATAAGGTAAACCACCAGGTCCAACCTCTAAAACCTTATCTGTTGGCTTGATATTTTTTATTTTTTCAGGAAACATCATAACGTAAATATTTTTTTAATAAAAATACCCCGTTTTATGGCGGGGTATTTAATTATATTACTTTAATAATTTTTATTTCTTAGTATCGTCAGCTTTTTTATCAGAAGTAGAAGATTTTTTTGAAGTTTCGTATTCTGAATTTAAAGCTTTTACAACCTCTGTAGTAATGTCTAAAGTTGGGTCGGCATATAAAACTTTGTCTTGGCCTCCTTGAACTCCTAAAACAAATTTAAAATTTTTCTCCTTACTGAATTTTTTAAGATAGGTAGTTACCTTATCATACATGTCTTTATTTTTAGAAATGGCTTCACCTTGTAATTTTTGTTTTAATGAAGCTTCAAATGTTTGAAATTCCTGTTGTTTTTTACCTAAAGTTTGCTCCTGTTGTTGAGCTTGCACCATTGAAAGTTCATTGCGATGGTTTTGAAAATAAATAATTTCATTTTGTAATGCCCTTCCTTTAGACGTAAGGTCATTATCGGCTTCAATTCCTTTTCCTTCAAGTTCTTTTTGAATATCTTTTGCGTATTGATAATTTGTTATCAACGAATCAGTATTCACATATACAATACTTCCGCTATTAGTTGAAGATGAAGAAGTTTCTTTCTTTTCGGAGGTAGGATCATTTTTATTACAAGATGCTAATGCAATTAATGCACAAAACTGAAGAGCGATAAATGTTTTTTTCATTATAATTTTTTGTAGATAATTTTAAAATATTCCACAAATATATGCAACGATTTTGCAATTGAAAATTTTAGATTAAATCGAGTTGTTTCTTATAAATTTTTTCTTTTATGGATTCGGTATTATTAATTTTTCACCTCTATTGGTTTTATTGCTTGTCATATCATTTGCCTTTTTGATCGCCTCTTTTTTCACATCATAATCTTTCGACAACTTACTTAAAATATCCCCGGCTCCAATAGTGTGCACTGCTTTTACTTTAATTTTTAATTCCTGACCTAATTTGATTTCATCATCCTTTAAATCATTTAATTTTTTGATTGATGTTTTTTTAATATTAAATTTTTCGGAAATTTTAGAAATGTTATCACCAGCCTTTACAGTGTATAAAATAATTGTATCTCTTTTAGTAATTATTTTAGACTTTTTTTCTTCTTTTTCGTCTTTTTTCTTTTCAATTATTTCTGTTGTCTTTTTCTTTTCTTGAACTGGTTCAATGGTTGATGGATCTTTCTCAGTAACATTTGGGTTTTGTTGCGATTGATTTTTTTCTTCAACTGTTGGTTGTTGATTGAGAAGTTCGTTTGTTGAAGGGTCGTTGGTCATATAATCCCAACCAGAAAAAAACAGGCCTAAAACAATAACAAAAAGAACGCAAAGTATAATTAAAGCCCAATCAATCTTTTTTACTTTTTTTTCAATAGTACTTTGCATTTTTATTTCGGGTATTTCCGCAGCAGATATATTATTAGTTGCAGTATTTATTTTTGTTTCGTTTGGTAAATCAGGGATGATATTTTCATTTGATTCAGATAGAACTTCATTATTATTTTCAATTTGATTACCATCAATAGGAATATTTACCGGAATCAATAAATCTTTTGCATCAGTAAAATTAATAACCATAGCAGTGGCGTTATCATCTCCCTCTGCAGTTACTAAAGCTTTAATTAACTCATCAGCTTTGTTTTGAGCTGCCTCGTCAATTCTTAATATTAACTCTATATCATAATCATGTAAAGCGCTATGTAATCCTTGGGTACTTAACAGCAACACATCACCTTTTTCAAATCTGAATACATCACTATCATTTAATTTTTCTGATTCTTTCAATGAACCAATCGTTTTATTAACATCTCCTCTACGTGGATGAAATTTTGCTTCATTTTCATCAATCGCCCCTTGGTTTATTAATTGTTGAACAAAAGTATGGTCTCTGGTTAATTTGCGAATTGCTTTGTTGCGCATAAGATATAACCTGCAGTCGCCAATGTGTGAGTAAAATACGTCATCACCTTTAATAAGCACTATTACGCAACTTGACGACATTCCTTCAAGATCAGGATTTTGAAGAGAATGACTTTGAATCTGAGAATTTGCGAATAAAATAGATTGAGATAAAGCTTCTTTAAGATTATAATATACCTGATGTTGAAAAAAAACTTTTATGCTTTCCGTTGTCATTCGAGAGGCTGTAGCACCTCCTACATTTCCTCCATATCCATTGCAAACAATAAAAAGATCGCCATTGGGTGTTTGAAAGTTTCCGGAAAAGTTATCATTAACTTGCTTGCTCCGACCCACTTGAGTGTGAATACCGAATTGAAAGCTTTTACTCATAATTTATATTTTGAAAAATTAATTGTCAAAATTACATTTTATGTTTGAAATATCAATAATCATTCAAAGCTGGTTAAAAGGCTGGCTTTTTAATTTTAAAATATGCCAAATAAAATACTGCCATTAAGCTTATAAAACTCGAAAGGAAAAATGTTATTGCAAAGTTTGAATAATTATTATTATAAATATATGCTGAAATAACTGCTCCAAGCCCTATTCCAAATTCCAATCCTATATATGATGTGGCAACTGCTTTACCACGTTTTTCGGAAGAAGAAATATCAATAGTCCACGCCATAAGAGTAGGTGTATTAATTCCCCAAGAAATACCAAAAATAACTGCTCCAATGATTAAAGTGATATAGTTTTGCGATAGGCCTATAATTATCATACTTATCGCCAATACTATTGAAGAAAAAATCATAACTGGTTTTCTTCCACGTCGATCTGAAATTTTTCCTGCAAAAAGCCTTATAAATAATGAACTGATAGTGTAAACAGCAATAAATAAACCTTTATTCTCCAATTTTAAATGCGTACATAAATCTGGTGCGATTGTTAAAATTGCTCCGGTTGGGAAAGAAACGAGTAACATAATAATAAAAGGCCCGAATACTGAATTTTCGAACCATTCATTTTTTTCAAGTTTTAAATAGTTGAATTTAAATTTTTGTTTGTCTGTTAAACTTTCTTTCATGCCCATTAAAATTAAAATAGACATTAAAGCAAATACGGATGAA
>Ga0209512_1004788_pt1 | contig 11611 bp, 10 predicted proteins | sample frozenSSSSmetaG_FD_184142 | JGI IMG/M metagenome (GOLD analysis project Ga0209512, IMG submission 184142) | Glacier valley bacterial and archeal communities from Borup Fiord, Nunavut, Canada, to study Microbial Dark Matter (Phase II) -... | ecosystem: Environmental > Aquatic > Freshwater > Ice >... | reverse complement strand
CCAACGGGAAGCTGTATCTATTATTGAAAAAGCCAAGCAAAACCAACTGCCTCCATTACTACAGGCATCGGATATAAAAGGAATTATACATAGCCACAGTAACTGGAGTGATGGAAGTTTTACCATTGAAGAAATGGCCAAGGCCGCAATTGAGAAAGGCTGGGAATACCTGGTGATAAGCGATCACAGCAAAAGCGCTTTTTATGCAAATGGACTACAGGAAGAAAGGATTAAAGAGCAACATATTTATATTGATGAATTAAACCGGCAATTAGCCCCTTTTAAAATCTTTAAAAGTATAGAAAGTGATATTTTAAATGATGGCAATCTTGATTACAGCAATGCTATTCTCTCCACCTTTGATCTAGTGATTGCTTCCATACATTCAAATTTAAAAATGAGTGAAGATAAAGCTATGATACGGTTGATGAATGCTATTGAAAATCCTTACACTACCATTTTAGGCCATATGACAGGCCGTTTGTTATTAAGCCGTAAAGGCTACCCCGTTGATCATAAAAAAATTATTGATACCTGTGCAGCCAATAATGTGGTAATAGAGCTAAATGCGCATCCAAGTCGTTTAGATATAGACTGGCGTCATATCGATTATGCGATTGAAAAAAATGTCTTGATCTCAATTGATCCTGATGCACATTCTTTGGATGGTTTTGATGATATTAAATATGGTGTTTTAGTAGCTCAAAAAGCATCGGTACGTAAAGAAAATAATTTAAGCAGTTTTGGTTTAATAGAATTGGAAGCTTTTTTACTGAAAAGGAAAAAAAATTAACTATTACCGATCATCTTATGGCAGCCGAATTAAGATTACATTTTTAGCAAGCAGAAAGTTAGCTTAAAATTAATTCGTTACATGGTTTGCACCATTGGGAGTTTTACATAAAAAATTGTTCCGTCCCCCTCTTTTGTGTCAAACCAAATTTCGCCTTTGCTTTGCTCTACAATACCTTTACACATGGCAAGCCCTAAACCAGTACCCGAAGTTTTTGTAGTAAAATTGGGTGTAAATATGTTTGATCGCATATTTTCAGGTATCCCTGAACCATTGTCTTTAATAGTGACAATAATAGCCTCATCCTGCATTAATTCATTGATGTGAATGTGGGCATTTTTACCATCAGGGACTGCCTGCATAGCATTTTGAATAAGATTGGTAAATAAACGGTTAATGAGTGTCTTATCAGCATTTATTAAAATGGTTTCTTTAATGGGTCTCCAGTCCAAAGTAACATGCTCTTCCAATGAATGTAATTGAACAATCATTTTAAGTGATTCGTTTAAATCAAAAATTTCACTTCTTGGATTACCGATATTAGCAAACTGCGAGAACTGTCCGGCAATCTGGCTTAAATGATCTATCTGCTCAACCAGTGTTGTGGCAACACTTTTACTAAGCTCATTTATATTTCCTGCATTGTTATCAATTGCCTTTTGAAGGTATTGCAAACTTAACTTCATGGGGGTTAGTGGATTTTTAATTTCATGAGCCACCTGCCTTGCCATTTCTCTCCATGCTCCCTCTCTTTCACTTTTTGCCAACGCTGCAGCACTACTATCTAACTTGGCTACCATTTTATTGTATTCCTTCACCAGGTCGCCTATTTCATCATCCCGTTTCCAATTGATTGCTTCATTTTCTTTTCCAAGGTTTACTTCTTTCATTTTATTACTGATAAAAGTAAATGACCGGGTAATTCTGTTTGTTATAAAAAAGGCAACGATACCTGCAATTAAAAAAATGAAGGCATTCAGGTTAATGATAGCAACTAAGAAATTAGATATTTCCTGCCGCAATTTTGATTGGGAAGTGAAATAAGGAATATTAAGATAAGCATATTCTTTACCCGACTCATCAATAATGGGCACATAATTACTTAAGTAATTTAAACCTCCTATTGACTCCTCTTTAAAAAACTGTATTTCTTTTAACTTATGCAGATGATAATAAGCCATTGGATTCATCTTGTTACTTACTATACCTTTATTGTAAGGCAATGGTAAAGAAGAAACTTTTAGATTCCCCTCCAGGTCGTAAATATTTACATCTACGGCATACACCTCAGTTATTCTGGAAATCGTTTGCTCAAGCTTTGGCAGGTTTGCATCATCATAAAATTTTATAACATCATCTAATAAAATAAGATTACTTAAGGAGTTTCGAATTTCACTTTGCATTACATGTATAGTTCTACTTAACTTTTCGCGGTTATTATTATTATATCGGTTTATAAAAAATAAAATAGTAGCAACGCCTACCACAAAAAAAGATAACAGGCTTATAAAAATAATGGTGGCATGTACCTGGTTACGAATACTCATCTGCCAATGCGACCGCATCTTACTCCAACGCAACCTTGATTGCACAATGGCATTAAGAAACCAAAAGATACTTGCAACAAACAAAAAGGCGCAAAAAAGGTAAGAAAATAATGTAATTGATTCAATAAAGAAATTATTTTCCTTAGCTATTATAACTACTTTATCAAAACCTGCCCTGTACCAAAGTTCGTAATAGCCCTTCTTTCTAAATGTTTCAAAATCTGTTTTAGGTATTTGTGATGTAGTTAGCTGCGAGGGAAAAGCGTAATCATTGTGATTATAGATCAGTTTAAACTTATTATATAAAGCATAGGAATATATAGGTGAATTTTCAATAGAATTATTATTACCCCTCAAAAATAACTCTGGGTAAATGGCATCAGACTTATATTTTTTAGGAGTAGCTAAAATAAAAACATAGCCAAGAAGCTTGTCTGTAGTATCTGTTATATCTTTCTTGCTGATATAAGTAAACCTATCGTAAGCTTCATCATAATAAGAGAGCCCTTCGGTATTAGTTGACTTTGCCTGAGTTTTTAAAATGGTATTTAAGATATTAAAGTTAGTCGAATCCTGATTAAAGAGGGCCCGTTCTCTCTCATCAAAGGTATAAATACGCGTATCATATTTATTTAAATATCCGCTGAAATTTGCGCTTAATAAACTATCCTTTAATATTTTATTTGTAGAGCCATTACTAAATTTACTAAATATTGGAGCCAATGCTTCGTTCCTAAAATCTGTTAAAACGGTGTTCAATAGGCGTTCGCTTGCAGGATCTGCTTTTATGGCAAGTGATTCTGCTATCTGCTTTCTACTTTCTACTTCCTTTCGATCATTTTCTATTATAATAAGCAGGGCAATGGACAATGAAAAGAAAAATAGCCAAAAAATTAACCTTGATGAAATAACTTGGGAGGCTAATAAAAAAAGATGTTTATTATTAAGCAATAACAGGTAAGCCAATAACCAAAATAAAAGATTTAAGTCAAAACTAATATCTGCCGTACTAATACGAAACGTCAAAACGGCAAGCCCTACGATAGTTACGTAGAGCAGCATTATAAGTATATTTTTAGGCAAAAATGGTTGCAGCAAATAAATTATCACCTGAGTTAAAAGAAAATAACTAATTGCTAAACAACCCAACACTACAAAACCAATAACACTGTAAATATTTAATGTAAAAAAATTAATTACATCAAATGAAATTTTAGAATCGGCTACAAGGGATAATATTGTATGCCCAACCATAAACGTACTCAAAAGCAAAGTGAGTATTCCTGTTAAGGTTATTACCCGTTTAAAAACTGGCTTTTTTATTTTTATAGTAATATTTTCTTCCTGAATAAAATGCCGAACAAAAAGAATTAACCATAAAAATACAATAGCATTTATTAATAGATCACCCAAAGAACGAAGTATCGAATTGCTGCCATAAATATTCGGATTAAACAAATCAAACTGCCTTAGATTTAAAGGAATTGGTAAATAATAACTGGCTATCCTTACTACCACAATAAACCCAGCCAAAAAAATAACCCCTTTGTAAAAATTCTTCTTAACAAAAAAAGTAGCTAATAAATGAGCTATCAGGCATACCAGCAAGGCAGCAAATATTCTTAATAAGGAAGCCAGTAAAGTATTTTGAGGTATTGTAACAACAGCACTTTGTTTTAATGAAAAAAGAAATACGCCTTCCTTTGAATTAATAGATGTTGGGTTTGGCGTAGTGCTTATAATATAATTATTTGCAAGTTGATTATCGATTGCAAATGAATTTTTAAGGTAATCATTTGTTATAGCATAATTCCATTTCACCGGTATTAAGGCTAATGTAATGTAACCGCTCACTTCGGTTTTTCTCCACACATAATAACCATTTTGCAACTGCATATAACCAGACTTATCATGCATATTAAAAAGCTGGATAGATGGATCGATTACCTGGGAATTCCAAAAAAGAAGATCATAAAGGCCAGCCTCATTTTTTGAATAAATAAAAAAATAAAATTTCTTTTCTTCTAGTTGCTCTAATAAAACTTCGCCGTATTCATTATTTGCTAATTTTTTTATTAAGGCTGTATCCCTGGTTATTGCATCAATTGCATTTTCCTGTTTTGCTATGTAGCTGCTTATATTTTTTTGAAATGCCTGTGTAGACGAACTGCCAGACAAGTAATTATCTATTATAAAAGAAATAGTAATTAACCATGCAGCAGTTATCAATAGATAACTATTTTTTAAAAATATTTGTTTAAAAGTGTAGTTGCTTTGCAAGTAAAATTAATTTACAGCCCGGCCAGGCCATTGAAATTGATAATTATTGTTTTTTTATTTTATTCCAGATGGCATCCATTTCTTCGAGTGTCATATCCTGTAATGCTTTTCCCATACCTGTTGCAGCTTGTTCCATTTTTGTAAACCGATGTATAAATTTTTTATTGGTACGTTCCAGGGCATTCTCCGCATCCACCTTCAAAAACCTGGCAAAGTTTATCAAAGAGAAAAAAACATCCCCTAACTCATCTTCCATATGCGCTCTATTGCCGGAAGCTATTGCCTCAAACAATTCTGCCTTTTCTTCTTCTACTTTTTCCCAAACCTGTTCCTTATTCTCCCATTCAAATCCAACCTGTTTAGCTTTTTCCTGCAACCGCATTGCTTTTACAGTTGCCGGCAGGGTTTTAGGCACTCCACTTAAAACAGAGCTCTTACCTTCTTTCAGTTTTAATTTTTCCCAATTGCGTTTTACATCTTCTTCATTATCTACTTTAACATCGCCATAAATGTGTGGATGCCTAAAAATTAGTTTTTCACAAACACCATTAATTACTTCATCCAATGTAAACTGGTTTTGCTCGGTACCAATTTTGGCATAAAAAACAATGTGTAATAAAATATCTCCCAATTCTTCCTTTATGCCCTTCCAATCATTTTCTGTTATGGCATCTGTAAGCTCATAGGTTTCCTCGATAGTTAATTGGCGAAGTGTTTGAATCGTTTGTTTTTTATCCCACGGACATTGTTCCCTTAGATCATTCATAATATTTACCAAACGCTCAAAGGCTGAATTATACTGCATAACATTAAATAGATTAAACTAAAAAGTGGTTTATGTAATGCGGATTTTCAATAGCTGAAACTTATGCTTCAAAATAAAATTATATTGAAAGCTTAAACTTTAATTACTTCTTAAAGCAAACAGCGCCGCAGGGATATTTTGTTAAAAATACTCAAAAAAAGGTTCTATGAATCTTTCAAAGGCAATTACAGTTTAAATAAAAAATTTATTAGCTTACTTTTACCTCGAAAATTCAATACATGATCAAAAATATCGCAATACTTTGTGCGCTGCTTGCATTATTTAATTCATTTGCAGACGCACAATATTATTACAAAGATCTGGTAAGCAACAAACAGGCAAGGGCAGAAAAAGCCACCTTGAAAGAACAAAAAATCAGAACCATTGCTGTACATAGTTTTGAGGGAAACAAATCTCCAAGTGAAGGTTTTTTTTGTGAAAAAAAAATCAGTAAAGATTACCGCCGGATTGAAACTTATACCAGAAGTTATACAACCGGAAAGGCGTTATTAACTTCCTACTACAATGATAAAGGGCAATTAATACAATCAACAGACAGCTCTGACATTACTGTTTCTACTTCTTTTTATCAATATGACAATGATGGTGACATTCTAAGCATTGTTTCCAATTCACATTCTACAGATGATGATTTTACTACCGGGTTAAAAGAAGAACACCAATATATTTATAATGATAAAAAGCAACCTGTACAAATGTTACGAATTAAAAATAATAAGGATTCTGTACTGGTTGATTTTATTTTAGATGAGCATGGGAATGTAAGTGATGAAATTGATGCCAGTCTAAATGGGCAACATTACTATTATTACTACGACATAAAAAACAGGCTTACTGATATTGTAAAATTTAATGTTGTTTTAGGTAAGCTAACTCCGGACCTTACATTTGAATACAACAGCAGTAACCAGGTAACACAAATGATAGCTGTTGAAGAAGGGCTTAACAGAAATTACTATACCTGGAAATATGTTTACAATGATGGCCTTCGAATTATTGAGAAGTGTTTTTCAAAAGAAGAAGATTTACTGGGCTATTTTGAATATGAATACAAATAATCCCTGTCTCCTTATGAGGAGTTATTTGAAGATGCTTCTTTTTCATTAATATTTTATTGTAGAATTGAATTGATACAAATAAGGTGGCTAATTTAATAAGCGTACCACAAAGCTTAAAAGTACAAGTCCCAATTAAAATGTACCGTGGGATGCGGGCAAAGTTGGCAAGCCATGAAACGATGTACCACCCAGTTTCTTAGCCCTTACAAATTTTTACAAAAAAGCCTTCCTGTTTCGGAAAGCTTTTTTATAAGTGTTTTGATTCAGCAGTGTTCTAGATTTACGGATGCTGCTATTATTTGATTCTTTTCGATTCACTTTCCAATCCTGTTTTTCTATCTCTTATGTTTATAATTTGATTGCTTCCAAAGCGGACGCTAAAATTTATCCTAAAGGTTTGGCTTTCCCAATTTCCTCCTGCTTTAATATAAAGCCCCAAAAAATCACTGGTAGCTTTACGCGGGGAAGTATGAAATATATCTGTTGCTGATATTTTTAATGTGGCTTTTTTTTGAAGTCCGGGTACCATAACTAAAATTACCAGTAGCCATTACACCGATAGTATTTTATTATCAATAAAAAAATCGGCCCCACCTTTTATATTGAAGTTTGTATTGTTATTTCGGTTAACACTGTTTTGATCATAAAGGGTATCTTTTTGTATCCGGTTATACATACCAATGTTGACACCTGCATTACCAAAAAGGTTAATTTTTTTATCGCAATAATTTAAGTTAACTGAACAACTCGCTTTAGGCGTAACTCCTCCAACAAAACCAAGGCAAGTACGGCCATTGGTGCCAAATTTTTTATTCTTTTTTAGCCGGATGTTTATAATTCCTGCATTGCCGCTTGCATCGTATTTTGCACTGGGATTACTTATCATTTCAATAGCTTCCACATCGCTGCTATTGATGCTTTTTAAATAGGTTTTAAGGTCTTTCGTGTTCACCTGCATCCATCTTTCCATCTACATATCCATTTACACCTGTTTTACCTTTCATACTTATATTTTCGTTGTTATCAACCTGCATACCCGGGCTTTTCTGTAACAGTTCCAACGCACTGCTTCCGGTTGCATTGATACCTTCCTCTACATTAAAAACTGTTTTATAGGCGTTAACTTCTATCAATGTTTTTTGGTTACTATTATTACGCCCTGTAGCTTATTGGCAGTTTACTGCATTGAAACATTCTTTACAGTGTAGTTTTCTCTTTCGTTTACAGTAAACATTTGTTCATACTTATTTTAGAACCAAACCTGTGAGTAACTTAAAAGGAAGCTACTTTCCTTTTTGGAAGTAAATTCAAAGCCTCCGTTGGCGGCTGTTACGGCTGCTTTCTCAAGGCTCCTGTCTTTAGCCTGTAATAAAGATACTGTAACAGACTGTAGTGGTTTGTTATTATTGTCGGTTACTTTTCCACTGATCTTCTCGCAGAATGAATTTGAAAAAATTGGTTTGAAAATGCCATAGTAAATAACCTCCTTATCTACTGTTACTGCAAACGGTATTCAATCGCTTAATGCTTCAATTTTCTGCATGGCTGCAAAATTGCCTGTGAACCTTTAGTATTACATTGAGTAAATAATAATATTATTATGTAAAACAATGGCACTGTCTTGTAGCACTGCTGTAACAGCATTCACCTAACATTTGCCTGGCACAGGCTGAAAATTTTTTAGAAGATAATCCTCTACCGAATTGCCATGTACCGTACTTTTTTTGCAGGCAGAAAATACTGCCACAATTACCAGGATTAAAAGTAATGGACGCATACAATTTTTTTTTAAATAACAAGCAGATTAATCAGATGCTTGCATTTAAATCCAACTGATTGGTTACCCAATAAGCAGCCCGATGTAATCAGCACCATAACCGATCACATTGTCGTATTGTTCAAAATCCTCTTTAGGATGAGTTGTTGTAAGCACGAAGGTCTGCATGCCCGCATTTAGAGCGCTTTCCACGCCTTTTGGGGCATCTTCAAAAACGATGCAATCTTTTGGGTCTACGTTCAATGCAGCGGCACATTGCAAAAATGTTTCAGGATGGGGTTTACTGATGGTGACATCATGTGCACTTACTATCACCGGAAAATATTCTCTCAGGTGCAGATTATCCAGCACAAAATCAATGTTGTAAGGAATGGCTGCGGAACCGATCGCCATTTTAATACCGGCTACTTTTGCCATTTCTAAAAATTCCTTCAGCCCGTCAATTAAAACCAGTTTCGGAAGATAAGCTTCCTGGTATCTTTTTTCCTTTTCAACTGATAATTCATTCATACGCTCCATCGTAAAATGATCTTCCCCAAAAAAGCGGGTCAGTACTTCTTCATTTTTACCGTACATCTGCACTTTCACTTCTTCCTTTGTAAAATTGGCGCCAAGGTCATTGTTTAAAATATTGCGCCACGCTTCTGCATGGTAAGGCATATCATCAATCATGGTTCCATTCAAATCAAATAAAAATGCTTTTGCTCTAATGTTCATCTTAAAATATAATTTTCTGGAAATCATCTTTAGAAATCATTCCGGTTGTATGCACAAAATTTGTTCAATATTTTTTGTTACCCTCATACTGGGCCTGACGGCACAATAAATTTTTCAAGCTGTAAAAATAAGTTTAGCAAATCGATTGTACCTGTTTTTATTCAGCAATAATTAACAGGTAAATTTTAAAAGGGTTACTCCCTGCCCCGGTAATGACAACTGATAATTGATGTTACCTTTTGAAATTCCCACCTGCTTTGTTTCAACTGTTTGCAGTTTGCCTGCTTTTTTCAATTGAATGGATTGTGTTGTGCTAATCTTCTGTCAGGATTTTCACTGAGCACCGCTAATTCTGACAGCAATTTCTTACCACCTTTCATGGTATTATAACTGGCCTCATCGTACCCAAAATAGCTCCAGACAGGATTAAACGGGCCTGTTATTTTTTTGGCATCAATCATGATGTTGCTAGTGAGCTGCTGCGCAAAGACCGGCTGTAAAATTTCAGCACAGGCTATAGCAAAAATGCAACTACCGGCGATTAAACCGGTAGTTGCATTTTTTAGATTTTTTAAAATCATTTTATAATTGTAGTATTATTTTACTGAAAGTTTGTACACTGTAACACTGTGAAACTGTTGACCTGGTAATAACAAAGTGGTTGGAAATTTTGGTTGGTTTGGTGAATCAGGAAAGTGCTGTGTTTCCAGGCACATTGCCGCATGCTGATTGATTTTTTTACCAGCCGAAGTGGAGATAGTGCCGTCTAAAAAGTTACCGGTATAAAACTGAACACCAGGCTGTGTAGTGAATACTTCAAGGGTTCTTCCTGAAATGCTATCTTTTAATTCAACAATTTTTGACAGGGAAGAATCTTTTTTATTTAATACAAAGTTGTGATCATAACCACCACTCACAGCACCAATTTCAAGACCGATTTTTTTAGCTTTGGTAAAATCAAATGGTGTTCCTTTTACAGATTTAATTTCACCTGTTGGTATCAGCGTGGTATCAACCGGAGTATAATTGTCGGCATCAATCATCAGTGTATGATCCAGTATACTGTTGCTTATATCGCCTGTTAAATTAAAGTAGCTGTGGTTGGTTAGATTCAATACAGTTGCTTTATCTGTTGTAGCATTGTATTCAATCTTTAATTCATTGTCATCAGTCAAGGTATACCGAACGGCTACTTTTAAATTGCCGGGATAGCCTTCTTCACCATCCTTGCTCAAATAGCTCAGTTCTAAACTCGCCGTGGAATCACTTGCCGGGGTTGCATCCCACACCTGCTTATCAAAACCTTTTAACCCGCCATGCAACGCATTGGGGAGATTGTTGGTTGCCAGTGTATATTGAGCAGTATCAATTTTAAATTTCCCTTTTGCAATACGGTTGCCATAACGGCCAACAACCGCACCAAAATAAGGAGGCTTGGCAAGATAACCGCTTAAACTATCAAATCCCAACACTACGCCGGAAGGTTTGTCATTCTTATCCGGTGAAACCCATGAGGTAACTGTTGCGCCGTAGTTGGATATTTTTACCTGCACACCTTTTGCATTGGTGAGTGTGTATAAAAATACTTCCTTACCATCTGTAGTGCCCCAGACTGATTTTGTAATGCCGGCTTTTGTTTCCATTTTTTCGGTAGTAGTGGTTGTTTGATTATTGCAGGATGTAATAAAGATCGCAGCAATAATTGCAATGCTAGAAAGTGTTGATTTTTTCATATGTTTTTTTTGCCTCATTCCCTAAAGGGGATTGTTACAAGACCATGCTTTTGCAATAGTCTTTTTGAAGATGTTAAAGAAAATGTATCTTAATTCGTGAAATTAGTGCTTTAAAATTCGTATTATTATTTATCTCTGTTTTCCTCCCACCACCGGCCAATCGTTAAACCAAAACATTTTTTCTATCCGCAATTTAGACCTTCCATTTTCAGCAGCAGCATACGCATGAAAAATTAAATAGTCTGTACCATTAAAACCTGCAACAGCATTGTGCCACACGCCATACTCGTTTACGAGTGGCCCGGGTTGTGCAGAAATATTGAACGACTGCAGTATTAAAAACAAGAAGAAGAAATGTTTCATAAAAATTTATTTCATACCAATACGGTACACACTGAATGAATAGGCCGGTAAAGAAGCCGCTAGTTTATTGCCTTTTACCTGAACTGCTGAAGCAACAGGACTCACCGCTTCTGGGGTTGCAAAACTATTAACATCCAGCACCGAATTGCCTTTTAAAACAGTTACGGTTGCAGCAGGAGTTAATTTTTTTGCACCATTAATGGTGATGAATTTGTTGATGGCATTGCCCGAAGCATTCACCACTTTAATGATCACATCATTTGTCTTTTTATCAATAACTGCAGATACGTAAATACTGTCTTGTCCTGATACTGATTGGCCATCCATTAACGCCGGTACTACATTGGTTCCCTTGTTGGTACTGTACAATTTCTGTACATAATAATTGGGCGTGCCATAGGATTGAAGGTTATTTACCCATATCAGATCGGGTGTCCATTGCCAGCCATCAATGTGTGCAAAAAGGGGTGCATAAGATGCCATGTTTACCACTGCCGCATTGCGTTCAAGTCCTGTC
>Ga0209512_1004787_pt1 | contig 11617 bp, 7 predicted proteins | sample frozenSSSSmetaG_FD_184142 | JGI IMG/M metagenome (GOLD analysis project Ga0209512, IMG submission 184142) | Glacier valley bacterial and archeal communities from Borup Fiord, Nunavut, Canada, to study Microbial Dark Matter (Phase II) -... | ecosystem: Environmental > Aquatic > Freshwater > Ice >... | reverse complement strand
AGAAAACAGTTGTAGCTCTTAAACCAAAAATAATTTTAAATTGATCATTTACTTTAAAATCATCTTGTAAGTATAAATCTATTTTATTAGATTCTAATAATTGCCAAGGATCTGCGCCACCAGGTAAAGCTGAATATCTAAATTGAGTTCTAACTGGTAAATTAGTTTTTGATGGAGCTCCACCCAAAGCTATAGATTCGTTTGCGGCATTATAAAACTCATCTAAAGAGTTAAAAATAAATACTCCGTTTGAACCAGAATAGAATAAATTTTCTGATTTGAAATTTTCATAATTAGCTCCAAATAATAAAGTATGTTTTCCTAAATATTTAGTAATATTATCCGTAAAGTGCAAAGTAGAATAATTCAATTTATTCCCTTGCGTAAAAGGATCTAAACCTACAGAAATAAAATTTGTATTTCCAACTGTATATCCTGAGCCAGGTAATGGAATTGCTACTCCATTTTTAATATCAATTGTTGGAAACAAACCACCTCCCTGTAGGGATCTGTCTTCGATTTGTTTGTCATACCCTGCAATGAAGTTATTACTCCACGTCTCAGACAATTTTGAGTCCAATTGCACAACAATGGATCTTGTATTGTCTTCAATTACATATCCACTGTTTTTAAAAGCCATTGAATTCACATTTCCAGTTCTATTTCCAAACCCTAAAGAACTTGAATTTGAAACACCTTGATCTGCAGAAGAATCACTATGAACATAACGTACCGAAAGTTTATGATTATCATTAATATTCCAGTCAACTCTTCCTAAGAATTTTTTAGATTCTTTTTTTGAATCAAAATTTTCCCAAGGTCCTGTAGTATAATTGAAGTTTTTTTGCATGTAATCAGAAAGAGTTTGCATCTGATCGTATGTAGGAGCCGAAACCTGAGACCCAGAATTTGGAGAAGTAGAAGTCCAATTAGTTGCAGGACTTGTATTGTCTATAGTTTCAAAATTACCAAAAAAGAATAATTTATCTTTTATAATTGGCGCGCCAATTCTAGCCCCCCAAATAGTTTCATCAAAAGTAGCTGGTACAATTTTTACTTCACCTGCTTTTGTTCCTATAAAACTTTTTTTGTTACTTCTAGTAGAATTATAAACTGAACCTTCCACTTCGTTTGTTCCACTACGAGTTACCGCGTTGATTCCAGATCCTGTAAAACCAGTTTGGCGTACATCAAAAGGAGCAATATTTACTTGTAATTGTTCAATAGCATCTAGTGAGATTGCAGTAGAACCTGTTCTACCGCCTGCTTGAGCATCATTTCCTAGACCAAAACCATTATTAAAAACAGAACCATCAATAGTAAAGTTGTTTAATCTTGAATCTTGTCCTCCAAAAGTACCACCGCTTCCAGCATTGGCATTGTATTTAGTAATAGCATTAATAGATCGAGCTCCAATAACTGGCACTGCATTAATTTGTCTGTTGGAGAACTGTTGAGAAGCTCCTGTTTTTCCTTTAGAAAAAGCACCATTTGATTTTGAAGAAGAAACAATAACTTCTTTTAGTTGACTAGTTTCATCTTCAAGAACTGTGTTTACAGTAACTGTACTTCCTAAAGGAGCTGTAATATCTGTAACTTCGCTTGGTCTTGAACCAATGAAAGTAAACTTAACAGTATATGGCCCTCCTGGACGAATAGCCTGTACTGAGTAACCGCCTGTATAATTTGTAATTGCATTATACTTTGTTCCAGTAGGTAAGTGAATCACTTGCACTGAAGCTCCCGCTATGTTCTCGCCAGTAACAGACTTCACTGTTCCTGAAATCCCTGAAGTAGTTACCTGAGAATAACCGATAACCGACAGGAAAAAAATAAAAATAAAGCTGATTTTTTTCATATTAATTTGTTTGTTTAGTTTGGCAAAATTATAACATTTGAACCAATAAATGTTAACATTGTATTAAGAAATTAAACTTTTTACTATCCATGCATACTAAACAATCATATTTATATTAATTAATTAATATTTTGCATTTTTATTTAAATTTATGCATAAACAATAAGAATATAATAATTTAAAATTCATTGCCAATCCTTTTATTTTGTATTTACCAAAGATTTATTCTTCTTTATCCATAAAAAAAAGCCCTGATTTTCAAATATCAAGGCTTTTTCTTAAATGGTTTACTATTATAAGTTAACTATTTATTTTCTAGAAAATGATTCAATAAAAATTGTGTTGAACTATCGTGATTTTTTACTTGTTTTGAATTGATTTCTTCTAATATTGAATTGGCCAATTGTTTTCCAAGTTCTACACCCCATTGGTCAAAACTAAAGATATTCCAAATAATTCCTTGCACAAAAATTTTATGTTCATACATTGCAATAAGTGAACCTAATGATTTTGGAGTCAATTTTTGAATCAAAATTGTATTGGTTGGTTTGTTTCCAGAGAAAACTTTGAAAGCTAAAAGTTCACTTGCTTTCTCAGCACTTAATCCTTGTTTGTCAAACTCAGCCTGCACTTGTTCTTGCGATTTTCCATTCATTAAAGCTTCAGTTTGAGCAAAAAAGTTAGACATCAATTTATCATGATGGTCGTTATCTCCATATAAAGGTTTTACAAATCCAATAAAATCGGTTGGAATCAATTTAGTTCCTTGGTGAATCAATTGAAAAAAGGCATGTTGTGCATTTGTTCCTGGCTCTCCCCAAATAATAGTTCCCGTTTCATAATTTACAGGCTTTCCATCACGTCCAACGCTTTTACCATTGCTTTCCATGGTTCCTTGTTGTAAATAAGGTGCTAGTTTTTGCAAGTATTGTGTATAAGGAATCAAAGCTTCGCTTTCGGCACCAAAGAAATTATTATACCAAACACTTAATAAAGCAAGTGTTACTGGAATATTTTTGTCAAAATCAGTTGTTTTGAAATGTTCGTCCATTTCGTTGGCGCCACTTAGCAAATCATTGAAGTTGTCAAAACCAACTGCTAAACTGATAGAAAGTCCCACGGCACTCCAAAGAGAAAAACGTCCTCCAACCCAGTCCCACATTGGGAATACATTGTCTGGATTAATACCAAATTCGGTTACTTTTTGTAAATTGGTTGAAACCGCCACAAAATGTTTAGCAACATCTTCCTGTTTTGCCGATTTCAAAAACCAAGCTTTGATAGTTTCAGAATTGGTTAATGTTTCTTGTGTTGTAAAAGTTTTAGAAACAATAACAAATAATGTTGTTTCTGGATTTAATTTTTTTATAATTTCATTTACATGATCGCCGTCAACATTAGACACAAAATGAAGATTCAAATGATTTTTATAATATTGTAGTGCTTCCACAGCCATTACAGGTCCTAAATCAGAACCACCAATACCTATATTAACGATATCAGTAAATGGTTTTCCGGTATATCCTGTTCTTTGTCCTGAGGTTACTTCGTTTGTAAACGTTTTTACTTTATTTTTTACTTCGTATACTTCTGGCATTACATTAACACCATCCACGTTTATCACAGCCGTTGCTGGTGCACGCAAAGCAGTATGCAAAACAGCGCGATTTTCTGTTTGATTAATAATGGCTCCTCCAAAATAATCGGAGATTGCATTTTTTAATCCGGTTTCGTTTGCTAATTCAAGCAGCAAATCAATTGTTTCTTGATTGATTCTGTTTTTGGAATAATCAACCAAAAAATCATTCCATTTTAAATGAAGTTTTTTGGTTCTTGATGAATCTGCTTCAAACATTGCTGCCATTGAAGCTTTTTGTATTTGGGTATAATGAGATTGAAGCTTTTTCCAAGCTTTGGTTTCGGTTGGGTTTATTGTTTGTAAAGCCATTTTATTTTAGTTTTTTATAATTGTGCAAATTTACTGAAATAAGTTTGACTGGGCTAAAATCAGAACATTATAAAACGATTAAATGTTTAAATTGGTTCAAATACAAAATAAACAACCATCTGTAAATAACGAAAAAGATTTCTCAATTTAATACGGAGTAAACCATGTTAAATTGAGAAATCTTCACAAATTTTTTTAGATATTCTTATTAAGGAAGTCTTATCTTGGAATGATTCTTTATTTTTAAAAACTTACAAATTGGAAACACTATCCAATTCGAATTTCAAGGGCTCGATTTGTTTTAGGAATCGTTCTTTGTTTTTCGAATTCATCGGTTCACCATTTGGTAATTTTAATCGCAATGCATCGACTTGCACGCCATTTTTCCAAAAGCGATAACATACGTGTGGTCCAGATGCTAATCCTGTGCTTCCTACCAATCCGATAGTTTGCCCTTGATTTACATGTTGCCCTCGTCTAACCAATATTCGGGACATATGTAAATACTGAGTAGAATAGGTTTTATTGTGTTTTACTTTTACAAAATTACCATTACCCGCAGTATATCCAGTTTGTTCAATAATTCCTGCAGCAGTTGTAGATATAGGTGTTCCGGTTGGTGCTGCATAATCGGTTCCTTTGTGCGCTTTCCAAATTTGTTGTACAGGATGAAAACGATTCATTGAAAAATGAGAAGTGATATGGCTAAATTTAATTGGTGTTTTTAGAAAGAAGTTTTTCAGTGTTTTCCCATCTTCGTCATAATAATCCATTTTTCCGGAGTCAGTATTTTGTTCAAATGGAAAAGCGTAAATAATCTTTCCTTTATATTCAAAAAAAGCAGCTTCCAGACTATCTACTCCGTCATATATAGAATCATTAATATATCTTTCGGTAAATGTCAGTCCAAATCGATCCCCTTTTTTAACTTTAAAGAAATCGACTGACCAAGCAAAAATCTTTGAAATCCTAGTGGCTAATGCTCCTTCAACTTTTGCCGATTCTAATGTTTCTGATAATGAACCTTTCAGTATGCCACCAATTGTTCTTCGTTTTAGTGTTAATGGCTTTGTTTTTTTATAGGCTATTGCTATTGAATCGCGCAAATCCACAACATAATAATTTAAAGCATCAGGTTGGTATATAAAAAGAGCTAGTGAATTTGTCTTATTTTTGGATCGAAGTAGGGTATAATATTTGTTGATTCTAATGGTACGAACATCAAATGTATCTTTTACTTGAGCTACAATATCGAATACTTTTTTGTCGCCAATATTTTGATTTTGCATAATGCTTCCAAAAGTATCGCCCGATTTTACAGAATCTTGGACAACATTAAAATCCGAAAATTTAAAACCAAAATCACTCTTTTTTGATTTTGGGATTACTTGATTTTCCAAAACATCCTCACTCTTATTACAAGATATAAAGGAAAACAGTACGACTAAAATTACAATTATCTGTTTCAAATTTTCCTCTTTTTAACTTTTATTTTCTATTCCCCAATTGGCCAACTCTTCTTCATTCCATAATTCTGGAAAGAAAATCCTTCTTTGATATTTGGGGTGCATATACTTTTTCCAATCGCTACCACCAGTGGCTTCACCATCACCTTTGCCGTTATCAATATATTTTCTAGCGGCATTAAGATGTCCCATTACCCAAGTAATGTTTACTGTATGGTCGTAATGACGCATTGCTTTAACCAAATCCTGATTGTTTTGATCTGATTCTGGCAGTTGCTTGAATTTTTGCCAAAGATTTATCGTGTTGTATTCTTTCATCTGAGTGATAAAAGTGGCTTTGTATTTGCGCTCAAACTCTAATAACAAATAAGATTTCTCTCCCGTTTGATGATCTTTGCCCGCCGCTTGCCAATACATGTGATCTAGGGCATGCTCGTAAGGTGTATTTCTGTCTATTGTTGCTCGAAAACGGTAATCTATAAGGTTGATTAAATCGGTTGAAGCAATTTCAATCATTCTATATTGTGCACTTTGAAAACCACTTGCAGGAGTTAGTGTGTTTCTAAATTTCATATATTGTTCTACTTCCATACCGTCACCCATTATATCAAAAGAGGTGGTCAACATATCAAAATAACGGCTTATTCTCATTAACCGCTCTGTAAAAAACTCTGTTGTTAATTTTTCGGCATAAGAGATTTGATGCATTTCCCAAAGTATCATTTTAAAAAGCAATTCATTGACCTGATGGTACATAATAAAAACCATTTCGTCGGGCAATGTTGTTCTTTGAATTTGCAAATTCAATAAAGCATCCGTTTGAATATAATCCCAATAGGTGATGGGTTTGGACCAAAGCAATCCTTCAAGATGGGTCTCTGTTTTTTGATTTATAGCTTGGAATTTATGATCAATTTCATCCAAAATTGATGCCGTGGTATCATTAATTGTCATTTTGATTTAATTTTAAACGGATTATTCAATCCTTTGTATTCTTCCAAATCGGCCTTTAAAGACCCTACCAAAAGGCTGGCTTTTATTCGAATGGGTATCTTATTGTAGTCATCTGAAATCCAAATTGTTAAACTTTCTTCTTCTTTGAATATCCGTCCAGACTGCACCAAAGGCCTAAAAATCATTGTCGAAACAAGTCCAAATTTAGTTTTAATATCTTCTCTACCTATGAATTTTAACTTAAATTTTGTAATCTCACCGTCAAAAAACATATCTATAATAACGGATTCGCCTTCTTTAATTTTATTTACGTTGGGGTAATTTCGTAAATAATAAAATGACGATAAAATATCTTGAGCATTTTTGGGAAAGTCAAAAGATTTTTCGGTTTTGTGTTTGTAATCTTTCACCAAAACTTTATTGGTTTTTTGATTAAAAAAGCCTTCCTGATTTTTGGTGTATCCTCCTTCGTTGATTTTTCGAACAAACTTGTATGGATTTCTTGTGTTTTTATCTATATAGCTTTCGTAAATATCTTCTACATTAAAAAAAAACTTAGTCATACCTGTAGAATATCCTTTACCAACAACATGGTAAACTGATTGGTTGTTTAAAGTGGCCTCTTGGACTTCGATTGTAGCATAACCAGCATTTATTATACCGTAATGCACATTGAATTTTAGAAATTCTCCAACGGCAAAGGCTTCGTCTTTTTGAGTATCGAAACCTAAAGTGATAATCACTAATAAGAAAATTATAATTTTTTTCATTGGATTCGATGTCTATTTTCTATAAGAACCTCAAATGTATTAAAACAAAAAAACTCAGTCAAATTAATGACTGAGTTTTTATGCTATTAACTAACCAAAAAACTATAAATTATGAAAATTTATATGAAACTAAGAAGGAAACCACCCCTTCCTGATTTGCGAGTGCAAAGGTATTGTATAAATCAAGGTTTTCTTAGTGAAAAGTCAAGTTTAACACAACATTTACAATTTTAAGGGTTACTTAACTATTATTTTTATTGATAATGCAAAAATAACTAAATATTATAATGTACCTCGCAATAGCTGTTCGCGTTCAATAGACTCAAACAGCGCTTTAAAGTTCCCAGCACCAAATCCTTTGGCTCCCATTCTTTGAATTATTTCAAAAAATAAAGTTGGGCGATCTTGGACGGGTTTGGTGAAAATTTGTAACAAATAACCATCTTCATCGGCATCAACCATGATGGCTAATTTTTCAATTTCAGCCAAATCTTCTTTCATCATATCCATGTGCACTCCCAATCGTTCTGGAATAGCTTGGTAATAGGTATGCGGCGGTGCAGACAAAAACTCTATTCCTCTTGCTTTTAATTGTGAAACTGTTTTTATAATATCATCAGTTGCAATAGCTATGTGCTGGATTCCGGGGCCACCATAAAAATCCAAATATTCTTCAATTTGAGATTTTTTCTTTCCTTCGGCTGGCTCATTAATTGGAAATTTGATTCTTCCGTTTCCGTTTGACATTACTTTACTCATTAAAGCCGAATACTCGGTATTGATTTGTTTGTCGTCAAAAGAAAGGAAATTGACAAATCCCATTACGTCTTCATAGAATTTTACCCAAGTATTCATTTCGTTCCAACCCACATTTCCAACCATGTGGTCAATGTATTTCAAACCAGTTGGTTCCGGATTGTAATCGGATTTCCACTCCTTGTAGCCCGGTAAGAAAACGCCATTGTAGTTTTTTCGTTCCACAAAAATATGGACAGTTTCGCCATACGTATAAATTCCAGAGCGAACTACTTCACCAAATTCATCTTTCTCTACCGTTGGCTCCATAAAAGAGCGGGCACCACGTTTCATCGTTTCTTCATAAGCACTTCTGGCATCTTCTACCCAAAGTGCGGCTACTTTTACTCCGTCACCGTGTTTTTTCAAATGATCGTGTAGCGGAGAATCTTGTGTTAAGGGAGTGGTTAAAACAATTCGAATTTTGTCTTGTTTTAAGACATAAGATGTTCTGTCTTTTACGCCTGTTTCGAGTCCGGCATACGCCAATGATTGATACCCAAAAGCAGTTTTATAATAATGTGCCGATTGTTTTGCGTTGCCTACATAGAATTCGACATAATCGGTTCCTAGTAATGGAAGGAAATCTTGTGCTCCCTCAAATATTTTTTCTAATCCGTATTCTACTGATTTTACTTCTTTTGCCATTGTGTTTATTTTTTATGATTCGGATTTTTGTGATTTCCGAAAATGTTGTTGATTGTTTTAAAGCCCTAGCCCTGATAGTAGTGAAAATCCTTTTTTGAGGTTTTTTCAACCGAAAAAAAGATTGCAACGGATAGCAGGAAATAGCTCCTAATTAGTCTACCCAAGATTTATAATACTGTCCATCGTCTATTCCCATTGCTTCTTCGGTCACCATAAGCGGTCGGAAAGTGTCGACCATTACGGCCAATTCCAGCGTTTCTTTGTGTCCGATACTGCGTTCCATAGCGCCAGGAGCTGGGCCGTGTGGAATTCCTTTTGGGTGGAGTGTGATGTGTCCTTGCTCAATATTGTTACGACTCATGAAATCGCCATCAACATAATACAACACTTCGTCGCTGTCAATATTACTATGATTGTACGGCGCTGGAATGGCTTTTGGATGGTAATCGTACAATCTTGGAACGAAAGAACATACCACAAAAGTGCTAGTTTCGAAAGTTTGGTGAATAGGAGGTGGCAAATGCACACGTCCTGTAATAGGTTCGAAATTGTGAATGCTGAAACCGTACGGAAAATTATAACCGTCCCAACCCACTACGTCAAAAGGGTGAGTGGCATACACCACTTCGTGCATCATCCCTTCTTTTTTCATTTTGATAACAAAGTCTCCTTTTTCGTCATGCGATTCTAATTCGGTTGGAAGGATAAAATCACGCTCGCAAAATGGCGAATGTTCTAAGTGTTGTCCAGAGTCATTTTTATATCTTTTTGGAGTATAAAAAGGAGCATAAGACTCTACATAAAACAAACGATTTTCTTCGGTATCGAACTCGATTTGATAAATGATACCACGTGGAATAATCAAGTAATCACCGTACTCGAAAGGGATATTTCCCAACATCGTACGGAGTTTTCCTTTTCCTTTGTGAATGAATAGCATCTCATCGGCATCGGCATTTTTATAGAAATAGGCGGTCAATGATTTTCTAGGCGCTGCCAGTCCAATAGTACAATCTTTATTGACCAACATAGCTTTACGACTGTCTAGGAAATCATCTTCTGGTTTCAATTCGAAGCCTTTAAGCAATAATGATTTTATGTTTTTCCCAATTGCAATTTTGGGTTCAACCGAATACGATTTTAGTATCTCTTTGACCTGAGTAGGTCTGTGTATATGATAGGACAATGAAGAATGTCCGTGAAAACCTTCTGTTCCAAAAAGTTGCTCGTAGTACAAACCTCCTTTTGGGTTTTCGAATTGGGTGTGTCTTTTTGCAGGAATGTTTCCTAGTTTGTGATATATTGGCATAACAATTAGATTAGATAATAAACAATTCATTAAAACTGCAGTGTCAAAAAATTGCCTTTAAAAAAGCAACTGCTTTGATAATTATCATAAAGCATCAAATTCTTTGACCCTGCAAAAGGCTACTAAACACAAAGAATCACTCTGGATTTCTTTTGATTAAGAATTGAAGATACTCTAATAAACCGATCCAATTTGTTTTCATAATTACAAATGTCGTAATTTTTTTTCAATAAAAACAAAACTATTCAATGGAAACTAAGAATATGATATTTTGAGAAACGTAGCAACTTAGAATGTTAGTTTCTCAGATTCTACATAATTAAAAAATAAATCCAACAGTAAACCACAGGTACGATTTTGAAGTTTCTGGGGACCAAGAATATTTTACTTCACATGGACCTATTATAGTTTCCAAACCATAACCAAGTGCATAACCAGAATACTTGGGTAAAGAAATCCATTCTAGGGAATCGTATAAGTTATCCTCTAAGTTGGCATAATTGGCCGAGAAGTTGAGATGATTCTTTTTGAAAATTTCATAATCTAAAGTGATTGTGGTTTCCAAATAGCTATTTGCAGCAATACTTAAATAATCATAGCCATAAAAATATTTGAAATTATTGGTGTTGTTAAATCCATAACCTCCCAACATAAAATCAAAATAGGGCAAACTTTTGTTTCCAATTGAAATTCCAGCTTCTGCCTGAACTTTGATTGTAGTGTTTTTGAAAATGGATTTGGCAATACCAGCCTCGGCGCTAACTATAGAAAACGGTTCGAATTTGTCGTTACTCTCAGATGAGAACATGTAAAACTGAGGATTTCCAGAAAAATACCATCCTTTTTTTGGAAAATATTTATTATCGTAACTATCGTATTTTAAATACCCAAAAACACTAGAATAGGTATTTTTTGTTATAGTTGAATTTAATTCCAGTGTTTCGGAGGAAATATTGAGATATTGAAATTCTGCTCCCACACCAATGAGAAATTTTTGTGCAAATACCGATTGGATGTACAATTGATTGGACAAATCTACATAATCAACATTGATAGAATTTGAAGCTTCTTTTGCATAAGTAATCACACTAGCAGGGATGTTTTTATTAAACCGATTCAAATAAGATTTAAAGCCAAAACTCAATTGAAATCCGTTGTCAATATAGTAATCAAAATAATACCTTACGTTGTCTCCCAAAACCAAATCGGCTGATAAAAAATCATTTTTAAAAAATGTTTTTTTATTGGTAATGTTGGCCAAAATTGCACTTTTGTACAAACCATCATAATGCAAACCGAATTTTAAATTTGTTTTTATGGGACTTTCGGTTAAGGTAAGAACCAAATCATCGTATTCTCCATTCTTATCAAAATAATAACTTACGGCACTAAAATTTTGAGTGGCATTAAGGTTGTTTATTCCTGTTTCCAAATCTTTAAAACTTATTTTTGCGCCAGGCAAGAAATTTAATTTTCCAATAACGTAATCCCTAGAAAAATTTTCTAATTCATTGACTTTAATGTCAATTATATTCAAACTATCAGACTCTATTTTTAATTTTGGTTTGTGGTAGGGATTTGTTTTGTCAACCAATAAATCGATTTTTTCATAAACGGCAAAAGTGGCATCTTCTCCTTTTTTGATAATTTCTGCAGCTTTGTCAAAAGTGACCACTCCATAATTTTTCACATCGGGTTTGATATAAATTTCGGTTAAATTGGCATTTACTTTCATTCTTTCAACCATTTGTAAATTGGTAATTTGAAAGAATATTTTTGAGGCACTTCTAAGTTCATTTTTGCCAAGTAATCCGGACTGTACATCAACTCCTATTATGATATCGGCACCCATTTTTCGAACTTCATCTA
>Ga0209512_1004783_pt1 | contig 11623 bp, 10 predicted proteins | sample frozenSSSSmetaG_FD_184142 | JGI IMG/M metagenome (GOLD analysis project Ga0209512, IMG submission 184142) | Glacier valley bacterial and archeal communities from Borup Fiord, Nunavut, Canada, to study Microbial Dark Matter (Phase II) -... | ecosystem: Environmental > Aquatic > Freshwater > Ice >... | reverse complement strand
GACAAATGCCCTCCCTGCCTCAACATCAACTCCCGCCTCTCGATAATCCATGAATTAACCGCCTCTGTAGTCTGTCGCAAATGCTGAATGCTGCACTCTTGACTAACGCAAGATCACTGATTTTTTGGAGTCGTGCAGACATAAGACTTCAGCATAACCCACAACTACCATGAAGCTAGTGTGAAGTCTTCATGAAGTTCCCAGTCGAGGCAAATCTTAGAAGTTTTCGAGAATCGTCTCTCTATAAGGCTTTGAAGTCAATTAAGTAGTGTGAAGGTATCTTAAAGTTTTTTTACATACCGATAATACCCTGATCCCCTGGGCAAAAACTTCATGGTAGTCTGTTGCAGTTCTACAAACAGGAGTAAAAACGGAACGAGTACGAGTTTATCAACAGCATCCTTGCAACATTGCAACCCGATGGTCAAACTCAAGCTCGATGAGCAAGTGTCCTTCACCTACGGAGATATGAATCAAATACTCATTAGTGGTCTTACTGCAACCCTGTTGCTCACGACCTCACTCGGTCTTAGCCACAGCAACAATGCTGAAGCATCACCCGCAGTCAGCCAACCCTCTGAAGCAGATCAAAACGCTTCCTCACCGCCGCATTCGCCGATAGGTGATGTTGTCAAAGTTGGTGAGCAACAGAGCCAAACCCCGTCCGCAGAGGACACGATCGCCAAGATCCAAACCCACGAGCACGCTGGACGCAAAGCCGCAACGCTCTATGTTCGTAACATCCCGGTTTTAACCTTCATTGGTTCACAGTCCGCCTCCTCTGGTGGGGTCAAAATGGGAGCGACGCAGACTGATGAATCGTCTCAAATCGCCAGGCTCAAGTCCGGTTCTGTCAGCGCAACAGCCCAGTCTTTAGAGCAGCGTCAGAATTCTAGCCAAGATTCGCAGCGCGATCCGGTCACGAGAGCCACCGCGATCGCTGCCAAACTCAATCAACTTTATCGTCAAGGCGTAGATGCAAAAGGCATCACGGTGAAATGGAAGCAAGCCCCTAATGGAACGGGCGATCGCTACATTATCGAAGCCAACAAGACGACGATCGTGGCAGTCGATGCCGACACGATTCTACCCGACACGACCAAAAACCCTGAGCAAGACGCGCTGCAAGTCACCAATCGCCTCCGTCGTCTGATTGGAGATGCTGCCCCGCTCAAGGAAGTGCCCAACAAACCCAACAACAGCGGGCAACAAATCTCTCTAGGACCGATTAAGTTCCGTTTAGATGGGTGGGCTTCTTGGTATGGTCCTGGATTTAACGGCAGTGCCAGTGCGAGCGGTGAGATCTTCAATCAAAATGCGCTGACAGCGGCTCATCGTTCTCTCCCGTTTGGGACGCAAGTGCAAGTCACAAATTTGGACAACGGACGATCGGTGATTGTGCGAATCAACGATCGCGGTCCTTATTCGGGCGGTCGGGTTATTGATCTCTCAGCAGGGGCGGCTCGTATGATAGGAGTCATTCAAAGTGGTGTTGCTCCGGTTCGTCTAGAGGTGATGACTTCTAGAGGGTCAGTAGCATCCGGCAACTAATTCGCTGATGGCGGATGTATTCGATGAATCGTTTGTATGTTTTACGGATCGATTCTCTTCTACATCCGTTTTCTGTTCAAAATTGCCTTAACCCTCTCAGTGGCTGTCCATTTTCTGCTTCTGTTAAACCCTTGCTTTGCACCAAAACGCCAAAGTTGCCGAGTCCCATTGGGTTCATCAATCGATGCAGGGCATCTCGGCGCAGAATTACAGTTTGAATATCTTGATTATTTTTAGCGTCAATTTCGCTGAGTGCGGCAAGTCGATCGCCCAACCCCAACGCCATTAAAAACAGCCCTTGCTGCGTGAATCCTAAATTTTTTAACCCCGCTCGATCGCCCTGTCGCTCTAATGCTGTGAAGTCAACATGAGCCGTAATATCTTGCTGACCGACCTGAATATAGGGATTGTTGTGATGACTATGCTGGTAGTAACACTGCAACGTTCCCTGCGATCGCATCGAGTTATAGTAGCGAGTTGCGGGATAGCCATAATCGATCGTTAAAAGATATCCTCGCTGAATGAGATCGGCGACTAAACTCAGCCAGTCTAATGCTCCTAAGTTGACCTCAGTTCGATAGCCGTCTGGATAATTAGGCGAACTTAAATCAATTCCGTTGAGATCAAAATAGTCAGTCAACCTGGAAGTTGAGGGTTGATCAATCACCTCCGCGAATCCATTAGACTGTGCAGTCACGTAAATTTCTTGAAGTTTGCGGTTCGTCAACGTCACCAGATGAACCGGAAACGCATCGACTAATTCGTTTGAGAAAACGCATCCTGTGATTGAATTAGCCGAAATAGTGTCTAGCGATCGCCATTCAATCTGCACGTCTGATTGCCACGATCGTAATCGTTGCTGTTGTTCTGCCATCAGAGCGGCAGATTTCTCAACAATCACATAATCTAAACAAGCAAAACAGTCAGGATGATGACCTTGCAAACCGCTCAACACATCTGCGGCTAATAGTCCTTGTCCGGCTCCGATTTCAACCAATGTGAATGGCTGAGGCTGACCCAAAATTTGCCACATCTCTGCAAACTGTTCAGCCAACAGCTCACCAAAATCTGTAGCTAAATGGGGCGAGGTGAAAAAATCACCGTGCGCCCCAATCTTTTCATTATGTGCAGCATAATAGCCATACTGCGGATGGTAAAGTGCCATCTCCATATACTCAGCAAACGAAACCCGACACTCGGAACTGTGGAGAATGTGCTGAGTAATCAAATCAGACAAGGCAGATGCTCGATCGGGTAAATCGCTCACAGGAAACAGCAGTGTTGATGGTCAATCAATTGAGTCGCTCTCTGTCAAAATCTAGGGGTAGAGAAGTCAGAACTAATCTTTGCCCTGCCCCAGGTTCACCATACTCCGCGCTGCGCTTAAATCAGGCGATCGTAGCGGGCACTGCTTCTTTCTTGTTGGTTTCAAACGCAAGGACAAACTCAGTAGTGGGTCGAGTTTGCTTCAGCACCTTTATATAGCAATCGGCATCGGTGCGACGACGAAACCGAATTACCAATTGACGTTGAAGATCGGGCAGAGTTTGATAGACAGCCCAGGGGGTCAGTTGCTCTTGATAATTCATAGTTCAATTTTTGGGAATGTGTGGTTGAGGAGCGTAAAAAATTTAGGTGAGCAGTAAGGGCGCTCTGCCGAACCAGACGCTACTTATAGTGTTGCTGTCTTGGCTTCTCCCTAGTAATAGCGGTTAATTCTGAAGTTGTCAACCCTTACTTGATCGAAATTTCAAAGGAGACATCTACTCAGTTATTGAAGCTTTTTGCACGGCGATCGACCTGGCAACGTAGAATCTGCCATAGAAGTTTTGCACGATCAAACCTTATGCAATCTCTCAACTTTGAAAGGCTCAAAAAGTTTATCCTACGTCGTTAAATTTAGACAGAAGCATTTTGACTTAATTAAGAAACATACATTTGCACTAATGCAACTCATTTCACACAAATCAGATAGATTGTTTTTTCCCAACATTTAATTATTTGCTGTGCGAAATGTTGAATTAGAAACTTGAAGTGAAAATTTGAACAAACTCAGGCGGCTCAAACTCTCGTAGCTCAATCGGAGCACCCAGAATTAACTGATAAAAAGTAGTTTCAATGCGGCAATCTTGATGAGAGCTTCATACTACCGTGAAACTGATCAACTTTTAGAAAGCTTTGTTTTTACTGATAATTATGTGATGAACTTAACCAAATGCTTGGAAGCTCAATTCATGAAGTTCGATAGTAAGTTTGTGCTAATCATTTGAGACAAAAAATAGGGATGCACCGAAGCCCATCCCTAATGTTAAAAAATGGATTTGAGATTAGCGATCGACTGATCCCATGATAATATCGACGCTTCCCAAGATAGTAACGACATCTGCGACTTTCATGCCCTTCAGCAAATGGGGCAAAATTTGCACATTGTTAAAGTCAGCCGCCCGAATCTTCCAGCGCCAGGGGAACGGGTTATCATCTCCCATAATAAAGATGCCTAGCTCACCCTTGCCGCTCTCAACTCTGACGTAGTGTTCACCTTTAGGAATCTTGAACGTCGGCGCAATCTTCTTGCCAATGAACTGATAGTCAAAGCTATCCCACTCAGATTTCGGTCCTTCTGCCATACGCTTGGCTTCTAAGTTTTCAAACGGACCGCCCGGTAGGGCAGCGATCGCCTGTCTGATAATCTTGACCGACTCGCGCATCTCCCGAATTCGCACAATATATCGAGCAAAGCAGTCTCCTGCCGTCTCCCACTGCACGTCCCAGTCAAAATCGTCGTAGCATTCGTAGTGGTCAACTTTTCGCAAGTCCCATTTAACGCCTGAGGCGCGCAACATGGGACCCGATAACCCCCAGTTAATCGCTTCGTCGCGCGTAATGGTGCCGATCGCCTCCACTCGTTTGCGGAAAATTGGGTTATCGGTGATCAGCCGCTCATACTCATCCACTTTGGGCAAGAAGTAATCACAGAAGTCTTCGCACTTATCGATCCAGCCGTAGGGTAGGTCAGCCGCAACTCCACCGATGCGGAAATAGTTGTGGTTGATCATGCGATAGCCACAAGCCGCTTCCCACAGGTCGTAAATCAGTTCGCGTTCGCGGAAGATGTAGAAGAATGGCGTTTGTGCCCCTACGTCTGCCATGAATGGACCTAGCCACAGCAGATGATTGGCGATGCGGTTTAGCTCTAGCATGATGACGCGGATGTGACTTGCGCGTTTAGGAACCGCAATTCCTGCCAGCTTTTCGGGAGCGTTGACCGTCACCGCTTCATTAAACATACCTGCGGCGTAGTCCCATCGACTTACGTAGGGCACAAACATAATGTTGGTGCGGTTTTCGGCAATTTTTTCCATGCCTCGGTGCAGGTAGCCGATCACGGGTTCGCAGTCGATCACGTTCTCCCCGTCAAGGGTGACGATCAATCGCATCACCCCGTGCATTGAGGGATGGTGCGGACCCATGTTGAGAATCATGGGTTCGGTTTTGGTTTCGAGCATTGCCATAGATGTTCAGCCTCTCCCTTAGAGATTTTGGAATAGCCCTACTTCAGTCTCGGATGATAATTATGTATATCGCTGCTCACTTGATGTTCGCCTTCTTAATTATAGAGAGCGCTGGCTGTAAACGTTGGCGGGGATAGATTTTGCTGGCAATGAAGTTTTTGCAGAAAATCAATAGAGGTGAGTCGATGTTAGACCAAACCGATGCTTCTAAGATGAGAGAGACGGACAAGCTCAACGATGAATACAGATGGTACAAGCACTTCAAAAAACGCTGGCTCTAGAGGAATTTCTGAAACTGCCAGAGACAAAGCCTGCTGGTGAATATGTGAATGGTCAAATTATTCAAAAGCCGATGCCACAAGGAAAGCACAGCAAACTTCAGGAAGAGCTTGTTGGCGCTGTCAATACGATCGCCAAACTTCAAAAAATTGCCTACGCGTTTCCAGAGCTACGATGCACGTTTGGGGGGCGATCGACGGTTCCTGACATCGCGGTGTTTGCCTGGGAGAGAATTCCGCTTGATGAGAATGGGGATATTGCCAATGTATTTAATGTGGCTCCTGACTGGACAATCGAGATTCTCTCTCCTGATCAGAGTCCTACTAAAGTAACGAGAAATATTTTGCACTGTCTCAGTCACGGATGCCGAGCAGGTTGGCTGATCGACCCTGATGTCCGATCGATTCTGGTGTATCCATCGGGTCAACAGCCAACATTTTTTGAAGAGCCTGACGAAAAATTACCCGTTCCAGATGTGGTGAAGGATTTAGAGTTAACAGTGGGTGACGTGTTTGGATGGCTGAAAGTATGACTTCTGTGTCGGATGATTCTGATTTGGCGATCGCGCCTGAGTTTTTGCACATTCCGGTGCTGCATCGAGAGGTGATCGAAGGGTTAGCGATTCGTCCCGACGGTCACTATTTAGATGCAACCGTGGGCGGAGGTGGACATACATCGCTCATCTTAGCGGCGGCAGATGGGGTGCGGGTGACTGCACTGGATCAGGATGATCAGGCGATCGCCGCTGCTACCCAAAAACTAGCGGAATTTGGTGATCGAGTCACATTCAAGCACAGCAATTTTGCCAAGTTCAACCCAGGAGAAACCAAGTTTGACGGCATTCTGGCAGATTTGGGCGTGAGTTCTGCCCAGTTTGATATTGCCGATCGGGGCTTTAGTTTTCGTCACGAGGCTCCACTAGATATGAGAATGGATCGCGGGCAGTCGCTCACCGCCGCCGAGATCATCAATCACTGGGATGAAACCAAACTCGCCAATATTTTCTACACCTATGGCGAAGAGAGGCTTTCACGACGCATTGCCCGACGCATTGTAGAGCGACGACCTTTGCAGACGACAACCGAATTGGCAGAGACGATCGCGCATTCAGTGCCCCGTCAATATCGATATGGGCGCATTCACCCCGCAACTCGCGTCTTTCAAGCACTTCGCATCGCCGTTAATCAAGAACTCACGGTGTTAGAAACGTTTGTTAATCAGGCTCCGCAGTGGCTCAAGCCCGATGGCAGACTTGCGATCATTAGCTTTCACAGTTTAGAAGATCGAATTGTGAAACACCGTTTAAAAGAGTCACCATTACTGCGAGTGCTGACCAAAAAACCAATTATTGCCCAAGAAGACGAGTTAAAAGAAAATCCTAGAGCACGATCGGCAAAACTCAGAATTGCAGAACGATTAGAGGATTAGGCAGTGTTTTGAAACTCTGGTCTTCGTTGCTGTCCCGCCTTGAACTGAAGTTCGGGCTAGGCAGAATCGCAGTGAGAACGGGTTAAACCACGCCCTAGAGAACGGTCGGTCTAATCACTTCCCTGCCGCTCTACTCGTCTGGGCAACTCGACTCGAAAGGTTGAACCCTCTCCTAGCTGACTCTCGACGCGAATCGTGCCGCCCATCATTTGCACCAGCCATTTTGTGATTGCCAGCCCTAACCCGGTGCCTGCGTGACGACGAGTGGTTGATTGGTCGAGTTGGTGAAACTCGTCAAAAATGCGCGTCAGATCTTCTGGAGCGATGCCAATTCCGGTATCGCGGACTGAGATCACGAGCCGATCGTCCGCCAGCCCCCACACTTCGACCTCGACACCGCCGACATCTGTAAACTTAATCGCATTTGATAGCAAGTTCACCAAAATTTGTCGAAGTCGAACGCTGTCGTTGTTTATCCAGGGGTCTTTGAGGTGTGACTTCACGTTTAAAAGCAACTGTTTTTGGTCGGCAAGCGATCGTAGCTCTGAGGTCGTCGAGTTGACTAGATCATGGAGATTAAAGCGATCGAGTCTTAGCTCTAGCCGTCCGGCTTCGATTCTGGATAAGTCAAGAATGTCGTTGATCAGCGCTAATAGGTTTTTGGCGTTATTGAGAATCCGATCGACCATTTCTAACTGCGCGGGTCGAAGTTGACTTTGCCGCAGCAAAAGCTGAGAAAACCCCATAATGGCGTTCATCGGAGTCCGTAATTCGTGAGACATCGTAGCTAAAAACTGCGACTTTAGCTGGGCTGCATCAATCAATTTTAGGTTTTGCAGTTGGATCTGCTGCCGCTGATTTTCCAACGCCTGATTCTGCTGTGCCAAAATCGCGTTCTGCATCTCTAATCGGACTTCTCGCTCTTCAAGCTCGTTGATTAATTGAGCATTATTCAGCGCGATCGCCGCTTGCTCTCCAAACGCAACCAGCATCCGTGAGTCTTCTTCGTCAAAGGCAGTGGCTTCTTCCCAGTTCCCGATCGCTAACACGCCCAGCCGCCCAGCTTGCGCCGATCCGATCGCCACCGCACAGAGAGACATCGGGAGACGATCGGGTAGAGAGTCATCTAATTCGCGTGTCTGAATCAGATGGGTCTTGCCAGTGACAAAGACCTGTCTTAGCAAGCCATCACCGCGATAGAAGGCTTCGTCAATTGCAAACTCGCCGCGATCGAGTCCAGTCGTTGCGGTGAGTTCTAGCTGTTGAGTTTGAGGGTTTTGCAGCACAATTAACCCAAACTCAGCGTTGGGAATGGCATCACAAATCGCATCAATCATGACTTGCAGCAACCCAGGTAAATCAGTCAAGCGCTGATTGAGAAGATCTGTTAACCGCTGTAGCGTTCTTACCTGCTGCTGTTGTTCACCGAGAATCACGATCGCTTTGCGAAGATTGCGCTCGGCTTTTTGGGTGGCTTGATAGAGACGGGCGTTATCGACGGCAAGAGCGGCTCGACGAGCGAGATCTTCTGCTAGCGATAAATCGGCTGCTGTGTAGTGTCGTTTTGACTCGATCGTGGCGAAGGTAATCGCCCCTAAAATTCGCTCTCTGGCAAGGAGCGGCACGATCATCACAGATTCAAATCCAAATTGTTTGACCCGTTCATGATGATCAGCGTCTTGAGTCAAGTCTGTGAGCAAATCATCAGAAACTTTGGGATAAAACCTTGACTGTCCAGTTTTCAACACGACTGGAATAGCATCCGTCGAGTTAAGGTCGATCGGATAGCGTTGTCGATAGTCTTCAAACGCCGCTACTTTCCGCGGATCTGCATGATATGAGGCAACTAACTGCGGCTGTTCGTCTTGCAGCGTGTGAATCATGCACCAATCCGCCAAATATGGAACCGACAGTTGAGCGAGATTTTCTAAAATGGTTGAGGCATTGAGAGAAGACGTTAGGAGCGTGCTGGCGTTTGCCAAAAAACGCTGTGAGTCTTCGGTGCGCTTGCGATCGGTGATGTCCAAAAACGCTCCGACGCAGCCTCTTGAATTGCCGTATTCATCAAACAATGGGGCAACTTCTGACACCAGTTTGACCACTTTGCCATTTTGCTGCACGATGTCAAGTTCGATGCCAGAAACCGGAGCGCCCGTTGCCGACGATCGCTGCATGGGTAGCTCTGACGCTGTGAGCTGTCTGCCATCTTGATAGACTTTATAGGAAAGTTGCTCGGCATCTGGGCGGCTTTCAGACGCGTTCTCGTTAAGCGAAATTCCTAAGTGCGCGCTCATAGTCGCGTTGATCCTGATCCGTTCACAATCGACATCTTCTGCAATGCCAATTCCGATCGGAATCACATCCAGCAGTGTTTGCAGTTCGGTGACTCGACGTTCTAAAGCGCGGTTTAGCTGAACGATTTTTTCTTGTGCTTGCTTGCGCTGCGTAATGTCGCTCACAATGCCCAACATCCGAAAAGTCTGACCGTGCCGATCGCGTTGGGCTTTGCCCCGTGAGGTGCAATCGAGATAATTGCCCGACGCGTGCTGCATCCGAAACTCGACATCAAACGGGGTGTCTTGCAGGAGATGCGCTCGCATCACTCCTAGAACTCGATCGTGATCGTCGGGGTGAATCAGTCGAAAAAACGCGCTTTGAGCGGTGCCGATTTCTTCCCGCGATCGCCCAATGATTTCTAACATACGATCGTTGCAAAAAACCCGATCGTCGCAGATGTCCCAGTCCCAAATGCCATCATTTGAGCCTTCTAAGACGAGCCGATATCGCTCTTCACTCGCCCGGAGTTTTTGCGTTGCCTCAGCAGTTTGTTGCTCGGCTCGATGCACCCGCACCGCGCTCCACAAGCTGCGAGACAGGTTTTCGGGCGACAGCTTGCCTTTAGCCAAATAATCATTGGCACCTGCCTTCATCAATTCCACAGCAAGCTGCTCATCGCCTTGCCCCGTCAACACGATCAACGCGATCGAAAACTGTCGATCGCGAATCTGCTGCACCAAACTCAGCCCATCTCCATCGGGCAACTGGTAGTCAATCAGCGCACAGTCGAAATCGTCTTGTTCTAAAATCGCGATCGCAGATGCACAGTCTGCTGCCTCCACCGTTTCTCGAAGTTGAACCCCCGCATCTTGTAGCGATCGCTGCACAGCCATGCGGTCAACCACATCATCATCCACGACTAAAATCTTTAGGAAGTCTTCCATTACGGCATTTCACACAGCATCCAATAGCTACAGTGGGTCGAGGATGTTGTTCTTTTTAAACGCTCGTTGAGCGTTCGTCACATCCATTTCGTCGTCATCAACCAGAACAATGGTTAGCATCTTTCCTTCTAACGCCATAAATGTTGTGATATTTATATATTTACACTGCAGGTGAAGAAATCTATCAACCCATAGTAGGGTTCGATCCCATAGACGGAGATAGAACCTGGAGAAAATCAGAATTCGCGGATCGCAATCATGCAGCCCAAGTAGGTCGATGCCTATGTTTTCTACTTTGTCTCGTGCCGCTAACGTCTGAAAAGTGGTGAACACTCGATCGTAAAATTTTTGAGCGATACCCTTTCCCTTGTCTTTCGCCGCGAATTCGTAGTGTTTGTTTAAACTGCTGACCGTGACCCAGACGTGTCCATCTGAGCGATCGTGCTGCTGATCAAGTTGGCAAACACCTGCTGTAGGCTAAGCGATCGGTGCTCAACGAAGTAGAGCGAAGCCCTCGCCTTCTTAAGGAGAAGGGAAACAGAACTCTTGTCCCCTCTCCTTTGGGAGAGGGCTAGGGTGAGGGTAAAATCTGTGCTTCATAAATCAATTTAGCAACGCCCAATAAGCTTCTTGCAGAAGTCCAAAGATGCCCTCATCTAACAGGGAAGCCAGATTTCAAAGTCCCTTTCTCACGCGTGGGAGAGCTATATCTGGGCGGTCAAGAGCAGGACGATCGCTTCTTGGCAGTTCCGTGCCACAATTTTCTCTGAGTGCCCTACGATCGACGTGGTGCTTTTCCGTCTTCTCTAGCTGGTGTGGATATGATGAATCTGAATAATTTGATGAATCTTAAAAGGCTGCGTCTGCCTATGGCGCAAATTGTGACGGTGAGTTTAGTGGCGATCGCGCTGCCGATCGCTCCAGCCAAGGCTTTTTCTGGCAGTGATCGCAGGGACTATGAATCGTGTGCGGCTGATTTGACTCGTGCCAAATTGTCTGCGGCGGAGGCGGCTAATGCGTGTGGTCAAGCGCTCAGACCTGGCGATTTGGGCACCTGCGTCAATCGCATCGCCGATGAAAAAGTGTCGGGAGCCGATGCGCTGTTAGTGTGCCGTCAGGTGCGACGACCCGTTGAGGCGGCAAGCTGCGTGGTGGGCATTCGTCGAAACGTGTCAGACACCGCGATCGTCGATGTGTTAGATAGCTGTCGTCGGAGTCTCCTGCCTCAGACCTTCTCGGATTGTGTGGTGGGGCTAAATAGTCAGCTTAAAGTGGGAGGCAAACAAGCGATCGCGTCTTGTTTAGATGCCAGCGATCATCCTTTTGATCTGCTGCCTACTTTTATTCCATTGGGCAACGAGATTCCAATTCCGATCACTCCTTCCCTGATTCCGACTCCGGTTGTGCCTTCAACCAGTCAGCCTGCGGGTTCCCGGTAGCTCGTTCTGGCTTTACATTATCTAGCTCACTCGATCGACTGCACCTCACATTTGCCCATGTTAAATATCTCTCAACTTCTGGCAGAAGAATTGTCTCTGCGTCCCGCTCAGGTTAAAAGTGCGCTGGATTTGTTTGCAGAGGGAGCGACGGTGCCGTTTATTGCGCGATATCGCAAAGAGCGCACGGGGGAAA
>Ga0209512_1004782_pt1 | contig 11624 bp, 9 predicted proteins | sample frozenSSSSmetaG_FD_184142 | JGI IMG/M metagenome (GOLD analysis project Ga0209512, IMG submission 184142) | Glacier valley bacterial and archeal communities from Borup Fiord, Nunavut, Canada, to study Microbial Dark Matter (Phase II) -... | ecosystem: Environmental > Aquatic > Freshwater > Ice >... | reverse complement strand
CACCGATGTCACCCGAAAATAGGATTGTTGTATTCTTGCTAAGGAGGGGAGAGGTTAGACAGAATCCAGATGAAGGTCAATGCACGGCGAGCAACTCACGGCCGTCAAGACTTTGGATGCTCAAGCAATTTGCCGCCCGACCTTCGGGTAGCGAAAAAACCTTCGTCAATTCACGGGAGCGGTGCGCGGGTCACTCCCGCGCACCGCAAGGCTGACGCCCTGCCCGAGTTGGCCACCGCCCAGATGCGACAAATTCGAACGGTCAGCCGGCGAGCGAGCTACCGGTCGACTTCGAACAGTCGAAGGTCGATCGCGTTGGCCATCGCCTGATATCCGGTGTCGTTCGGATGCAGGTGGTCACCGCTGTCGAACGCCGGTCGCATCCGGGTCGGATGGGAAGGATCCCGGACCGCGCGATCGAAGTCGATGACCGCGTCGAAGGCCCCGCTGGTGCGGATCCACGCATTGACCGCCTCCCGCTTGGCTTCGCCGGCCACGGAGTAGTAGCCCGGGAAGACGGTTCCCTCGAAAGGCGTGAGCGTGGCCCCGTAGATCAACAGGTTCTTCGCGTGCGCACGCGCGATGATCTGGCGATAGCCGGCGATGATGTCGTCCGCCGTCACCGTTTCTCTGGCGAGGCCGAAAGCGCCCGGAAAGCCGAGGTCGTTGATGCCCTCGAGGAGCGTCACGAACCTGACGCCCGACGTGGCGAGGACGTCGCGATCGATACGCGACAGCGCGTTCGGACCGATCGCGTCGTGCAGGACACGGTTGCCGCTGATGCCCTGGTCCACGACGGCAACGTCGTCGTAGCGTCGCGACTGCTGCAGGCGCTCGGCGAGCAGGTTGGGCCAGCGGCGATTCGCGTCCACCGTGGACGCATACCCGTCCGTGATCGAGTCGCCCAGCGTGACGACGGCGACGCTATGCGACGACGCGCGAACCTCGAGCGCAGACAGGGCGTACCAGGAGGTCGTCGTGGTCGCCGTCGGAAAGAGGGTCGCATTCGTCGAATCGCCAGCCGCGTTGATCCATGTCGTTTGCTGGCCCAGCGCGTGGAACGTGGTGTTCGGCGTCGCCTGCGGCAGGTAGAGGGTCACCACGACGTTGCCGAGCGGGGGAATGCGGAGGTCGACGGGATCAGAGTACATCGGCGCGCCCTTCGGAATCGCGATCGTGCCTTGGCCACTGAAGGTCAACGCGCGATCGCTTCCAGCGACGATCGACGATCCCGATGACTGAAGCGCCACGTGCGCAGCGCCGATGACGAGCGGCTGAGCGCCGAGTTCGTTCGTCAGGCGGATGCGGAGTCGATTGCCACCGATGCTCGCGTGGACGACCATCCGGATCGTCTGGTTCGAGAAGGTCGCCGGACTCGGAACCGTCGCGAAGTCGGCCGACTGCGGACTGGCAGCCCACGTCGCCACCCAGTGCGGGTTGGCGCCGTCGCCTTCGTCGCGGTCCCGTCCGCCGTCGGCGAACACCGGCGCGAATGCCGCAAGGCCGAACACGCATACCAGGGCGGCAAGCGCTTCGCGACGCCGCGCGCTCCATTCAAAGCTCAACTTCGTCAGCCATTTTTTCATTTTTGTCTCCTCGGATCATCCGCGCGATCGCGCGTCTTCCGAGTTGACAGCAGCATCGCCGGAATTGCAACGCATCGTCGATCATGGCGGCGCTCTCAAATCCTGCGCACGAATCCATGCTTCCATGCCTCGGGTTCAGCCCGCTGCAATCATGACGAGAGGTGATGCAGTCTCTCGCGAAGTCGGGGTGCCGCGAAATCGAGGAACGCCCGGACCTTCAGGGCGATCCGCTTCTGGCCGTCGAAGACGAGATTGACCGGAACCGGCGCAGGTTCATACGCCGAGAGCACGACCGACAGAGCGCCCGCTCGACAGGCGGCATCGATCTGGTACGAAAGAAGGCGGGTCACGCCGAGATCCGCCTTGGCCGCATCGACGGCTGCTTCGGCGGTGTTGACGACCAGTCTGGAATGGACCGGCACCGAGACCGCCGCCTCGTCGACCTCGAACATCCAGCGCGCAGGACTGCCGAGCGCGTCGAAGGAGATGCACGCGTGCGAGGCCAGATCGTTCGGCTGCTGCGGAATCCCTCTCGCGGCCAGGTAGACCGGGCTCGCGCAGACCGACCGCCGCAATGAACCGACCGGGATCGCCTTGAAACTGCTGTCCTCGAGACTGCCGATGCGCACCGCCAGATCAATATGCTCGTCCAGGAGTTGGACGAGCCGGTCGCCGAGAACCAGCCGCACGTCGACGGCCGGAAAGGCGTGCAGGAATGCGAGCACGACGGGCAACACATGCAGCCGGCCGAACACGACGGGCGCCGTCACGACGAGGTCGCCCTGCGGCGAGCTGTATTCGCCGGCAGCGGCACGCTCAGCTTCGGCCACCTCTTCGAGAATGCGCTTGCACGCGTCCACGTAGACCCGGCCCGCATCGGTCAATTCCAGCTTGCGCGTCGATCGGTTGAGCAAACGGGCATCGAGGTAGCCCTCCAGCTCCGCCACCTTGCGGCTGACCGTCGCCAACGGCATCCCGAGCCTGCGGCCGCCGCCGGACAGGCTGCCGGCTTCCACGACAGCCAGCAGCACGTTCATCGCGTTCAGACGATCCACAAAATTCTCCCATTTTTCGGGAGATTCTATCTTTGTTTTTTCGTCTATTCACGCATAACGGGAGAATCTACTCTTCGCTCCGTGCTGGCCGACCGGCCGGATCAAACGAAGGAGTGTCCTCATGTCCCGTATCCCCACCCCCGTTTCCATCGAGGCTTCGCCCACCGCCTCGCAGTCCCTCCTCCACGCCGTCAAGACGCAGCTCGGATCGGTGCCCAATCTCTTTCGGCTGGTCTCGAACAGCCCCGCCGCCCTCGAAGGCTATCTCTCGATGTCGGGCGCGCTGGCCAAAGGAAGCCTGCCCGCCGCCACGCGCGAGCGCATCGCGCTGGCAGTCGCCGAAATCAACGGCTGCAACTACTGCCTCGCGGCCCATACCTACCTGGCGAAGAACCTCGCGAAACTCGACGATGGCGAGATTTCCGCCAATCGGGACGGCGGATCCCTCGACGCCAGCGCCGATGCGGCCGTGCGCTTCGCAGCGAAGGTCACCCGGTTGCGCGGACACGCGAGCGACGCCGACGTGCAGTCCGTCCGCGCAGCCGGCTACTCGGACGCGCAGATCGTCGAGATCGTGCAGCACGTCGCGCTGAACACCTGGACGAACTACATCAACGAAGTCGGAAAGACCGAGATCGACTTTCCGGTCGTGGCGGTGCGCGAGGCGGCATGAGGAATACGACCACCGACCTTCGTTTCGTCGCGGGGGCCGATGGCCGGACGGTCAGCCCGAGCCGAGTGAACCGGCCCTGCAAGAGGAGAGAACCATGGAAGCAATCCGGCAATTCTCCAGCGACGTCGCCTTCACGCCATCCGTCAAGGCGTTCCAGACCCGCAAAGGATCACGACACGCCTATGCGCGAATGGAAGAAGGCGGTGGCTGGGAGACGGTGATCACGGACGATCTCGAGGCATTCATCGAGGCCCGCGACAGTGTCTTCCTGGCGACTGCCAGCGCACAAGGTCAGCCATATGTCCAGCACCGCGGCGGGCCTCCGGGTTTTCTGCACGTCCTGGATCCGCACACGATCGGATTCGCGGACTTCGACGGCAACCGGCAGTTCATCAGCAGCGGCAACCTGCAGGAAAACGCGAAGGCGCAGCTCTTCCTGATCGACCATGAAGCGCGGCGACGGGTCAAGATCTGGGGGGAAGCGCGCGTGGTCGACAACGACGCCCTGCTCTCCCGAATGATGCCTGCCGGATACAACGCGCGGGGGCAGCAGGCGATCCTGTTCACCGTGTCGGCCTGGGACGTCAATTGCCCCAAGCACATCCCCCGCAGACTCGACGCGACGACGGTCGACCTTGCGCTGGCCGAGCGTGATCGAAGGATCGCGGCGCTGGAGGCAGAGTTACGGCTGCTTCGGGCAAACGTGCCTTGACTATTTGGATGCAGAGGTACGTCGCTCGCGATCCGGGGGTGACCGCAGGTATTCCCGCGCGCGCATCAGCGACGAGGCAGCATTATGTTGACTGGTTTGTGTGTACCACGAGCACTGCAGGGACCCGTGTTGTCAGGGCACTGGCCTCGATCCCGGGTTGCTATCCGCGGCGTTCGGTGCGAACGACGCAGACTCGGCAGGCTTCGCGCCTAGCCGCTCGCCGCGGCTCCGTCACGACGCGAGCTTGCGCGCAGCGTCCCTGAGCATTTCGCGAGAAAGCGCGCCGAGGATCTCGTCCGGATAGCCGCTCTCTCTTCCCGGTAGAGCGCGGTCCGTCAACGAGAGTTGAAGGTGCAGCAATGCGGACGACAGACGGCTTCGCGTCAGTTCGGCACCCCTTGTGCTGGATGCAGTATCCAACGCGGAAATGGCCGAAATCAGACGGCCTTTCGTTTGATCGGATAGCGGATTCGCGGTGTCGATCCGTCGAAGGATGAGCGAACGGATGTCCTTTCCGATCCGGGTCGGCGACTCGTCCGAAACAATACGGACTCGCAGGTCATGGATCACGCGGTCTTGCTGCTGCATGGGCTTGCTCCTTCGCGGTTCGGGAGGAAGATCACGACGACCCGTCGCGATGGGGTTCACCCAAGTGGAAGAGCGTCGCGTGACAGCGCGGAAGATACCGTCGGCGACAGCACGATATCAGCGCCTCAGCTTACCCCTGTGCGGCCGACGGGGACCGAGGCGCTGCGCGAATGATTGCCACGCGATGTGATGATTCGATGACGGTTCATAGACGTCGGACGAATCCGACCCGGGACGAGCGTCGGTCGACCGACTGCAGAACGGTGAGCTGTCGCGCCCTGCGGGCTCGACCGAGGCCCTCCCGAATTCCAACGCCCGGCGGCCCCGCTCCCGAGAGCGCGCTGGAAGGCGCCGACTGGCCGTCAATACACTTCTGGCACGACGATTTCCGGTGGAACCGGATGCCTGTGATAGTCCACGTGGTGGATGCGAGCGGGCAGCACGATCGGCGCGTGCATGGTTTCCTCGTAAGGCATCTGGTCCAGTAGATGCCGGATGCAGTTGAGCCGTGCGCGCTTCTTGTCGTCCGCGTTGACGACCCACCAGGGCGCTTCCGTGATGTGAGTGCGCTCGAGCATGAGCTCCTTCGCCTTGGTGTACTCCTCCCACCGTCGGCGCGACTCCAGATCCATCGGGCTGAGCTTCCATTGCTTCAACGGATCGTGGATGCGACCCAGGAAGCGCGAGTGCTGCTCCTCATCGGAGATCGAGAACCAGTATTTGATGATCTGGATTCCGGAACGCGCGAGCATCTTCTCGAACTCGGGAACCGACCGAAAGAACTCCTCGTATTGAGAGTCGTCGCAAAATCCCATGACGCGTTCGACGCCCGCACGGTTGTACCAACTGCGGTCGAAGAGAACCATCTCACCGGCGGCAGGCAGATGCGCGACGTAACGCTGGAAATACCACTGCGTGCGTTCGCGATCGTTGGGTGCCGGCAGCGCGGCGACCCGGCACACGCGCGGATTGAGGCGCTGCGTGATGCGTTTGATCATGCCGCCCTTTCCGGCCGCGTCACGTCCCTCGAAAATGATCACGAGCTTGTGCCGCGACTGCATGACCCAGTCTTGCAACTTGACGAGTTCGCCTTGCAAGCGGAAGAGCTCGCGGAAATAGAGCCGGCGATCGAGACTTGCAGAGCTGTCGGGATGACCGCCGTCGCTGCCTCGAACGCTTTGATCATCCAGCTCCAGCTCGAGCTCTTCGTCGAAGCTGTCGAGTAGGTCCGCGCGAAGGCGCCCGACCGTGACATCGCTGATCTCTTCCACCTGGATCTCCGTGAAGGCAACCTAGCAAGGTAATCGGGCTGAGTTGCACCGGGGTGACCGGCCGGCGATTTTTCAGGGCCAAACAAATGTCTCGAGCTTGTCACATTGCTGTTTTGTCAAGCCATTACGATTTGGCACTAGACGCCTACCCGACCGAAGAGAGAATTCCCATGCGCATGCTCCTCACGGAGATCGACGAATCCGTCACGACGGTTGTATTCGACGGCAGTCTCGACGACGCAGCGGCCGACGACGTGGGCCTGCAATTCACCGCAGCCGTCGCGGTGAGGAGCCAGCATTCGATCGTCGATGTCTCCCGTGTCACGTTCATCGGCGCCGGGGGCCTCGGACTTCTCACATCGGCCGCTAGAGCCCTCGAATTCAAGGGCGGTCGTCTGGTCCTCTTCGGGGCCGTCGGTCCGGTGCGAGCCATTCTCGACAGTGCGTCCGATCGCGTCGCAGCCGTGGTTTCCACGAAGCGCGATGCGATGGCCTTGTTGCCACACTGACGGGTCGTCAGACTTGACGGGCCTCGCTCGAGCGCCCATCCCTGTTCGAGGGTTCCGGCGTGCAACGAGCAATGGCGCTCCACTGCATTGGAAGCCTTGCTAGCTGGTACCACCGGATGGGTCGTCACGCGAAAGCATACGGCCCCACTCGACTCTTCTCCGCGGCGTATCGCGCCTTCGTCGTTTTTTCCGCAACCGTGTCAGCTCTTTCGCTTGGCCGGCTTCGCGTTCTCTTTCGTTTTCGACGGACGACCCGTCTTGATCACGGGAACGCCATCAAGGATTACGAGCAGATCCTTGTCACCGAGCGCTGACAACGTTGCGATGCCGGCACGGATCAGCTCGCTCTTCTTGCTGGCGCGGCCGAGCGCGAGAGCCCGGGCCTTGAGCCCCGCAAGGACTTCGTATTCATTCTTCGGAATGGTGAAACTGTCGCGAACGAGCTTCTGCCTGATTCCGCCGTTAGCGGTTTTGACGGCAAGTTCGGCGTCAGGATCTGCAAAGCGAGGCTGGAGATCGGTCGGGGAAATCTTCGTGCGCTTCGTTGCCCGACCGCTCCGAGGTGCTTCTTTCGCGACAGGTTGGATGCTGCAGTCACCATGGCGTCCTCCTGGAGATTTAATGAAAATACCGTATAAACTATTTTTTTGATGGTGCTACATCGGTTTTCAATCGGGACCGCAGCATCCCGCGACCCTTTTCCGTTTCGCTTATGCGTGACCTCCCCTGTTGCAAGGCGACTGACCTCGCGCTTCACAGATCGACCTCGCCATGATCAACAAACCCTTCTTTCCACGACAGGTTGTGGAGTCATCCGGCAACCGCTGGGATTGGGCGCTGCTGCCGCTGGTGCTCGCCATCCTGTTTGCGCTTGCGTATGCGGGCTCGCAGATGGCGCGCCCCTATGCGATCGGCGAGACGCTTCCCTTGACGCTCGACCCGTGGATGCTGCCGTACTACCTGTTGCGTACAACGTTGCGGATGTTCCTCGCGCTCGGCGCGTCTCTCGTCTTCAGCTGCCTTTTCGCAGTGACGGCCGTGAAGTGGCGCGCTGCCGAGCGCGTGATGGTCCCGCTCCTCGACATCCTCCAGTCGATCCCGATCCTCGGGTTTCTGTCGATCACCGTCACCGGATTCATCGCCCTGTTTCCCGGCAACCTTCTCGGTGTGGAGTGCGCGGCGATCTTCGCGATCTTCACGTCCCAGGCATGGAACATGGCATTCAGCCTCTATCAGTCGTTGCGCACGATTCCTGCGGAACTCGACGAGGCGGCACGCGTATTCCAGTTGTCCGACTGGCAGAAGTTCTGGCGACTCGGACTCCCGTTCGCGATGCCAGGGCTGCTCTGGAACATGATGATGTCGATGTCGGGTGGCTGGTTCTTCGTCGTCGCAGCCGAAGCGATCTCAGTCTCGAACCAGAACATCAAGCTACCGGGCGTCGGCTCGTATATTGCAATGGCGATCGAGGCCCGGGACCTCGGTGCCGTGGGCTGGGCGATCGGCGGCATGATGGTGGGGATCGTGCTCTACGACCAACTCTTCTTCAGGCCCCTGATCGCGTGGGCCGACAAATTCCGCTTCGAGGAAGGGACCGCGGAGTCCGAGCCGACGTCCTGGGTGCTGAACTGGTGGCGCCGAACCGACAGGACGCAGCGCGTCGGACTCGCTGCAGTCCGTCTCTTCGAGCGCTCGCTGACGCTCTTTCCGCATCGGCACGATGGCACGTCCATTCGCGCCAAGGTCTTGCCGCCGAACCCCTTCGCGACGCGACTCGGCGATGCGGCCTTGTCGGGTGCCGTGCTGTTCGCGTTGTGGTGGCTCGTCGGCTTCATCCACGCCGAGGTTGCGATGACTGAAGTCCTCCACGTCTTCGTCCTCGGTGCCTACACGATGCTGCGGGTCGTCCTCCTGATCGCGCTCGCGGGTCTCGTGTGGGTCCCGATCGGCGTCTGGATCGGCCTGAATCCTCGCTGGTCGGGGCGACTTCAGGCGATGGTCCAGTTCTTGGCGGCGTTCCCTGCCAACCTGATGTTCCCGGTCGCAGTCGTCCTGATCGTGCGCTGGAACCTCAATCCGAACGTCTGGCTTTCGCCGTTGATGGTCCTCGGAACTCAATGGTACTTGCTGTTCAATGTGATCGCCGGTGCGTCGACGATCCCGACCGAGCTTCGTTATGCGTCGCAGAATATCGGCCTCACCGGCTTGCTGAAGTGGAAGAGATATCTTCTTCCCGCCATCTTTCCCAGCTTCGTGACAGGCGCGCTCACAGCGAGCGGCGGGTCATGGAACGCGAGCATCGTCGCCGAGTACGTCACTTGGGGTGACACCACGTTGCAGGCCGAGGGCCTCGGCAGCTACATCGCCCACATGACCGCGATCGGCGACTTCCCGCGGATCGCCCTCGGCATCGCCGTGATGTGCGTCTTCGTGATGACGATGAACCATTTCGTTTGGCGACGGCTGTACTTGATGGCCGAAGAACGGATGCACTTCTGATCGGAGCGGTCTCGAATGCGCGATGCGATCATCGAACTGAAGGCAGTCGGCAAGTCATTCCGGTCGGCGGACGGGAACGCACGCGCCGTGCTCGATGGCGTCGACTTCCGGCTCGAGCAGGGCGAGATCGTCGCGCTGCTCGGCCAGTCTGGTTCCGGGAAATCGACGCTTCTGCGGATCATGGCAGGACTCGTCAGGGCGGACGCGGGCACGGTGACCTACGGGGGACAGCCGCTCTACGGCCCAGCCCGTGGGGTGAGCATGGTCTTTCAATCGTTCGCCCTGTTCCCGTGGCTATCGGTGCAACAGAACGTCGAGATCGGACTCGAAGCGCGTGGCATCGGCGCGGCCGAGCGGGCAAGACGAGCGGAGGAAGCGATCGAGCTGATCGGTCTTGCCGGCTTCGAGGGTGCGTTGCCTCGCGAACTCTCGGGGGGCATGCGCCAGCGCGTCGGGATCGCGAGGGCTCTCGTCGTCCAGCCCGAAGTGTTGCTCATGGACGAGGCGTTCTCGGCGCTGGACGTCCTGACCGGCGAGCGTTTGCGAGAGGACATCCTCGAACTGTGGGCGAGCGGTTCCATGCCCACGAAGGCAATCCTCGTCGTTTCGCACAACATCGAAGAAGCCGTGCTGATGGCCGACCGCGTCCTGATCTTCGCGAGCGATCCGGGCCGCGTACGCTCGCAACTCGAGATCGCTTTGCCGCGTCCTCGCGACCCGAACAGTGCCGCCGTGCGCGATCTCGTCGACCAGGTCTACGCCTTGATGACCGTGGGTCGAGACCGACTCGACCGCACGCCGACCGAACCGGCTCGCCTCGGTCTCGGCCATCGCCTGCCGGAAGCCGACGTGGCACGGATGGACGGCCTGCTCGAGCTGCTCTTGGAAGATCCCTTCCAGGGACGGGCCGACCTTCCGAAATTCGCCGAGGCAAGCGAACTAGAAGACGACGACCTGCTGCCAATTGTCGAAGCTCTCTCGCTGCTGGACATGATCCGCGTCTCGGAGGGTGACCTGCATGTCACGGCGGTAGGCAGGCAATACACAGGTGGGGCATACACGGACCGACAGGCACTGTTCGGTCGGCAACTGATCGCTCACGTGCCGTTCATCGCGCACATACGACATAGCCTCGACCAGGAAGAATCGGGCGAATTGCCGGAGAAACCGTTCTTGCGCCTGCTTGAAGAGAGTCTCGATGCGGCCGAGGCCGAACGCGTGATGCGGACCGCGATCGAGTGGGGACGTTACGGCGAGGTCTTTGAATACGACTACCACACGGGCCTCATCCAGTTGCCGCAGGATGCCGAGGTCCACGAACCGGAAACGGTCTGACGCGCGCCTTCGGGTGCAACAACGCGGGGCGTTGGCGACCGCTTCGCTTTCGGCTGCTTCGCTGGAGTCGACCGGAGGGACCACAGGCGAGCCGCGTGTCGCCCATGCGGTCCTCGAGTCACCCGGGGCGTCCACTGCATCCCGTTCCTCTAAGCAGAACTTCGCGTCGCGATGCGCATCGTAGGGTGGGCCGCTTCAGCGATCCGGGACGAAGAACGGACGGCGACAGCGGCGGCGGAACTCGACGTTCTCAAGAACTGCTCGCGGCGCGCAGGGGAGCAAGTCCGGACCGTTGCACGGCTACCGAGCCCTCGCACCGGTTCGCGCATGGTGAATAGGCGTCGCGCGGCGTTCAAGTAACCCCTTCACGCGTCGATAAGAGGAGACCACGTTGATCGACCTTTCTCTGAACGGCTTATGCAAGAGCTGGCCCCCAACCCCGCGCTGTCCGCAATCCAACGCAGCCTGCTCGATGCCGTCAAGGTGAGAACTGCGGCGCAAGTGCTGGCTCGCAATGCGCTTACAGCACATTTCCAGCCAATCGTTCAACTCCGTAGCGGCGAAATCGTGGCCCACGAAGCTCTGGCCCGCGGTCCCAGCGACAGTCCTTTGCAGACGCCGGATGCATTGTTCGCCGCCGCACGCGCTGAATCCTTGTCGGACGAGCTCGAGGAAAAGTGCATCCGCCAAGCGATCAAGTGCTGGGCGCCACAGCAACTCGGCTCGCGTCTTTTCCTCAATCTCAGCGCTCGCGCACTGGTCGCGATCGTCGAGACGAATTCGATCCACGGGCTGTTGCAGGCGCTGCAAGCCGCGTCGGTCTCTCCGGCATCGTTGGTGATCGAGATTACCGAGCACGAGCAAGTCGCCGACATGCCGAGGCTGATCGCAGCCGCGGACGGTCTGCGAGCGCGTGGCTTGCGTTTCGCGCTCGACGATTTTGGCGAAGGGCGTTCAAGCCTGCGACTGTGGGCCGAGCTTCGTCCGGAGTACGTGAAGATCGACAAGTATTTCATCCACGAGCTGGATGCAAACGCTGTGAAGGTGCAGACCCTGCGCGGCATCAGGCGCTTCGCGGAGACATTCAACACCTTGCTCGTCGCCGAAGGGATCGAGACCGCCGGGGAGTTGCAGGCGGTCCGCGATCTCGGCATCGACTTCGGACAAGGATATTTTCTCGGCCGTCCCGCAGCTCTCGCCGCCAGGGCGATTTCCGAAGCGGGCGGCCTGGTGATCCAGAGCGCACGCGTCGCCGTCCTCCCGGAGATGACGCGCACGACCGGACCCGAATTCACTGTCGGCCGACTCTGCGTCCCTGTGCCCCCGATCGACCCGATGCGAACGGTCGACGAGGTCGCAAAGCTCTTCGCCACCGATCCCACGCTGCGCGCGGTTG
>Ga0209512_1004781_pt1 | contig 11624 bp, 7 predicted proteins | sample frozenSSSSmetaG_FD_184142 | JGI IMG/M metagenome (GOLD analysis project Ga0209512, IMG submission 184142) | Glacier valley bacterial and archeal communities from Borup Fiord, Nunavut, Canada, to study Microbial Dark Matter (Phase II) -... | ecosystem: Environmental > Aquatic > Freshwater > Ice >... | reverse complement strand
GGCTGTCCGGTAAAAAAAGTACTTTTGTTCATGGTTAATTTAAGTGTCGTAACTCAAAGCTAACCAACATCATGGGAGGAATTCGTTCCTCCCTATTTTTTTTAATTATTTTTACCGGACACTAGTGACTCTCAATTCTCAATTCTTCTCCAACCATCCCCTCGGCACCTTCAAACTCCACACCTCACTATCCAATAAATAGTTTGGTTCTGCTGCTCCACCGGCAACCCATATTTTATCTTTAAATACAAAAGCAGCCAATTCATGCCTTTTGGTCCATTTCAAATCAGACTTTAGCTCTGTCCAGTTTTTACCATCTTTTGAATACCATACGTCGCCTTTATTTCCTGATTCAGCCCAGCCACCCAGAACCCACATCCTGTCTCTGTAAACCAAGGCAGAAAACCAGATCCGTGGATCCCATGGAGCAGAAGCAGTGACCTCGGTCCAGTTTACCCCATCCTCAGAACACCAGACATCATTCAAGGAATTAGGTTTGGGAGCACGAAGCCCTCCACCAATGATCCAGATCTTTCCGTCAAATACAAGTGCCTGCCCGTGGGTCCGTTTTGACCAGGGCGCCTTGGCCAGTTCAAGTTTCCATTCTTTCCCATCAGCCGAAGACCATACATCATTAAATAGGGTCGAATCATTGTTATTATAAAAATCACTGGTGCCACCCATGATCCACATACGATCTTTAAAAACTACAAAACCGGGTGCCAACCGTGGGCTCCAGCCAGCATTGGGGGTTTCAAGCACCCAATCAGCACCATCCTTGGATGACCAAACCTGATTACTGGTATTGGTACCCGGCAACTTACGGCCCCCCATCATCCACATTCTGTTCTTAAAAACCATAGCAGCAGAAAGATCGCTATGCTGCCAGGCTGCGGTTTCTGTTACACGGGTCCAGTTCTTACCATCAGGCGACTTCCACACATCCCGCGGATTGGGCAAAGAAGGTGTAAACCACCCTCCAAGAATCCACATATGGCCTTTAAACACAAATTCGCCCTGAGAATCCCTGGCCTGCCAGGCTGCTTGCTTGCTTTCCTGAACCCAGTTCAAAGTGTTTTTCTGTGCAAATGAATTCGAACCAATTCCGATTAATATTCCAAACAATAAGACTAAATGCTTCATTTTCCTGAATTAATTGAACTTTTAATTTAACCCATATGACATATAAACAAAGACAAAATGTTTAACCACATAGATTATTACATAAATGCTATGCTTCTATGTGGTTAATATTATATCATATAGTTTAATTTATAGTAATTTTTGACTGGCCCTGAGGTATAGTCAGAGTCAGAATTTTCGATTTCTGATCATACTTCCAATTCTTTACACTCTTTCCATTATGAATAATAGATTTGGGTTTGAAACCAATAGCCATAGTCAATTCAACAGGATTATCAGATTTTAGTTCAAGAACAGTTTCCGAAGAAGAAACTACCAGAGAAGCACCAACAGGAGCACTGAATTTCAAGCCTGAACCATAGCCTTCAAAGATCTTTCCATCAAAATAGGCTTCCTTAAGCTTATTATCTGAAATAAGAGCAGAAAATTTGGAAGCATCCGTTTTAAAACCTTCAACACCAGAATCTGAACTGTCATTTATTCTGAAAAATCCATAATGAGTTGAACTTCCTTCATTCAACATAGCTCCAATCCATCCATTTGAATCGATCCGCTTTGGTTTTGTTGCGGATGCATAATCAGCATTGGCAGGTTTACTTTCAGGCTGCATAACGGCGAGAAAATCAGCATCTTTCATCTTTTCGGATGAAATGGCAATAAAACTCTCGTCCCTGTCTGAATTTCTGATCCGACCGCTTAATGGTTGGGGAGAAAGTAAATCCATTGTTAAACGAGCTGCCGGACGTGTTATAGTCATCCGCATATCTGAATAAGCAATTGAACTTTTACCATTTGTATGCTCGGCATGAAAGATCCAGTTGTATGAATGTGCTTCAGGACTTTTCACCTGATCAAAAAGAAATACAGGACCATTCTTTGAGCTTAATAAAGTCCGGGTATATTTTGAAACTTTATTTTTATAAACGTTTGTCAGATCCCCTACAGCTGCCATTGCATTGTTTCCGGCAAAAGCTTGAGTAATTTGAGGATGCGTTCTGAGTGCAGCAATTCCATTTTCAAAATCACCTGCCGACTGGCTTTCTGCATTCATATCTACCAGCATTACATTATGACCTATCGCCTGAGTATAATAACCAGGGAAATAAAGGTTTCCATAATAATCAGTGCTATGACCAGCATCGCTCAACAATTCCTCACCGTTATGTGTTAAGAGAATGGTACCCTGATCGGCATGGTAATGATTCCCATTGGGTCCTGCTTTAAATATCATAACAGTCCCGGAATCTTCCCATGAAGTTCTGGTAACCATATGCCCCTTGCCTTCAAAATGTTTAGACAATGGGAGTGTTTCCCTGCCAACCGGCGTGATCCCTTCAGTATACCACAAATACGGAATAATCCCGCCTCTGGCCCTGCCTGAATCCCATGATGGTTTTACATATTTATACATGAAAGGATCTTTCATTTTATAAACCAGCCATTGCATAGGCTGTTGAGTAAAATTATAAGTATGGGAAACATCCCCAAGATCCTGATAAGCTCCATCTTTAGCCTGGGTTACATAGATCGGATACTGGTAAAACTCTTTCAAATTGGTTGTAGAGGTATAATCAACTCCGAAATTCCGCTCTAATGAATAGAGAAATTCAACCAGTTCACGATAGCCCATTTCCTGATAGGTATAGGGTTCATTATAGCTGCCTTCAGGCAGCATCGTACGGTCGATAAATTGTTTAGTTTTGGCAAGAATCCCTGACAGATATGGCTCCAATCCCGGTAAATTGGGATCATCATTTGCAATGGCCATTGCAGCAACACCTACTCCCGAAAGTATCACCCCAATGTGATTGGAATTACTGGAAGGCATACGATTCAGTTCAACCATATCGCGGTAAAATGGTTTAATGGATTTTTCCATAATGCCATTGCGGACAGTCTTTTGCTCCTCCGCACTGAGTAAATTATATAAGATATCGTATCCTATACCGGCAGCGGCGGCGGCCGGTGCTCCGGGATAATAAGTATGGTTTCCATTGGCTTCCATCCATGGATGATTCCATGATGGCAAAATACTAAGCTTTAAAAGTGCTGCCTTTGCCCTGTTAGCAGCATCCTTGTTTTTAGTCAGCGCATATTGCCAGGCTTCATTAGTGATCACCCGGGCAAGAGCATTCTGAGTATTATACCATCCCCCCATACCTGCACTTGCATATGGTCCGCCGGTAACTGACTCAGGAGCGACCATATTTTGCTGAGGTAGCTTATCAATATCAATTGCTGATGGTTTATAACTTTGAATTAAATCATTCAGAAGTTTTTTTGCAGACTCGGGTTCAGGTCCTGCCATACGTGCATCCAGTTTAGCCTGAGAATGAAACACTCTTGGGTGAACGCCTGCTGCGAAATCAGAAACAGGAACGATGAACCACAGATCCCAGGAAATTTGATCTGTTCCGGTTCCTGACTTAGCTCTGATCTTCCATTGACCTCGCGAATCTGTTGGTTTGATTGTATAAACGGCATTATTTGACCAGATACCATCTGCAGCTTTTAAATCACCATGGCTACCATCATCATAAAACTTGATATTGCTTAATGCCGATTTATTCTCAGGACTGATAAGTTCAGCACTAACTTCATTTATCGCTTTGCCTTGCTCAGCTGAAATACTCAGGTTAATTGTTTCGCCATTTGAGTAATGCTTGTTTAAAATTGCATGACCAAACTGCTCAAACCAGGTGGATTTAGGTGATTGGGCAATAAACTGTCTTGATCTTTCACCATTAAGCTTGAACTCATCAAGCAACATACTATAACTCGGTAAATGATTAACCAGGGGATAAAATGCTTTCAATACAACAACCTGTAAATTAGATCCTTCCTTTAATGACATTCCATTAAGAGAAAACGAATTAAGCGGTATATCCACCTCTACCCAGGTATTTGCCTTTGGAGATAAAATTGTATGAGTGAATAATTTCCCATCAAAAGTCCCAAGGGAAACATCCAGCTTCTCAGGTTTTCTATCGCTCATGAAATAATATGCAAACTTGAGTCGTGTAGAATTCAAAGAATACATATCAATCCGCTTGGTGAACCCCTGGGTCAGATCATTGGCATCATTAGGCTTCGTCAGGCGGGAAAGTGAACTCCCTTTACCTCCATAGGCAGGCTCCTTCTTCGTACCAAATAATGGATCATAACCCGTATCCTGCTGATAGGGATAAGGCTCCCATGTAAACATTTCACCGGTATCGAAATTATCATAAATGACATAGGGAACTCTGCTTCCTGATGTTTGTGCATATACAGCAATTACAAAAAGGAAAAGTGACAGGAATGGTAGGATTGATTTTATTTTCATAATCTGATTCTGTTGTCTGTTATCTGTTACCTGTTATCGGTGATTTATTGGTTCATTGTATGATAGGTTTTACTATCCTAATTGTTTCTTTCGATTCAAGCAGGCTTGACCGCAATATCATTAAGTTAAGGGGCAGGAGGTTCCAGCTTTCGCTGGAATGACAAAATCTTTTGGTTAATAAGGAGATTCCAGCCTTCGATGGAATCGCAAGAAGGAACCGTATTATTAATGATGTAATGCTTTTACTCATTTTTTGTCTTTATATATTTTGGGAATGAGGAGTGATCTGACTCCGATTCCAGCGAAGGCTGGAATCTCCCCCATCTCCCCCCAACAATGTTGTCATCCGATAGCTATCGGATCCAGCGAAAGCTGGAACCCCATAACACATTGCGGTTAATGTTGTCTTCCTGAAAGAAACGGAACCAACGAAAGCCGCAACCTCCATATTATTCCACACACATTTTAAAACCATGAAACCAACTCAATCCCTTAACTTACCCTATTTCCTATTCCCTATTCCCTATTACCAAATCTCGTATCACTTCACCCTCCCAATCAATTCCATCGACGCATCAATCAATGCCTGCTCAGCCTGTGGCGCATATGGACTTCCATTAACGGCATAACCACCTTCAATATACTCGGCGGCAGTTGCGATATAGCCATTAAACCCACCTGCAACACCCAAAATGAAGGTATTTGCATAGGGTGATTTTTGTTTAACACTCAAACCAATTTCAGTGAATACTTCAGCCGGGAAAGTTACAATAACCGTAGTTCCAATGCGTATAGCCTGCATAGGCATTAAATAAGGTGCAGGATTAGCCGGCAGGGCCTCAATCCGTTTGGACTGAGCGACCGCCTGTGTTGCTAGCCAGTAATCAACTTTATATTTATCAAATGTTCTTGGTCCGATGGTTTTCCCAATATCACCTTTAGCAACCAATTCGCGGGCCGCCTCTTTGAGCCGTTCAACTCCTTCCAGATCTTTGGGATAATAAATGACCAGTTTTTCCTTTTCATCCAAAGTTTTCTTTGCCTGCTCCTGCCAGCGTAGTGCCTCTTCATGTGTATATGGGAAAGTTGTCCGGATTGGAATTTTGAATTTATCATATGCAACTTTTACTTCCAGGTCTGCAGAGGTTTTAATCTCCGGCAATACCTTAAGAACCGCTTCTGTAATGACAAGTCCTTTCTTTTCAGCAAATTCAAAGCTTCTTATACCCTGCATAAAAGCGCCAACTGCTGAAAGTTCTGCCTGGTAGCCTACTTTGGCATCGCCCTGAGCAGATTGAAAATAACCTACAATAACTCCCTTTGGTAATTTCTCCTTGATTCCTTTGATCGAAAAATATGGCCAGTCCTCTGTAAATTTTAAATTATGCAAATCTAAAGTTGAAGGATGGCAGCCATAATTAAAAAACACCCCTATTAGTTTTCCCTGAGCATTCTCAACCTTGATAACCGCAGCTTCCGGATCAGGTGGTACACCCCCATGCTCCATCCTCCTGTCGTTCATCGCCATACCAAATATTTCAGTTGAACCTGCTCCGATCTTACCGTAAACTCTGCTATTCCATGCATTTACAGCACTTTGAACAGTTCTGCTAATGAAAAACTTTATATATGCATCTTCAAGATTACCCATCACCGGTCCGGAATGGGTATGGGTAGATGAAACAATCACATTTTTAAAGGGAATACCGGTCTCTTTATTTACCCCTGTTCGGATCTGATCCATCACCGGTTCAGACATATTCACCACAGCGACTGTAATCATTGCTGAGCTTGTTCCGTCAGCGGCTTCCACTACCAGACTGCGGGCGAAGAGATCATCGTGTACACCGGTTGAAGTATTCGTTCCCCTGTCGTATCCGGCCATCCTGAAACCCACCGGATTGGGTGGTGTAATTACCGTTTCTGCAACACCCACCTTTATTTTTGCAGACAGGCTATCCAATGAACTGATTAAAACAATCAGAATGAAAGAGGAAAACTTTATATAAAATGATATTTTCATAATCTGATGTTAACAATATTATACAGAAGAAAATTAGTGTTAGAAATTATACTAACAGAAAAAGGAACCCCGAACAGATAAATACCTGTCCGGGTAAACCTTTGTGTTTTATTTAGCTTTTGTTTCAAGCGCATTAACTGCTATCTGAGGAGGATAATTGTATTTCAATGCCTCATCCTCCACATATTTTACAAAATCCTTTTCATTATTGTTCACTTCACCGAAACTCCATGCACCAAAGATCATGTACTCATAACTAAGGTCAGTGGTAACCGGCATTTTAAAAAGATGATTGCCTCCATAGTTCTTAATAGCCTGATATTGAGGCCTGTATTTATCTTTCACAACAATACCTATTCCCTGCCATGGCACCATTAAAACCTCGTCACCGATATCCTCATCCGGAATTCTTGCCTCAACATTTTTACCCATTGAAATAGCGATTCCATTTTTATTGACTGAAGTATATTCATTCATAATTCTGCGAATACCTGCCCCGAACATAACCTGAGCATTTGGTGCATTAAACTCAGAAAATTTGGTCTCCACTGTGCTCCAGCTTTTACCGGCATAAGCGGTATAATATTGATCAAGTTCATAAAAACCCTGACCTGAATTCCAGTTAGTTGTTCTAACCTTGATCATACTACGTAGTGGGCCATTATAAACCAGATCAAATGCAAAGCGGCTATCATCAAAAGGACCCTTATTCTTAAACGGAGAATGATAAGCACGGGCAGGATTTTCCATATCCATTGGATTTTCAAAAACACACATACCTCCTGCCCCAAAAGTACTGGCAACAGTCATGATATCCGTACCCATTTCCCATGGCATGTAATAGCCCGACTTATTGGTTGAATATTCATAATATGCAGTCAGCATCGGAGCTCTTTTGCCATGAAGATCTACTTCATGCGGATACCAAAGTTTCCAACCCATAGTCTTTGATTCCCAGAGCGGTACAATATGACGTCCGTAATTGGCGATTGATGCGTGGACCTCATGCTCATACATTCCTCTTTCATAATGATCGATGTAGATGTAAAAATCTCTTGATTCTTTAGCTGCCAGATCTGACATGAAAAATATTTCATCCCAAATTCCATCTTTATTCTTATCATCTACCTGAAGTTCAACATAATGCCCGTTTGTTTCTTTTCTTCTAACATAACCACTATTGGTCTTAAGTTGTTCAACTGTTGGTTCAGGATCTGATGGAAGCTTGGGATCAACAATTCCTATCCAGCGCTCAGGAATATTCTGCATAGGCAAACTGGTACGAGGCACAACGATTGGACATCCTTTGATCGGAACATTTAAAGGATTCGTTACTGTGATCTTGATTCTACGGGTTGGGGCATAATCTTTCCCTTCGGTATACCAACCGGAACCAGATTGTGCATTAGCCATTCCGGCGGTAAAAAGTAAGGCAACAAATACGGCGATTTTCATGTATTCTTTAATTAAATTATATTGATTTTTATTATTTTCTATTTATTTTCTATTAAAACGAAGATTTTATGTTCTATCAATCCTTTTTATAAACTCATCAAACACCTGAAAACTAATCTCCACACAATCCAGCGGGACTTTATCCGCTGTATCATCCGGTCGATGATAAACTGGAAGTGTTTTTTCATCATAACCCCTGCTGTTCGCATGTAAGGCCCTGGCACCAGAGGGTTCAAAGGGTAATGAGTCCATAACAAATCCATCATTTTCACCGAAAATTGGGCTTGATTCAATATTCAGGTCCTTATGAATATCTCTGATCATGTCATTAAGTCCCTGGTCTTTCGAATTGATCCAAAGATTAGGGCCATAGGTTAATGAATCAAAGTTCAGGACATACTTAATATCCTGCATTGTATTATCTGCAATTCGGCTGGTTGCATAATGAAATGCACCTTCAAACACATATTCCTCCGAATCCGAGGCAAGGAAAGTCAGCATATGATTATTTCTCCTTCCGGATGCGGCATGTGCCAGCATCAGCATGACAATAACTGAAGCTGCATTATCATTGGCACCGGGAGTATTAAAAATGGTATCCAGATGGGCCACAATCAAAATTTCCTTTTTACTTTTCCCGGGTGTACGACCAATTACATTGATTCCGGGGGCTTTATGAACAGGCTTATATTCAGATTTAATCCAGGCCGGAAGCTTGCTTTTTACAAAGCGATCAAGCAATGGAATATCCTGTTTCCCTAGCCCATAAACAGGAACTGTTTTATCAAGGTTTCCGCTTCCGGATCCGGCAATTGCTCTTCCATATTGGCTGACTGAAAAATAGGCCAGAATCTGAGCATTCTGCTCGTCTGTAATTGCGTAGCCGCTCCCATTTTTAGAAAATATCCCCTTTACTCCTTCGGCAGGAGTTCCAAAACCTCTTTTTTGTGGTACTGCCTCAATATGCTGTCCGGCAACTATCAAATCGGAGCTACTTATTGGTCCCCAGTCATCAAACTCATATTTATCATAATTAACCTGAGGTAAGGAACGCTGCATTTCTTTCAGCACAATCTGTGCAGCCTTCGCATAAGCTTTACTTCCACTGGGCCTCGGACCAATATCAGTCACCAGTTGCTTTAATAAGGAAACAGTATATTCCTGACGTTTTTGTGCTGTAGCAACAAGATCAGATGATAAGCTGCTTTCAGCGAAAGCCCATTTATTACTAAGCATTAAGAATGCCAGTCCTCCGGTCATTTTAATAAACTCTGCCCGCAGAAGCTTTTTATTATTTATCATCATTAAAATTAATTTTGTCCCATCTTTAAACAGATTACCTATAATCAATCATGGATTATAGGTAACGTTTAATTCAGAAACCGGACCCAATATCCCTCTGCTGTTTTTAGTTCGTACCTTTAATTTATTCAGACCGCTCTGAAGTACCCAATCCCATGAATTCTGACTCTGATTTTGCCATTCTCCATCTGTATTGGCAACCAGAAAACCATCAGATCCGCCAGGAGTAAATGCATCAACCTCCACTTTAAGAATTCCTGATTTATTCGTCTCATTGAGATAAACTTTAGCCTGATTCAAAGGCTGGTAAAAATCTGATTCACGGTTAGTATATCGCTGGTATTCGTCACGCTTTGGGAATACATCATCGTACCAGTTTAAAAACCCATCCCATCCCCACATCGTATCACCGGTATGTATCGGAACAGGCAGGGGTTTTGACAGGAAGTCGTTACGCGGAATAATACGAAAATGACCCATTATCTCGAGAATATGAGTGCCTCCGCCTCCCTGAATTGAGAAAGGATTATTACCCTGACGCTGTCCAACTTTTAATGTTTTTACGAGTTCACTACCAAACTCCGGAGCAAAAGGACGTTGCCAGGTTTCGACACGGGGCATTGCTGCCGCAAGCAGATTATGAATTTCAAGAAGATTAAATGGAATACCTGTTTCCGGATCAAAATAGTAATAGTCGCGGGTAGAGTCCATATAAATCCACTTGTTAAGCTGATTTGACCACACCTCAGTCACCTCATGCCCACTTTCTCCCTCACTATGTATGTTTATATGCCTGGCCTGATACCCCATAGCTAAAAGAGCTCCGATCAAAGCCTGATTCGGATACAGACACATTTCAACCATACGCCGGCCTTTGAAAAAGGGTCCGTTGAGCTGTGGCATACCGGTTCCTTCTGCAATTACCGGAGTAACAGTTACGTCATTCCAGTTCCATGAATAAGCTTCACTCCTGAGTGGCACACGATAGGCCCAGTTGAGCAGGCGCATCATTACTTCAAATTCAGTATTTGCACCTTTAACGATCTGGTCCAGCTTATGGTCTTCCCTGTACTTTTTAAGATCAAGGTGATTTAAATTTTCATACGAGAATGGATAGGAAGATTGTATTATCCTGCCATTGCTGATAACGTGGGCCTGTAGTCCGGCTTTAGTATTCAGTGAATTATCTTCCCATGAAGTTAAGTAATGAAACCCTTTGATCAAAGGAGTTTTCAGAAGATCTGTGGTACTCAATTCTGCTTTCCATTGAAAATAGCGTTTATCTCCAAGAATATATTCTCTGCCTTTTTCAAGTGGCTGCCAGTTGGTCCATGTGTTATCACCAATAAAAGGTCCTGATCCATAACGAATTAAAACTTTTGCAGAAGTCATTGATGGTTCTTCCAGATCAGCCCGAAATGTTGCCTTTAAATTAGCTGAACTATGCTTGAGAGGGTTTTCTCCATCTACCAGGTCAATTAAAGGAGAAACATACTCACCGGCTGACAGGAATCTGTCAATGCTAAATCGTATTGAGTACTCTCCATCAATCTGATCCATTGCACCTAATTTCGTATCACTCCAGGTACTACCGCCATTACTGCTTTTCATAGAACGGTTCGGACTAATACGGGTTAAAGAACCACGTTTAAACTCGTTGATATGTGCAATTAATACGCGCCAGGAAGTTGTATCAGTTTCCGTCCATATCAGGATCTCATTCTTTCCCTTTTGAAGTTTTTCATAGGGAAGATCAATATAATACCAGCGGTCAAGTCCGGCCATGTCAATATACTGGCGTGCATGCGGATACGCGATTACAGAAGCAGGTCTGATAAATTTTTCACCGTTTAGTGATAAATGAAGAGGGGCTCTGTTACCTTTTACCTCCATCCCTTTAAACACTAGTCTGGCAGAAGCTGCAATTGGATTTCCAATCTCCAGAATCTTTTTAATTACAATTCCCTTTCTCAAATCTTCGACCCATTCTACAGGACCTTTAGTATAGCTTTTATAGCCTTCGGGAAGGCCTGCAGCAGGAGCATCATCTTCCACCAGTTCGGTCTCCTGAAGTCTGATTATCCCCTTAGACTGATCAAATTTTAATTTAATAAGTTGTGCCTCCTTCTCAATTCCTGAGGCATCAAGCTTAGTCTCATTGAACCTGAACTTTGAATAGTTCTTAGGATCTTCATTTTTAAGAACACCGGCAATAGCCTTAAATCCAGCCTTTCTTTCTTCTGTTGTCTGCCCAAATAATGAGATGATTGTAATACAGTTTATAACCAATAATGTAAGAAAGGAAATAACTTTTTTCATAAGCCATCAAATTATACAGAGTTTGACAAAAGAAATTAAAAGGAATGCTTTTCGATC
>Ga0209512_1004780_pt1 | contig 11627 bp, 10 predicted proteins | sample frozenSSSSmetaG_FD_184142 | JGI IMG/M metagenome (GOLD analysis project Ga0209512, IMG submission 184142) | Glacier valley bacterial and archeal communities from Borup Fiord, Nunavut, Canada, to study Microbial Dark Matter (Phase II) -... | ecosystem: Environmental > Aquatic > Freshwater > Ice >... | reverse complement strand
CGATTTCGAAATTCAGTTAACAAAAAAAGAAAGGAAATATTTTTTTTCTATTTACGAATACCCTATACCATCTACCTGCCTTACTCACTACTTATACAACAACCAGTTTGACGGTGAATATTTATTGCCAGAGTTTAAACACCTGGATTTTTTGTGGTTAATGAAAGGCGAATATGTAAGTACTGAAGAATTAAAGGCACTGATTTATGCTATTAAAATGTTGCCCGGGGTTCAATTGGTAAATGAAATGACGAACGAAAAAATAAAGCATAAGCAACACCTTATTTTTTAATGAATGGATAATTGATAATCTGTTCCGTCAAAGAGGATTAGTTTTAGTACTTTAGGCAGCCTTCTTTGTTAAAAAATATTATTTATATCATTTTCAATTAAATTTTTATGTGGGAAGAAAAAAATAACACACTCTATAAAAAATTTGAATTCAAAAATTTTTCAGAAGCCTTTGGCTTTATGACAAGAGTGGCACTTGCCGCGGAAAAAATGGATCATCATCCATTATGGACCAATGTTTACAACAAAGTAGAAATATGGTTGAACACACATGATGCCGGAGATATTATCACAGAAAAAGACAGGATGCTTTCAATAAAAATTGATGCGATGGTTTAATTATTTATTATTACTGTTTTTATCTGCTGTGTTGTTATAGAACCAATTGGTGTTGTAAATTTTTCTAACCCATATTGATGTAAAATATTTTCCACCTCTTTTATCGCAGCAGCACCTACGGAAATTAGTAAACCTCCGCTTGTTTGAGGATCTGCTAATATCGCTTTTTGATATTCAGTTATTGGTCCAATCTTTTCACCATAACTGTCCCAGTTTCTGCCCGTACCGCCGGGAACACATTTTTGATCGACAAAATCAAAAATATCAGTTGTAATAAAGTGAATGTTATTAAATCTAAGCTCAGCACTTAACCCACTGCCTTCGGCCATTTCAACAAGGTGCCCCAATAAACCAAAGCCTGTTACATCTGTCATCGCATTTACACCACTAATCTTTCCCAACGCCTCACCAACTTTATTTAATTGCATCATTTGCTTTGCTGCAACTCCTTTATGTTCTTCTTTCAGCAAGCCTTTTTTTTCTGCCGTTGTTAAAATACCCACCCCCAATGGCTTGGTTAAAAATAACAGATCGCCTTCTCTTGCAAGATTATTTTGTTTGATATTTTTGATCGGTACCAACCCGTTCACGGCCAAACCAAAAATAGGTTCGGGGCTGTCGATACTATGTCCACCCGCCAGGGGTATGCCTGCTTCTATACAAATACTTCTGCTCCCTTCAATAACTTTTTGAGCTATAGCGGGAGATAAAATATTAATAGGCCAGCCTAAAATGGCAATTGCTAAAATGGGTTTACCACCCATTGCATACACATCACTAATAGCATTTGCAGAAGCGATGCGACCGAACTCATATGGGTCATCTACAATAGGCATAAAAAAATCAGTAGTTGATATCAGCGCCGACCCATCCCCCAAATCATATACGGCAGCATCATCTTTACTATGATTGCCAACAATCAGTTTGTCGTTATCCGGAGCCGCAAAATTACTTGCCAGAATTTCATCTAATATTTTAGGCGCAATCTTACATCCACAACCTGCTCCATGGGAATACTGAGTAAGTTTAAAAGTTTCCCCCAGGTCATTTTCTAAAGAATCAATTTTTGTCATTATCAGTAATATTTTTACTCTTTCTTTTTTCTTTGCAAAATAATGGCAGCATTCGATTTTAAATCTGCGCTAAAACGAACATCATATACAGCTTCCCCGTCGTGCACTACAAGCAAACCAGTATTGGGAGGTATACTGCCCAGGTTTTCTGCATACATTACCAGCTTTATAGAATCAGGTGTTTCTTTAGTAATGTAAATTGTTTTGCTAACTGCTTTGGTTGACAGTCCCTGTTTGGAAAAAATCACATCACCATTCATTACCACACTTACAGTATCACCATCAACATAACCATTGTCGTATAAAGTTAGTACCAAACTGTCTGACTGATAGTAAACAGATTGTGTTGTAGAAATAGATCTTTTATTAACATCGGCAGCCCCTTGCACTACTGATGGAGTAATTATTGGCTCAGGCTTTTTTTCAGGAACAACAGCGACAATTTCTTTCGGCTTTTCCTGAGCCACCAGAGCTTTAACTACTGGCGGTGAAGGTTTTTCTATAACCGGCTTTGCTGCAACAGCAATTGTAGGCGCTGGTTTTACAACTACAGGTGGTGCTTTCTTTACTTCTGGTGGTTGGGAAATTGCAATAACAGCTGTCGGCGGTTTTGGAGGTGCAGGCTTTGCTATAACCGGCTTTGCTGCAACCGCAATTGTCGGTGCAGGTTTTACAACTTGCGGCGGTGATATTTTATTTTCAACAGGCTTATTTATTGTATTAACAGTAGTTGCCAATTCAGGTGATGTAACTTTTGCCGGTTCAGTTTTTTTATCTACATCTTGGTTAATTAAAACGTCTGGTGTTAATGTATGTTCTATCTTGGGTACTGCTGCAACTTCTTTCGGCACAATTTTTTTTACGGGTTCGTTAAAAACTAACTGATCCGCCAATTTTATTTCGGTTAATCTTTTATACAATACAGTAGCCTTGTAGTCATTTTTACGTTGTAGTTTAACACTACCTGTGGCAGATAAAAATCTTTTTGTCCGGTTGGTACTCCAGGTACCTTTCAATGTCATGCTGGTATCATCAACCGTTAATGTTACCAACATTGTTTTTTTTATATTTTTAGGAGGAATAAAACTAAAAGAATTATCAATCAGGCTCACATCTTCAATAACTACCTGGTCATCTTTTCGATCAATGGTAATATCTCTTATACCGGTTTCCATTTTGCCATTTTCTTCAAAAGAAATATGAGAATAACCAACCAGTTTTCCTTTTACTTCGCTAATAGAAATTTCGTAAGGCAAATACTTTTTAGTTGAATCAACGTACATTTCACCTTTCCAGAGACCTGTAATATCCTGGGCAAAAAGTTGAACTGGAAAAAATAATACAATTAAAAATAATTTATTAAGTTGCTGCTTTTTCATCAATCAGTTTTTGGGTATTGCTTTTTATATCGCCGTTGACACAAACAATTTTGTTTAATAACGCAGGCAAGTTTTCTCTGTTGTGTACACCCTTTGCATAATATTTATCATAATAGGTTAGCAAAATACTAAAACATTCCCGGTGGTTATTTTCCAGTAAATAATTAATCGCCAGTTTTGTTTCCAGGCCGCCCAATCTTTTCTGTATGCGTATAATAGCATTTACTATATTGGCTTTTTCAAATTTACCATACTCTTCGGTTAAATAGTTCAGCCTTTCTTCAAAAGGTATATCTAAAAAGAATAACGGGCTTTTGCGCATTTGGTTCCATAAACCGGTAGGAATATTTAGTATCCCAATGCGCTGGCTTTCATCTTCAATAAAGACATCTTCCAAATTACAAGTTCCTGGTGATGCCGATAGTTCGCCCAGTTTGTCTGCCAGTAAATTTTCAAACATTTCCTGGGTTGGTTGTGGTTTCTCTCCAAAAGCGCCAAAAGCCGAGCCTTTATGATTAGCCAGCCCTTCCAGGTCAATAGTTTTATGGCCGGTGTGTTCCAGTTCTTTCAATATCAATGTTTTTCCAGACCCTGTATACCCTCCCAAAACATTAAGCGTGTAAGGTTTATCAAATTGTGCCCTTACCCATTGGCGATAGACTTTATATCCGCCCGATAATGTATAAACTTTAAAGCCATACAAATCCAATAACCAGGCTACCCCTGCACTGCGCATTCCCCCACGCCAGCAATGCACTAAAATGTAGTGCTGAGTTTCAATAGCAGCAACGCCCCCAAAGTTTTTTACTAAACTTTCTACTTCCTCCACCATGTTGCGCATTTTAACACCAAAATAATCCAGCCCAATTTTGATAGCTGTTTTTCTACCTTGTTGTTTGTAAGCGGTTCCCACCACTTTCCTTTCTTCATCGGTAAATAATGGTAAACTGTATGCGCCTTGAATATGTGCATGAACATATTCACCAGGGCTACGCACATCCAATACTGGGTTCAGCTTTGCAAGTTGTAAAAATTCTTCTATCCCTATTTTTTGTATAGCCATTGTATGCTGGCTAATGCGCCAATACTCTAAGGTACAAAAAGAAAAAAGTTACAGGAAAATATACCTGCAAAAAAAGCAAGTATATTTATAAATATGATAAAAATTATAAAACAGCTACTGCCACTTTTTATAGTACAATTTTTCACCTGGCTTGCATTGTTTGCGCTATGGATATATGCCACACCGGTAATTACCCGATATATATTTAATACCACCGATGCAGAAAGTAAAGCATTTGAAAGTGGAACCAGCTGGGTAGGTATTTGTTTTGCCTTTTATAGTACACTGGCAGCAACACTGGGTTTTGCCATTCCTCTTTTAACAAAACGGTTTAGTAAATATAAGTTACATGCTATGGCATTACTGATTGGCAGTATTGGTTTACTACTAATTTTTTTTATAAAAAATCAATACCTTCTATTTATCTCTTTTGCATTTATTGGTATTGGCTGGAGCAGTATCAGCAATATTCCTTACAGCATTATAAGTGATATAGCACCCGAAACAAAAATGGCCACCTACTTTGCTGTTTTTAATTTTTCAATTGTGATACCACAAATTACAGCGGCATTTTTATTAGGATTTTTAACCCGCCATTACTTTTCCGGAGAAACCAACTACACTATTCTTACAGGCGGAATATCCATGTTAATTGCTGGCTGCAGTATGTTTTTTATAAAAGAAAAAAGCCACCCATAAAAATTGGTGGCTTAAATTATAAATTAAGTGATTATCAATAAAGTACTATCCGTTCATCGAAGTCAAAAACTCCGCATTGTCTTTTGTACCTTTCATATTTTTTAGCAAAGTATTTAAGGCTTCTTCAGGATTCATATCAGCCATATGCTTACGCAATACCCACATCCGTTGGAAGGTTTCTTTATCCAGCAACAAATCATCACGACGTGTTGAGGAAGAAACGATATCAATGGCAGGATAAATACGGCGGTTAGATAACCTTCTGTCTAACTGCAGTTCCATATTGCCTGTTCCCTTAAATTCTTCAAAAATAACCTCATCCATTTTACTGCCCGTGTCAACTAATGCTGTTGCAATAATGGTTAATGATCCGCCGAATTCTATTTTACGTGCAGCCCCAAAAAATTGCTTTGGCTTTTGCATCGCATTGGCTTCCACACCACCACTCAATACTTTACCACTTGAAGGAGCCACCGTGTTATGTGCTCTTGCTAAACGGGTAATACTATCCAACAATATCACCACATCATGACCACACTCTACCAAACGTTTAGCTTTTTGCAATGCGATGGTTGAAACTTTTACATGCTTTTCTGCAGGCTCATCAAATGTGCTGGCGATAACTTCTGCTTTTACACTACGCTCCATATCCGTAACCTCTTCCGGTCTTTCATCTACCAGTACAATCATCAGGTAACATTCCGGATGATTTTCTGCAATGGCATTTGCCAGTTCTTTCAGCAACATTGTTTTACCCGTTTTTGGCTGGGCAACAATTAAGCCACGCTGGCCTTTACCTATCGGAGTAAAAAGGTCCATTATCCTGGTACTGTAATTATTTGATGCAGTAGTAAGATTCAGTTTTTCAAACGGAAACAATGGAGTAAGATAATCGAATGGAACCCTGTCCCTAACTTCTTCCGGGCTTTTGCCATTAATGGTTTCAACCTTTAATAAAGCAAAATATTTTTCCCCTTCTTTTGGCGGACGAACAGATCCGTAAACAGTGTCACCTGTTTTTAATCCAAATAATTTTATTTGAGATGGAGAAACATAAATATCATCGGGCGAAGAAAGATAATTATAATCACTGCTTCTTAAAAAACCGTATCCGTCAGGCATCATTTCCAATACACCCTCGCCCAAAATAATACCATCAAATTCTATATTAAAAACCTGTTGGTCGCGGCGTTGCTGATATTGTTTATTGGGGTAGTTGCTTTGCTGGCTATTCTCACCCTGTAGCACTTCCGGCTGCTGTTGTTGCACATCGTCTTCCTGGTGTAGCAATGAGGCAATGGCAGCAGGGATAGTACTTTCCTCATCAGTTATAGGCTGTAAGTCTCCTTCTTCCTCCTGCTTTGCGGTATGCTTTCTTTTATCTGTAAGATGTTCTGCTTTTTTAGGCGCCCTTATTTCCTGATTCCTTGCTTCTGCTTTTGGCTCAGGTTTCACTTCCACTCTTGGCTTTTCGGCTTGTTCCTGTGCAGCTTCCGCAACGGTACTGCTAGGGGCTGGCTTTATGGAACGCTTTCGTTTTGGCTTTTCTTCGGCCTCACTTTTGGCAGGTGCATTCATAGCAGTTTGCCTGGCAAGAATTTTATCAATCAACTCCTGCTTTTCTAATTTTTTGTAGTTGGATACTGTAAGCTGCTCTGCAATATCATGCAACTCAGGAACGAGCATATCGTTCAATTGTAATGTGTCGTACATAAAGAAATGAAAATGATTTTTTTCAACAATCCGATCTTATAATCTGAAAAATGATCCCCTTTTATTTCGGGAGAGAAAATTGGTTTTGATAGAATGTGAATGTCTGATGCAGTAGTAAATGGAAAGACTTTATCAGCAATACTCCTATGCAATATTACGCTGTTTTTACTGAAACCTAAAAAAATTTTTTGTTAATGTGCTTTTGTCCCTTGATTGAAATTTATTGGCGACGCTCCGTTCAGCAGTTGTACTACTGTCAGGCTTTTATTAAAGCGAAATAAACGGGATAAAAATTCAAAAATTTAAACATGCCTTTAGTTTTGCAAAATAGAACAACTTGCACCTTTTCGTTGCCATGATGGAGCTGCGTTTTTTACACAACAATATTTTTTAATGTTTTACCCGCTTCAAATTCATTCACATTGCCAAGCGTAGTTTTGGCAATTTCTGCTAAAGCCTCTTGTGTAAAAAATCCCTGGTGTGAGGTGATCAATACATTCGGAAAACTAAGCAGGCGCATAATATCATCGTCCTGGATTATATTTTCAGAAAGATCATTAAAAAAAAGCTTTTCTTCCTGTTCGTATACATCCAATCCCAAATAGCCAATACGCCCGGTTTTTAGCCCCTCAATAGCAGCAGCAGTATTTACCAATGCGCCCCTGCTTGTATTGATCAGCATAACGCCTTGCTTCATCATATCAATACTGTTTGCATTAATTATGTGTTTGGTTTGCTCAGTTAACGGGCAGTGCAATGAAATAATATCAGCTTGCTGAAAAATATCTAACAGGGGCAAATATTCTACGCCTGTGGCTTCCATATCTTTATTGGCAATAACATCAAAAGCCAGCACTTTGCAGCCAAGGCCGAGCATAATTTTACAAAACACCTGGCCAATTTTACCTGTACCAATAACACCAACTGTTTTTTCAAACAAATCAAATCCAGTTAATCTATCCAACGAAAAGTTGCCTTCTCTTACCCGGTTATAAGCTTTGTGTGTTTTGCGGTTTAAGGTTAAAATTAACGCCAATGCATGTTCTGCCACTGCATGTGGAGAATATGCCGGCACACGAACTACTGCAATGCCATTGGCTTTTGCTGCCGCAATATCTACATTATTAAACCCTGCACTTCGCAAGGCAATCAATTCAACCCCATTACTTTTTAATGCGGTTATAACATTTAGAGTTATTTTATCATTTACAAAAGCACAGATGGCTTTACAACCATTGGTAAGATTAACCGTCTGCTCATTTAACGGAGCCTCAAAATAAATAATTTCATGATGCGTATTGTATCGGTCAAAAAATTCACGGTCGTATACTTTTGTAGAGAAGAAAGCTATTTTCATATACCAAAGGTAACGTGGATTTTTCACGGGAATTTGAAGGATTTTTTGATTGGTAGAATTTCTGCCATAATCATCGAAGCCCTATTCGATGCAATCCTTTAAATCCACCAAAAACCGTGTTATATTTGCAGCCAATTTAAATAATATGTTTAACAAGAGAATAAAAATTAAAGCACTGTTGGCAGGCGATAAAGTAAACTTTGATGCAACGGTAATGGGATGGGTACGCACTTTTCGTAACAACCAGTTTATAGCGCTGAATGATGGCAGTACCAATAACAATCTACAGGTGGTTGCTTCGCTTGGTGAATTTGATGAAACTATTTTAAAACGCTTAACTACCGGAGCCTGCATTAAAGTTACCGGCAAAGTAATTGCGTCTTTGGGCAAAGGCCAAAAAGTAGAATTAAAAGCCGATACCATTGAAATATTAGGAGATAGCGATGCAGAAAAATTTCCATTACAACCCAAAAAACACAGCCTCGAATTTTTAAGAGAGATTGCACACCTGCGTTTTAGGACCAACACTTTTGGAGCTATTTTTCGTGTAAGACATTCATTGGCCTTCGCCATTCATAAATTTTTTAATGATAAAGGATTTGTTTACCTGCATACACCCATCATTACGGCAAGCGATGCAGAAGGTGCCGGCGAAATGTTTAAGGTAACTACGTTACCATTGGATGGCAGCGCACCAAAAAATGAAGATGGCAGCATTAGTTTTAAAGATGACTTTTTTGGCCGCAGTACCAACCTCACCGTAAGCGGACAATTAGAAGGTGAACTTGCCGCAATGGCTTTTAGTGACATCTACACTTTTGGCCCAACGTTTCGTGCAGAAAACAGTAACACCACAAGACACCTTGCAGAATTTTGGATGATTGAACCGGAGGTAGCGTTCAATGATTTAGAGGATAACATGAACCTTGCCGAAGAATTCATTCGCTATATAATTAAATATGCTATGGAAAACAATAAGGAAGACCTTGAGTTTTTAGCACAGCGTTTAGAAGAAGAAGAAAAACAAAAGCCGCAGGTGGAAAGAACAGAAATGGGGTTGCTGGATAAATTAAATTTTGTAGTAAACAACGATTTTGAAAGGCTGACTTATACAGAAGCCATCGAAATTTTGAAAGAAAGTAACCACAATAAGAAAAAGAAATTTCAATATTTAATTGAAGGTTGGGGTGTTGATTTACAAAGTGAGCACGAGCGTTACCTGGTAGAAAAACATTTTAAAAAACCGGTAATACTAACCAACTATCCAAAAGACATCAAGTCGTTTTATATGCGCCTGAACGATGATGGCAAGACTGTTGCCGCCATGGATATTTTAGCGCCGGGCATTGGAGAAATTGTAGGAGGATCGCAAAGAGAAGAGCGATTGGATAAACTTACCCAACGCATGAAAGAAATGCATATTCCGGAAGAAGAACTGAGCTGGTATTTAGATACCCGCCGCTTTGGTGCTTGTCCGCATGCTGGCTTTGGGCTTGGGTTTGAGCGGTTGGTACAGTTCGTAACAGGCATGGGGAATATCAGGGATGTAATTCCTTTTCCAAGGTTTCCGAAGAGTGCGGAGTTTTAACGCCTATCTCAGAAAGGGATAAGAACCTTATAATTTGCAGAGCCTAATATTTACTGTATATAAAACCGACGCAAAACTGCTTCGGTTCTTTACTGTAAGAAATAGTTTTAAAAGGATATTTGTACTTACAAATTCAAACTAACCTATGCTCACTTTAAATTTCAATCCCTTTCCAATACTCTTTACTGAACGATTGGTGCTAAGACAGTTTTCGACAGGTGATGCGAATGAAATTTTAGCGCTTCGTTCCAATAAAGCAGTGATGCAGTTTATTAACAGGCCGCTTGCCGGAGGCATTGAAGATGCATTGCAGTATATTCAAAAAATAATTGACAACGGCAATAACAACGAGGGCATTACATGGGCCATTGCTTTTAAAAAAGAGGCTACCCTCATTGGCACCATTGGCTTATGGCAGATTGATAAAGAAAATCACCGGGCTGAAATCGGCTATCTGCTTAATCCGCAACAACATCAAAAAGGAATTATGCAGGAAGCCCTCGTAGCCGTTCTTGATTATGGTTTTTACAATATAGGAGTGCATTCTGTGGTAGCCAATGTAAACCCCGCCAATGAAACTTCTAAAAAATTACTGGCTAAAAATAACTTTGTGCAGGAAGGTTATTTTAAGGAAGACTATTTTTTCGATGGTCAGTTTTTGGACAGTGCTGTTTACTCGCTTTTAACACCATTAAAATAAATTATACCAGCTGTAATTTTTATTAAGTCTATTCACGCAGCAAATAATTAACTGCAAAGCAAACATTCGCCCTTTACTTTTGTATTTCATTTAAAACAAAAAATATGACACCTGTAAATGCATATGCAGCACAAACTGCCTCCACTCCCTTAGCCCCTTTTAATTTTGAAAGAAGGGATGTAGGTGCCAATGATGTACAAATAGAAATTTTATACTGCGGTGTTTGCCACTCCGATATTCACCAGGTACGCAACGAATGGGGTGGCTCTATTTATCCCATGGTACCAGGCCATGAAATTGTGGGCCGCATCACCAACATTGGTACCAATGTAAAAAACTTCGCTGTTGGTGAGCTTGCCGGTGTTGGCTGTTTTGTAGATTCGTGCAGGGTTTGCCCAAGCTGCCTTGCCAACGAAGAACAATATTGCGATACCGGGATGGTAGGAACATACAACGGACAGGATAAAGAAGGCAATCCAACTTATGGAGGTTATTCAACCCAGATTGTTGTTGATGAAAAGTATACCCTTCATATATCCGAAAGTTTGCCCATTGAAGGCGTTGCTCCTTTGTTGTGTGCCGGCATTACAACCTATTCTCCCCTGCGCCATTGGAACATTGGCAAGGGCCATAAAGTAGCAGTGGTTGGCCTTGGTGGGCTTGGCCATATGGCGGTTAAATTTGCCGCTTCTTTTGGTGCGGATGTTACGGTACTCAGCACTTCCAAATCGAAAGAGCAGGATGCTTTGAATTTAGGTGCTCACCATTTTGCAGTAACCAAAGACCCTGAAACCATGAAAAGCCTGCAGGGTAAATTTGATTTTATATTAAGCACCATATCTGCCCGGCACGAATACAATGATTACTTAAATTTATTAACCCTCAATGGCACCATGGTGGTGGTAGGCGTGCCGCCGCAACCGTCTATTGTAGGTGCTTTTAACCTGATTGGCAAACGCCGTTCGCTAGCCGGCTCGCTGATTGGTGGCATTAAAGAAACACAGGAAATGCTGGACTATTGTGCCGAACACAATATTGTAAGTGACGTGGAAGTAATAAAAGCTGAAGCAGTAAATGAAGCCTACGAAAGAATGCTGAAAGGCGATGTGCGCTACCGTTTTGTGATTGATATTGCTTCTTTAAAATAAACTATTTACCGCATGCAGTTTAAGGTGGGCCGCACTTTGTCCACCTTTTTTTATTTCTTTAATAATTTGCGGGTACTGTTTTGGAATATTTGAACAGAAACTCCTATTTTTGCTCCCCCGAAAGGGAAGGGTGTGATAGCTCAGTTGGTAGAGCAATGGACTGAAAATCCATGTGTCGCCGGTTCAACCCCGGCTCGCACCACAAAAACCTCTCAATTTTTATTGGGAGGTTTTTTATTGGAGGTTTGTTAACCCTGCTTATTTTTCAAAAACAATC
>Ga0209512_1004778_pt1 | contig 11636 bp, 10 predicted proteins | sample frozenSSSSmetaG_FD_184142 | JGI IMG/M metagenome (GOLD analysis project Ga0209512, IMG submission 184142) | Glacier valley bacterial and archeal communities from Borup Fiord, Nunavut, Canada, to study Microbial Dark Matter (Phase II) -... | ecosystem: Environmental > Aquatic > Freshwater > Ice >... | reverse complement strand
TTTGGCGAAGTCTTTAAATTTATTGCTATTAAAAAACAATTGACTACGATAAACGAAATTAGATTTCCATAAAACCCTTTAATTTCCTCGACTCTTTTTCTCGCTTTAAAATAGCGTTCCTCTTCTGTATATTGATTTTCCATAATTGACGATTTTAATTTTTAACCGATACTATTTCCAACTCTGATTATTATTTTCTTTTCTCAATATTTCCTGTATTTTTCTTTCTTCCCAATTGGCGCTATACCCAAACACCTTGAAGGCATGCATCACCAATCCAAACCCCCAACCGCCTGCAGAAAACCAAAACCAATGAAATTGTGGCATATAGGTGAGATTAACAAATATTAAAACAGGAATCACACAACAATAAGAAATTAAGCTTCCATAGAATCCCTTGAGTTGTTCTACTCTCTTTTTTGCTCTGAAGTAAGAGCTATTTTCGTTGTAAATTGAAGTTTTTTCCATAACACTAATTTGTTTGGTTAAAATTGGAATCTTAACCGTAAATGTTTTTTCATTTTGTTCTATCAGCACTTTTCTATTGGTAATAATTCCATACCGATCTACAATATTTTGCAATCCTACGCCTTGACGACTTTGAATTACTTCCTTCTTTTGATAATCATTTTGAATTGCCAAATAATCACCTTCAACGTATATTCTGATATGCAATGGTTTTTGCTCGCTGACCACATTATGTTTTACCGTATTTTCCAACAACAATTGCAACGAAAGCGGTACTACTTTGGCTTCTGGATTTATTGGTGTTTCTGGCAACTCGTAAAACAAACTATTTTCAAAACGCATTTTCAACAGATTCATATATGTTTTGGCAAAAGATAATTCTTCTTCAACCGAAACCAATTCTTTGTCTTTTTGTTCCAATACATACCGGTATATTTTGGACAAAGAAGTGGTAAATCGTTGCGCATTTTCTGGATTTTCTTCTATCAATGAACTCAATACGTTCAAGCTATTAAACAAAAAATGTGGGTCAATTTGATTTTTCAAGGTTTCAAATTTGGCATTGGCAGTTCCTGCAATTATTTTTTGGTGTGTAACCTCCGATTTTGAGGCTTGTTTCCAATTCAGCATAAAACTTCGAGCATGAATAAAAACGGAAACACCTAAAGACAAAATGATATAAAAAAGGTGAATCCATAACATTTTTTCGCTAAAAAACTGAGTTACTGGTATTTTTTGGAATACTATAAAAATGACATAATTAATTCCTAATACCACAGGAATAGTATATAAAATAGTGGCTATAATTCCAAAAAAGACTCTCAAATTGGTTTGTTCCAACCAATCCCATTTTTTATCTAAAAGCACATTTATTAGACCATTACCAAATCCCAATCCAAAAGAATACATTGAACTCACCAAAAAGGAGGAAGAAATGTTTTCAAAACTCAACTCGTTTCCAAATAAAACAGTAGAAATTAGAGTAAAAATCAAAGCAATTTTCAAACAAGTTAAAGCTCCTTTTCTTAATTCTGAAAATGTATGTATTCTTTGATTTTTCATTTTATAAATTTAACCTGATTATTTACAATTTTTATGAGCTTCCAATGCTCTGTCCAATCCCCATTTTGGAGAGAAAGGTGTTTGGGGTTTAAAAGTAGCAAAAAGTTCGATAGCTTTATCAACTTGTACACAAAGTGGCTTAGTATCAACTCCTGTCCATTTTGCCCCTCCTAACTGATAATCTGCTTCACCAAAAACTGCTCTTGGATTATTCGGATCTAAAGCTTTGGCTTTGGCGTAAGCTTCCATTACTTTGGCCGAATATTTCATTCCATTCGTCATCGGATCTACTACCACCCAAGCAGTGTAAATCATGGCCTGCATAATGTACAGCTCAGCGTTGCTTTGGTCTTTTATCATTTCGACATCCAAGGCATTCTGGGCTTTGGCAAGCAAAGCATTTACTTGTGTTTTATCCTGAATTGCAAAAGAACTAGTTGTATTTACAAGTGCCACATAATAATTAGGCAACCAACTTGTTTTGTCTGCGGCAGCAATACGTTCAAACATATCAGAAGCTTCTGTATTTTTTCCTTCTTTCCAAAGCTGAAAAGCTTTACCCATTCCTTGTTCAAATTGTCCTTGTGCTGAAGCTAGTACAGCAACAAATAATGCGATTGTGGTGATGATTTTTTTCATTTTGATTATAGTATTAATGGTTATTGATTAATTATTGAATTTGATATCTATTTTTGAATCTTTGTTGATGTTAAACTTGGCATCTTCATAGGCAGGAGGTCCCATAAATCCTTTTGCATTGTTGGAACAAGCAAAATCTTCAGAAGGAATTCCCATCATATTTTTATCCAGTTTTCCATTACTGTTTTCATCTTGATAAGCTGAAATGCCGTATTCTCCTTTTGGAACATCAGCAAAAGTAACGGTGGCACTGTTGTTTTTAATTTCGGAAGTAACGCTTTTATAAGTTGACTTCAAAAATGTTCCTTCTGAATTGTACAAACCTACTTTTACAATTCCTGTATTGTTTTTTAAACCCGAAACAGCAACAGTAAGATTAGTATTTTGGGCAGACATTAGACTACAGATAAAAAATGCGATTGCGGTGATGATTTTTAACATGGTTTTTGATTTTTAGTTGTGATTAATGGTGATTGAAACTCTTTTTTATTTTTATTGAAATTTTTATTGAAATTGCTTTTATTCTTGAACAAATTTATATTGGTTGTAACGCTTTTAAAATTTAATGATACTGAACTGTCAATTTTGATGGATGAATTGATTTTTTTTTAATCTCTGAGTTATTGAGCCACTAAGATTCTAAGTTTTTTTCTTAATTAGCGACTCAGCAGCTTTATAAATTCTTCAACTGATTGTCATTTTTGTTCTTGCTGATGGTCCAAAAGAAACCGATAAAGAAGAATCGATCTGCTGCTGGTTTGATGGCACTTCGCTTGTATTCTCCATTGGCGCTGGGTTGAATCGCATAATTGTATCCATATACGTTATTAGCTCCTAAAACATTGGAAACCGAGAAATACAAAATCTTTTGAGTAGTCAATAAATAAGCCCAGTTGAAACTCAAATCGTTGTATGATTTTGTTTTGCCGTGCATAAATTGCGTTTCATTTGGATTGTTGTACGGTCTTCCGGTGCTGAAGGAATTGGTAAAACCAATTTGAGATTTCCAATCATTAATCCAATATTTGGTCACTATTGACAAACTATTATTGGGAACAAAGTTGGGCGTCACTTGGGTAGGGTAGTTTTTATACAAACGCTCTGTATCAATATAAGAATATGAAACCCAATATTCCAGATTCTTGATGGTTTTACCATCTCTCCAAAACAAATCCAAACCTTTGGCATAACCCGTCCCATCATTGGTAAATATTGAATTATACGCAATTGTCGGGCTATCAAATCGAACCAAATTACTGTAATCTTTATAATAGGCTTCAGCTCTCAATGTGCGTCCTTCTTTGCTGTATTGGTAATTCAGGATAAAGTGCGAAGCTTTTTCGCTCTCAAACTGATTGTTCTTCGAAAACTTGATATAATCGACGCTTGGCGTTTGGGAAAAATCACCATACGCAAAGGACAACTGGCTAAATTTCGCCATTTTGTAAGCAAACGAAATTCTAGGAGAAATAAAATTGTCATTTGTCAAATCATTCATGGAAGCTCGAACACCTACTTTGGCAGCCAATTTTTTGGAAAAGAAAATATCGGCTTCTGTGTATAAAGCTCCAATACTGTTGTCATACCCATAATCAAATGTATTTCCTGCGTTTTGAGTAAAGTCTTCGTTATATTTTGTTATAAAATAATCGGCTCCAAAAGACAATTTAAAACGATTGGATATGTTTTTCTTTAATTTCAACTTCACATTCACAGCGTTTTCTACATTTCCTAAATCATCCAAATCAATAACAGTTTTTACCTGATTATAACCATAGCTCAAGCCAGCGGTAATATTCCAATTGGTTCCAAAATAACCGCTATACGAGGAATTAAAGTATAGATTTTGATTTTTGGAGTCAACGGTAATTTTGTCGATAGAATTTATATTCTCCTGTTTAATTATAAATTTTGAAGCATCAAAAGCGGCATACATTTTAAAAATTCCTCTTTCAAAATTGTATCGGTACACCATTTCACCAGACAATGCTTGTGGAGCACTTTTCCACTCTACATCTTGTGGAATCAGCGCTTGATAAGGCGATAAATTGATATACGAAGTATTGATACTAAAAGAACTTTTTTTCCATTTCTGTGTATTACCAACGCCAACGCCAACGGTCATCAAAGAGATTTCTGTTTTGGCTTGATCGGGCTCGTCAATGGTATTCAAAAGCAAAACGCTGGACAAAGCATCACCGTATTCGGCTGAATATCCTCCTGTAGAAAAAGAAATACCACTGAAAAGGAAAGGTGAAAAACGGCTTCGGGTGGGTAAATTATTAGGGGATGATCCATAAGGCTGTGGCACCCGCATTCCATCAACATATGTTTGGGTTTCATTGGCTTCACCACCGCGAACAAACAATCTTCCGTCCTCGCCTACCGTTTGCGTTCCAGGCAACGTTTGCAAAGCGGCTACTATATTTCCTGCCGAACCCGCTGTGGTTACTATATCCAATGGTTTTAAAACCGAAACTCTAGCCTTATTACCCGAATCCAAAGAACCCGCAGTGATTATTACCGCATCGAGCGCATTGACATTGTCCATAAGCCTAATGGTTTGATTTTGAAAATTTGAAACGTCAATTACTACCTTTGAAGTCTCGTAAATCAATGAACTTGCTACCAAATTTTGATTTCCTTGAGTAGTTGTGCTAAATGAAAAGTCGCCATTTTCTGAAGTGGAAGCACCATCATAACTACCTTCAATATAAACATTGGCACCTGCGATTGGAACTCCTTTTTCATTAACAATTTTACCTGAAATGGTGGTTTGAGAAAAAAGAGTAAAACTGAATAAAGAAACGAGGGTTAAAAAAAAAGTTTTCATAATGGTTTTTATATTGATTTTGATGAGACAAATGTCATGCAGAAAAAAAAGAATTTGAAATTGTTTTGACCCAATTGGGGAAAATGGGGGATGAATTGTTTTTATGTTTCACTAAAGAATATCAAATTATTCAATAAGCCCTTCGAAGCCTGCAAAAACCCATCCGAATCCTGCAACAACTTATCCGAAGATTGTAATTGGGTGTCCGAAGCTTGCGTCTGGCATTCCGAAGCTTGCATCAGGCATTCCGAAGTATGTATCAGCCATTCCGAAGCTTGCATCAGGCGTTCCGAAGCTCGCATCAGGGCATTATTTTTTCTTCGGATGCGCTATTTTACTGGGCGGAATATAAAAACAATCAAAACAAACAAAATTTATACTTTGTAAATTTGTTGTCTTTATTTCTTATATTTGAAAGAGGCTTAAAGAAATGTATATCAAACTACACCACTAAACTAGGGTGGATATAGGAAGGTTTATTTCGTATATATATAGTTGGCGATAATTTTGAGAAAAACGATAAAATTTAATAATATTTTAAAAATATAAATATGATAAAGTTTTGGTTAATTGCTATTTTTATTTTTATTATTTCAACATATATATTGTCGAAATTTACTTTGAAATCAAACAGAGAAGAAACTGGTGAACGAGTATGGAGATTTGGGAATGGAAGGTCTGTTTATTGGCGTATTCTTACTTTGTGCAGTTTTGGAATAACTGTTGTAATAATGCTTATTATGCATTGGCTAGGAATTCCTATTCTGTAAAAAAATATTAATTTTTACAGAATAGGAATTTAAGGAAAAATAAATATAAAAATTCTTTTCCTCAAAATAAAACTAAATAAAAAAACTACCGCCAACAGCTACAACGGATTTGGGTAATAGGCTTAATGGAAAGTTGGTTTTGTATTTGGGAAAATAGTGATTATCCGAAAATGTGTTTTTACTTAGCCCGACAATCATCTACTACCAGAACGTTCAGAAAAGACCAAATGTTTCTACTTTAAAATTAATAATCTAAATGAGCTATAAAAATTTTAAGTAATTCCAAAAACTAAAAAAAATGCCACATCTTTTAGCAACACTCAGAAATGTTCCTTTTGAAACCATCAAAGCTGTTTTAGAAAACGACAAAGCTTTTCACACTTCCGAAGAAATGTACCTGGAGCATATTTGGAAAAATGTCGATGATGAAAATGAAGTGCTGTTTCTTTTTAGAATAAATTCTATAGCGAACACAAAAAAATTAATAGAGAAGTTACACAGCAAAGCATTAGAACAAAATCCGAACGCTAATTTACCAACTATGATCTACTTGCAATGATTCTCCAAATTAATATTGTTATTTTCAATTGGATAAAAAATTCAAAAAATGCTATGCTTTTTTGGATGCAAGAAAATAAAAAATATTACACATTGAGCCTGCTGTTTTTACCTTTACTGTCCTTTTCCCAAAGAATTGACAATACAGCATCATTCAGAGAAATAAAAAGCAATCATTATTTTCGTTATTATTTTGACAATGATTTTTTTGCAAACACAGATTATTATTATACCCAAGGCCATGCTTTTGAATTAGTAAGCCCAAAACTGATTGAAAATCCAATAAATAAGTTGTTTATAAAATTGAAAAACAGCCAACAAAAGTATGGACTGTCATTTGAACAAATAGGCTTTACACCGACAAGTCTCAAATCGGATAAAATTCTTTATGATGATAGACCTTTTGCGTCGGCGATACTGCTAAAATCGTTTTTAATTTCTACTGACACTGTCCATAAAGCTACTTTTTCTTCTGCCCTAAGTTTTGGAATTATTGGGCCTTTCACTTCTGGCAAAGAAATTCAAACTGCAATACACGAATGGATTGGAGCACAAAATCCATTAGGTTGGCAATACCAAATCAAAAATGATGTAATATTAAATTATGAAATCGCTCACGAAAAGCAATTGTTTCGGCTAAACGATATCTTTGCAATAAATTCTAATGCAAAACTTCGATTGGGCACAATGAATACAAATATTTCAGGAGGATTAACAACTACTTTTGGAAAAATAAACTCCCCTTTCGTTACCTCAAAAAACAAAAATAATTTTCAAATCTATGGTTATTGGCAAGGACAAATTACCGCTGTTGGATATGATGCCAGTTTGCAAGGCGGGCTATTTAATAAAAATAGTCCTTATATAATTACGGATCAGAATATGGAGCGATTTACTTTTCAAAAAAATTTCGGGGTCGTTTTTCATTCCAAAACATTCTATCTTGAATATTATCGTTCCTGGCTTTCAAAAGAATTCGAAACAGGAAGAACCCATAGTTGGGGCGGGTTTAGAATTGGGTTCACCTTATAATATATCAAATACAACTTTACCACCAATAAAGATCAAAATGATTAAACTTAACAAAGTTCTTATATTTTAGGTCTGATTATCATTCAAGAAATCTACCGAGAAGATACTTCTAATATGTTCTAACATTTCAATAGTGATTGGTTTGGATTGAAAATCAATGACGTTTGGGTATGTTTTTGATTTTTCAATATCCGTAGGATCTATAGTTGAGGTTAATACAATTACTTTTATATTATTTAAATCGGAATAATTTGATGTATTAAAAAAGTCTAAAAATTCCCAACCTCCCATTACAGGCATATTTAAGTCAAGAAAAATTAATTGAGGTTTGACAATTGGCGCTTTGTTATTGATGTTTTTAAATTCATTGAGAATGTCAAGCGCTTCTTCTCCATTTTGAGCATTTATTATTTCTTTAGAAAAAGAAACTTTTTGAACTACTTTTTTGATTAACATTAGAGTGATCGGGTCGTCGTCAATGCACATAATGAGGTCTAACATTTGCTATTAGGTGTTAAATGTTAATTGGTAAGCAGTCCCTTTATTTACTTCACTTTTTATACTTATTGTTCCTCCCATAGTTTCGATTTGGGATTTAACTAAATATAAACCTAAACCTTTGCTGTCAGGATAATTATGAAAACGTTGGTAAAGACCAAAAATTTTATCTTTGTGCCTCTCTAAGTCTATTCCAATACCATTGTCCTTGAAGTCAATTACTATAGTGTTGTTAATCGATGTTAGTGCTATATCTATAATTAGAAGTTTGTCTTTTGACCTGTATTTAAATGCATTTGTTAATAAATTCAATAGGATACTTTCGAAATAAGCTTTGTTGGTATTTATGGTTCTGACATTACCGAAATCTATATTCAATTCAGGTTTTATAGTTTCGATTTGGTAGTTTACTTGATTCAATATGTTGTTAAAAAGTTCTTTTATAGGTAATGCTTTAATTTTTGATGAAGGACTGTCTTTTATGGTAATTACTTTTGCAAGATCATTAATTGTTTCATTGAGTAGAAAGGTGGATATTTTAAATCCTGCTAAAATCTCTTTCAATTCATTGTCTTCTATAGTCATGTCGTCAATTAAGTGCAATAAACCAGTTAAATTTGATAAAGGAGCTCTTAGATTATGTGAAGTAATATAAGAGAATTGTTTTAAGTCTTTATTATTTATAGTCAACTCCCTAATGAGTATTTCTTTTTCTTTTTCTAATTTTTTTTCTTCAGTAATGTCTCTTTGAATCGAAATCCAATGCGAAAGCTCCTGCTCTAAATTATAAACAGGTATAAAAGAAAGTCTGGCCCAATATGTGGATTGGTCTTTCTTGTAAAAAATAATTTCCAGAAAACATTCTTCTTTATCAGCAATAGCATTGCTTAACTTTTCCATTTGATCCATATTGGAGTTCTCCCCAAGGAAAAAATTAAGAGATTTTCCAATGATTTCATAATGATCATATCCTGTCATAACGCTATAAGCAGGGTTTGCAAAAACTATTTTTGGAATTTCGTTGTTGCTTGACGTTGCTTCTGTAATTATAATAGAATCTTTAGCTTCGGTAAAAACTGTTTCAAGTAATTTCAAGCGATTTTCTTCTTTTTTTTGTTTGGTAATGTCTTGAATAGCTCCTATCATACGAATGGCTTTTCCATCTTCGTCTTTTAGTATAAAACCTCTGTCAAGTACGTATTTATATGAGTTATCTGCACATTTGAAGCGATATTGATCTTGCCATTTTTCTGTTTTTTGTTCTAAAAAAGAGTACAGTTTAATTGACATTTTTATACTGTCTTCAGGGTGTATGTTGTCAAACCACCATTGTGAGTTATTACCAACTTGATCTTGATTGTAGCCGTAAATTCCTTTAATCCCTTTGTTCCATGTGAGGCGATCTTCTTGTATTTTCCAATCCCAAATAGTGTCGCTAGTAGCTTTTGCAACAATATCATACTTTTCATTGGATTCTTTTAATTTGTCGTTGGTGTTTTTAAGATGCTTGTAGATCTCAATATTTCTTTTGCTGTTTTTAGAAAGAATGTATCTAAAGAGTAATCCAGTTATAATTATAAAAAAAATGTCCTTCGCGAAACTAAAAGTATAACAATCAATAAACACATAGTATTTTTTAGCTAATTTACAGCTTATAATAGCTAAAAATAGAGCTGAAAGGGTGTAGGTTAAAGTTATTTGGTTGACTTTGTTTTTCATTAATCAAATATAAATAATTAAAATTTAAATTTAAAATTTAGGTAAGAAAAATATTTAATTATATAATGTATTGTTTTATTTAAGTGCTTAAACGTTAACAAAATGGCAAACTATTGTATAAAGGTTTTTTATATGAAAATAAAGTGTACCTTTGCACCCATTAAAAATCACAGATGGAAGCTATTAGAAATATTGCAATTATTGCCCACGTCGATCACGGTAAAACAACTTTGGTTGATAAAATTATGTATCACTGTCAGTTATTTCGTGACAACGAAAACACAGGTGACTTAATCCTTGATAACAACGACTTAGAGCGTGAAAGAGGTATTACCATTACTTCAAAGAATGTTTCGGTTCAGTATAAAGGTACGAAAATCAATATTATCGATACTCCTGGTCACGCCGATTTTGGTGGAGAGGTAGAACGTGTATTGAATATGGCTGATGGAGTTTGTCTACTTGTAGATGCTTTTGAAGGACCAATGCCACAAACCCGTTTTGTATTACAAAAAGCTATTGATTTAGGTCTTAAACCTTGTGTTGTAATCAATAAAGTAGATAAAGAAAACTGTACTCCTGAAGAAGTTCACGAAAAGGTTTTTGACTTAATGTTTGAATTAGGTGCGCAAGAATGGCAGTTGGATTTTCCAACCGTTTATGGTTCAGCTAAAAACAACTGGATGTCTGACCATTGGGAAAACGTAACTGATAATGTTGAGGCATTGTTGGATATGGTTATTACTCATGTACCTGCTCCTAAAGTTTCTGAAGGAACTCCACAAATGTTGATTACATCTTTAGATTTCTCTGCATTTACAGGTCGTATCGCTATTGGTCGTCTGGAAAGAGGTGTATTGAAAGAAGGTATGCCAATCTCATTAGTAAAAAGAGATGGTACTATTTTTAAATCACGTATCAAAGAACTTCATACATTTGAAGGACTTGGCCGTAAGAAAGTACAAGAAGTAATTGCTGGAGATATTTGTGCAATTATTGGTGTAGAAGGATTTGAAATTGGAGATACTATCGCCGATTTTGAAAATCCAGAAGCATTGAAAACTATCGATATTGACGAACCTACTATGAGTATGTTGTTTACAATTAATGACTCTCCTTTCTTTGGTAAAGAGGGTAAATTGGTAACTTCTCGTCATATTAGAGAACGTTTAACAAAAGAATTAGAGAAAAACTTAGCAATGAAATTGGGTGAAACTGATTCTGCTGATAAGTTTATGGTTTTTGGTCGTGGTGTACTTCACTTGTCTGTTCTTATCGAAACGATGAGAAGAGAAGGGTACGAATTACAAATCGGTCAACCACAAGTTATCATCAAAGAAATTGATGGTAAAAAATGTGAGCCAATTGAGGAATTGACAATTGACTTACCTGAAAATCTTTCAGGTAGAGCGGTTGAGTTTGTTACGATGCGTAAAGGTGAAATGCTGAGTATGGAAACTAAAGGGGAACGTATGATTGTAAAATTTAATATTCCATCTCGTGGAATCATCGGATTGCGTAATCAATTGCTTACTGCTACTGCTGGTGAGGCTATTATGGCACATCGTTTTATTGGATATGAGCCATTCAAAGGAGAAATTGCTGGACGTAACAAAGGTTCATTGATTTCTATGGAAAAAGGAAAAGCTATTCCTTATTCTATCGATAAATTACAAGATCGTGGTAAGTTTTTTGTTGAACCAAATGCCGAAATTTACGAAGGTCAGGTAATTGGAGAAAACTCTCGTTCTGATGACATGTGTGTAAACGTTACTAAGGAGAAAAAACAATCGAACGTTCGTTCGTCAGGAAATGACGAAAAAGCAAGGATTATTCCTCCAATTATTTTCTCTCTTGAAGAAGCTTTAGAGTACATTCAAAAAGATGAGTATGTTGAGGTAACTCCAAAAAACATCCGTTTGAGAAAAATCTATTTGACAGAAACTGATAGAAAAAGATTTAAAATCTAAACCTTTTAAATTCTAATATTAAAAATCCCAAATTCCTATTGCTGGAGTTTGGGATTTTTGTTTTAATTCCGTTCTTCATTGACTTTG
>Ga0209512_1004776_pt1 | contig 11638 bp, 8 predicted proteins | sample frozenSSSSmetaG_FD_184142 | JGI IMG/M metagenome (GOLD analysis project Ga0209512, IMG submission 184142) | Glacier valley bacterial and archeal communities from Borup Fiord, Nunavut, Canada, to study Microbial Dark Matter (Phase II) -... | ecosystem: Environmental > Aquatic > Freshwater > Ice >... | reverse complement strand
CCTCCGGCCGTCCATCGCGGTTGCGACGAACGGAGCAAGTGGTTCGGTGCTCGCCTCCCAGACTGCTAAGGCTGATATCGCGTCGATCATGACGACGGTAGCGGACACAATCGGTGCGGGCGACTCATAGATGGGAGCATTAATTCATTCGATCCTGAATACCGCTTTGGGCCACCGGCTGCGCGAAGGAGGTCCGGTGGCTCCGGTCGAGCTCGCGCAAGTCGGGGCATTCGCAGCGAGAGTCGATGCAATCACCGTCGCACGACCTGGCGCAAACCCCCCGTGGCTACCTGAGTTGAGCTGATAGTGTTGCGTTACTTCGCACTTGGTCCGTTTCCAACTCTAGATACTTCGCGTTCGGGTTGCACCAGACAAAATCGGATACTGCGCTACCGGGCTTAGGTCGCCACGCCGAAGTCGGGGCACGGTATATACCGGTCACCGACCCACGTTCGGTGACCGGCCAACCTGCTGCGATTGGAGGCCGCCCGACGTCATGCCGCAGCCAATTCAGCACTGAGTCGACTAGCCTCTCCGGCGGAGTGGCAGTGGCTCGATGCTGCCTGCCGCGAGCTCGAGGCCCGCCAGCTACTTCACTGGTTTCTCGGCCCGGTTCGGCTTTGGGGACAAAACGGCAAGATTCGCTTGTCAACGAGTGTGGGGCGGGTCCGCTCGAATACAATGCCTGCTCGCCTCCGACATGTCAACTTTCGACGTCGGATACCCCTTCTCACCAGCACTTTCCCATCTCCGATAACCGCCGTTATGTAAAGTAGTGCGCGACAGCCTGCATTATCTCGGCCGCGCGCGGCGATAGGGTGCGGCACCTTCGTCCGGAAAATCGCACGCTCGGGTCGCCTGGAGCGTTGAGTCCATTCGCGATCTGCTCGAGAGTCGCGCTGTCAATTCGTCCGACCTCACGGTGAATTTCAGATAGCCACATGCGCTACCTAGCTGAGATCGACTATCGGAGCGTCGGCCGCATTGGTCTTGACTGAAGCAGTCCCATTTCGGGCGCTTGCTTTCGAGTTGTAAGCCTCAGAGGATGCGATGACTTCGCCGTTGTCGTTCAGGAGTTGCTCGACCTGGCATGGCTAGTGGAGATCGAAGCGATCGCCGCGCGAATCGACTGACGACCTCCGCGACCACTCCCCGTCTACCCCGCCTCAATCTGCTCCGATTGAGGCGGGCTTTAGTGTCAGGTGACGCCGTCCATCTGCGGCATTCGCATGTCCATCAGACATGACCTCTGACCGGCCGGAGATGGCGTAAAGGCAACGCGTTGTGCAACACCGGGAGCGAGGCGACCACCAAAACGATCATTGCGCTCAGCACCTCGAAGAATCAACCCCTACCCGAACGTGACCCGCGGCTGGACGCGCCGAAGGTCGCAGGCGCACCGGCCATGCTCCGGAAGTCAGCACGTATCGTCGACTACTTCAAATCTGCCACGCAATAGCGATTCGGCCCGCGAGCTCGGTCCGACGAGCAGGTCAAACTGACCCGCTTCCACAACGCGGTTGCCCTGTCTATCGACGAGCGAACAGCTTGCCACAGGAATTTCAAGGGCGACCGCGATACTCATCCCCGCGGGCGCGCTGACCTGTGCGAAGGACTTAAGCTCGAGCTCCGCCCACGTGACGCTCGTCGTCAGATCGGAAATGTAGGCTTGAACGGTTTCTAGTGCCGGGCGGGTTCCCCTGTTGGTGACCGTGACAGTAGCGCGAACTGTGTCCAATCTCCCGACTTGTGCACTAGCAATTTTCAGGTTGCTGTACTCGATGGTTGTGTAGCTTAACCCGAATCCGAAGGGGAACAGCGGATCTTGCGTCAGATCGGCGTACCGATCGCCGTGCTGGCCGCGCACTTGGTTGTAAAAGACCGGGAGTTGCCCGACATGCCGAGCGATACTGATCGGAAGACGCCCAGAGGGCTCAATCTGACCGTAAATCAGCTCGGCAATGGCTCGGCCGCCTTGCATGCCGGGGTTGAATGCCTGAATGATTGCCGCCGCTCCGAGAGCCGATTCTGGCAGTGTTGAGGGCTTTGACTGCACCAATACGACCACGTAGGGCGTTCCCGCAGATGCGACTGCATCGAGCAGAGCGATTTGTGACCCCTGAAGATCCAAGGTGGCGGTCGACCGGCCCTCCCCCGTCAGTGCGACTGTGTCACCAACCACGACGATCACGACATCCGCGGCTTTTGAGGCGGCGATGGCGTCTGTGAGCATCCCAGCATCGCTCTTCGCGGCGACGAAGATCGGCGGCCTGGGTTGACCATCAGAGTAGGTCTCGCCAAGAGGATCAGGGATGAGTTCACCAACATCTGCGCCGCGCTGATACTGGACTGACCACCCGGGTGGGGCGAACCGACTCAGCCCCTCGCGCACCGTCACGGTAAGTTCGCGCGGATGGCCGTCTGGCATCCAATCAATTTGACCGGATGAACCTGCCCAGTCGCCGAGCTGGGCATCTATGTCATCCGCGAGCGGGCCCACCACTGCCACGCGAACACCTGCGGCCGAGGTACTCGCCGTGTCGCCAGTTGGCGGCAGCCCTTGGGGAAGTGGCAGTAGTCCAGTGTTCTTCAGTAGTACAAGAGTCCTGCGCGCCATGGCGAGATTGAGTGACACGTGCTCAGTCGACCCGATCACGCGCGCCTGGGCTGCCCGATCGGGTGCGCGCGGATCCTCGAACAAACCGAGATCGAATTTTAGCTTGAGGATACGACCCACTGCGGCATCGATTGCGCCTTCGTCGAGCCGGCCTTGGGCCACCGCGCGCTGTGCTGCCTCCGAGAATTGGGGCGTGTTCATGACAAGGTCATTACCGGCGGTCACCGCGACAATTGCCGCTTCAAGGTCGTCGACGCAGACGCGTTGCTCCCACACCATACGCCCGACGTTGTCCCAGTCCGTAACTAGGGTTCCCTGAAATCCCCACTCGCCTTTGAGCACATCGTTCAGGAGCCACTTGTTGGCGGTGATGGGGACGCCATCGATCGCTTGGTATCCGATCATGAAGGTCGCGCATCCCGCCTCTACCGCCCGTTGGAACGGAGGAAGGAACCATGAGCGCAGCTTCCGTTCGCTTAAGTCTGCTTCGCTAGCGTCGCGTCCACCTTGCGTTTCTGAGTAGCCAGCGAAGTGCTTCGCAGTAGCGAGTACCGCAGTCTTATCGGCGAGGCCTCGTCCTTGGTATCCGCGGATCATCGCGGCGCCAAGCTCGCCGATGAGGTGCGGATCCTCCCCAAAGGTCTCGCCGACGCGGCCCCACCGCAAATCCCGTGCGATACACAGCACGGGTGAGAAGGTCCAATGGAGACCCGCGACCGAGATTTCTTCGGCTGCTGCGCGTGCCCCGAGTTCGATGAGGTGGGGGTCCCATGTGCATGCCATCGCGAGCTGGGTGGGGAAGATGGTCGCGCCGGGCCAGAAGGAATGGCCATGGATTGCGTCATCCGCCATGAGGAGTGGAATCCGCAGTCGCGTGCGTGCAATCAACTCGTGGGCTTGAACCATGCGATCAGGGGAAGCGTGCAATAGCGACCCGCCCAGCTTGACGAGTAGTAGATCTTCTAGATCACCCCGCGCATCCAATTGAAGCATTTGCCCGACCTTTTCGCTGACGGTCATCCGTGACAGCAGGTCGCTGACGCGATCGGAGGTGCTGCGACGGGAATCGCGAAATGGGAACACCGTCACTCGCTCACGTGTGAAGCGGCCAGTGGATTTCTATTTCCGCGATGTGACTGTGAGGAGCTCAGTGCTTCAGCGACCGCCTCATTGACAATGGCACCCGCGCGAACATTCACTCCGGGCCTCGAGAGTGGGTCTGACTCGATCGCCTCTTGCCAGCCCTTCTCTGCGATGCGGAGGACATATGGGAGTGTTGCATTCGTCAGTGCGACGGTAGATGTCTTGGGGACCGCCCCCGGCATGTTGGCTACGCAGTAGAAGACCGATTGATGTACTTCGAAGGTCGGCTTTTCGTGAGTCGTGGCGTGGCTGTCTTCAAAACAACCGCCCTGATCGATGGCGATGTCAACAAGCACCGATCCGGATTTCATCTTTGATACTGCCTGGTTGGTGACGAGCTTGGGAGCCTTCGCGCCCGGAAGAAGGACTGCCCCGATAACGAGGTCTGCAGAAATGAGAGAGGATTCGATCGCCTGGGCAGTGGACGCGATAGTGCTAATCCGACCCTGATAGAGGGCGTCAAGCTCTCGCAATCTCGCGAGGTTTGTGTCCAGAACCGTAACGGCAGCACCCAAGCCCACCGCGACCGTCACGGCTCCCGTACCGGCCACTCCTGCACCAATGACTACGACCTCCGCTCGACTGGTGCCAGGGACCCCCGGTACGAGTAGGCCTGAGCCGCCGTTGGCTTTCAACATGGCGTTGGCCCCCACTATTGGGGCGAGTCGGCCCGCGACCTCGCTCATCGGGGCCAACAAAGGCAACGACCGTCCGGGGCCCTCGATCGTCTCGTAGGCGATGGCGGTGACGCCAGCTCGCGCGAGCGCGTAAGCCAAGGCGGGGTCCGCTGCCAGATGCAGATAGGTAAAGAGGACCAAACCGTCGCGGAAGTAAGCGAATTCAGACGGGACCGGCTCTTTGACCTTGATGACCAGCTCGGCGGACGCCCACACGTCCTTGGCATCAACGACGATGTCTGCTCCGACCGCGCGGTAGTCTCCCGTAGAAATTCCTGAGCCTTCGCCCGCCCCGTGCTGGACCTTTACCGTGTGGCCAGCCTGAATCAGGTCGTATACGCCGGAGGGGGTCAGCGCGACACGAAACTCGTTGTTCTTGATTTCCTTGGGTACACCAATTCGCATTTTTGGCCTTTCGCCGCTCGACTGCTTCGTAATGGTAGCGCATTCATCAAGTTGCATGAGGCTGATCGTTCGGGCCTGAATGATGATGCGAGCGCTACCATGTTGTTCATTGGTTTGGTTGTGAGATACCGATTGCAGGGGAGACACATGCCAGCGAGAGCCTCTGACACGCGTGCGGTGAGAATGGTCGACGTGGCCGCGCGGGCGGGCGTGTCGCAAACTACAGCGAGCCGGGTCCTGAGCGGATTCAAGAGTGTTGCTCCTGAGACACGAGCGGCCGTTACCGAAGCGGCGGAAGCTCTCGGGTACGAGGTGAATCTAGCGGCGCGATCTTTGGCGAGTTCGCGCGCGCAGTCCATCGGTTTTGTTGTCACGGAACCGTCTGCCCATCTCTGGGGAGGAACTTACTTCCCTCGCCTTCTGCAGGGAATAACGGAGGCCGCCGAAGATAGTCGCCTTCAGCTGGCCATATTCATGCGACAGCCTGACCAGAGCAACAAGCGTCTGCGCCGCTACCTCACTCAAGGGCACGTTGACGGGCTGCTCTTAATCACTTCTACTCGCGAGGATCCTGTGCTTATCGATCTGTTGAACCATGGAATGGCGGTCGTGGTCGGAGGTCGCCCGATAGGCGTCGAAGACGCAAGTTACGTCGATGTGGACAATTTCCGAGGTGCCGCACTTGCGACAAACCATCTCGTTAGTCAGGGCTACACCCGCCCCGCACATATTGCGGGGCCGGCTGACACTGCCGCTGGCGAAGACCGTTTGCGTGGCTATCTACACGCTATGAGCGAATCGCACCTCGAGCCCGCCTTCGTCCAGGCAAGGGACTTCAGTTACCAGGAGGGCGCGGCTGGCGCGATGACCCTCCTGGATCGCGACCCAAAGATTGATTCGCTCTTCGCCGCTGGGGACTCGCTGGGGCTGGGAGCGATGACCGCGATCACATCCTCCGGACGACGCATTCCGGAGGACATCGGACTTATCGGATTCGACGACTCTGAGCCGGCCGCAGACGCGTCCATGTCCACCATGTTTCAGAGCGTAGAGCAGTTGGGGAAAGAGATGGTCCGCCTCCTCATCAGCCGGATCAATGACCCTGAGCAGCCTCCCCTTCAAACTGTCCTTGGGACACGACTTGTCGAAAGAACTTCGACTCGCGGACCAAGAACATAGACCCCGTTCGCTGGCTCACCGCCCCAATATCGATCGCAGCACCGCCTCGAACTGTGTGCGAAAGAGCTCTCCCGGTTCGTGAGTTCCGTCACCGGTCAGATGGACGTGCTGGAGGCCCTCGCTCGTAAGCGCCGCCGAGAGCGCGGCGGCGCCGTTGTCCGCGAAAAACTCATCCTGCCTTCCCGCACCCACGCTGATATGGCGCAACTGCTCGAGCTCGCCCCTGAAGGCCGTGACAGTTCGTGCCGGGTCGACCGACGCCCAAGCGGCCCAAACTTCGTCGTCGATCCTGCCCGTGTCTGAGTGGAAGAGATAGCGAGGAACTGTATCGGTTCCGGCGAAAGCGCCAGCCAGCATGTGCTGATCATAAATCGCCGCATCTTCCGGATCCCAACGACGTCCGTGGCCAGCTTGGGGCTGGTAAATCCGCTTCCCGTGGCGCTCGCCAGTATCTGCAGAACCATGCGTCGTCCAGAAATGGTGCATGGACCCGTTGTACACGTCTCGAAGTCGCCTCACGGCAGGGCCGAGCGTTCTTAGGTAGACGCCCTCGAACAGGCAATCCGCCGCTAGCATCCCGAGGACACCGAAGACTCCTGGGCGCCTCGTGCACGCCATCCAAGCACCAAATCCACCGGACGAATGGCCAAAAACCGCCCGACCAGCTGCTGATTTTATCGTGCGGAACTGTTCGTCAACCCACGCAACAACGTCGTCGACGACGTAATCTTGATAGCGGCCGATCGCGGTGGAGTTCAGGTACTGACTTCCGCCGACCGAAGTCCATGCATCAATCATCACGAGAATGGCGTCGCCCTGCTCCCCGACGACGTCGTCCATCGTTTCGACCAGACTCTTGGACTTGCCGTCCCGTTGCAACCATGCCCCAAGGTCCGTCATCGCCCCATGCAGCAAATAGATGACGGGGAACATCTCATGCGGGTACTGGTGATACCGGGCAGGCAAATAGACCACAATTGGTCGTCGGTCTGGGTCATGCAACGCGTTTTCTCGCAACGCCGGGCTCACAAGGTAGTGGGTTTCTACAGAGCCGTGAGGCACAAAATTCCTGCTGGCCAGTAGCTCTATCCGGAACCAGTTTGGGCCAGGCGTGAAAGGGGCACGCGGAAAGCCTGAAATCGCTAGTGTTCCCACTTCAAGCCCAACCCCGCTGTCACTCCCCGAGCTTCCAATTCCAGATTGCCCATCAGCCCTTCACCGAGCCTGTTGCTAGACCAGCCTTCCAGTATCGCTGGAGGGACAGGAATGTGATGACTAGCGGGACGACAGAGACGAACGATCCCACGACTGTGAGCAACAGCAGTTGCGGGTCGCGGCTGATTTGCGACTGCCAGCTGAACAATCCAAGTGTTACCGGAAAGAGGCGATCGTTCTGGAGCATTATCAGCGGCAAGAAGAAGTTATTCCAAATCCCCACGAATTGAAAAAGGAACACAGTGACGAGTGCCGGGGAGATCAACCGAAGAACAACGGTGCGGAAAATCCGCCACTCGCTCGCACCATCGACACGGCCTGCTTCGAGCAACTCGACGGGCACCGCTGCCTGCGTGTAGATCCGACTCAAATACACACCGAAGGGGCTAATGATGCTTGGCAAAAGGACGGAGAGGTATGAATCCGTGAGGCCCACACTTGCGAACGCGAGAAACATTGGGAGCGCCAACGCGGTTGCGGGGACGAGAACACTGCCAAGGATGAGTGAAAAGATCGCCTCTCGTCCACGGAAGGAATAAACCGCAAGCGAATAGCCTGCAGCGGCGGCAAGCGCGGTACCCACGATGGCTCCGACACCCGAGTAGAGGAGGCTATTCAAGAGCCACTGGCCGAACACGTGGTCCTGCTCGTTGAATAGTTCGGCCAAGTTCTCGAATAGTTGCGGCGAAGTGAACCAGAATCCGAAACTCGATACTAAATCAGGTCGGCTTTTCGTTGAGGCGACGACGAGCCAGAACACTGGGAGCAGAAAGTACCCGGTTGCGACTAGGAGCACCACGTTGACTGCGACCGGTCCGGTAACCCCACTCGGCCTCGTCCGATGGCCCGAAGATCGACGCGCGCGTTTGGTTGCGTGAGGAGGACGGGTGAACTCAGAGATGGTCATGCTGCGTTCCACCTCGAGGTAACGCGAAGGAAGCCAAACGAAAGGATGAAGCTTACGACCGCGATGAGCACCGAGAGCGTCGCGGCATAGGAGTAGTCGTTTGCGGTTGCCGCGGAGTATGAAGCAATAGTCGGGGTATAGGTGGACGTGATGTTAGTGGTGATGGTTTTCAGCACTTGCGGTTCGGTGAATAGTTGCAGCGTCCCGATGATTGAGAACACGGCCGTGAGCACCAGGGCTGGCGCGATGAGCGGAACCTTGATCTGCAGTGCCAAGCGCCATGGGCCAGCGCCGTCGATCGATGCAGCTTCAAGCACGTCGCCGGGTAAGGCCTGCAACGCGGCATAGATGATGATCATGTTGTAGCCGGCGTAGGTCCAGGTGACCACATTCGCGATTGACCACAGGATGTGATCTGCGCCGAGGAAATCGGGTTCAATACCGACCCTGCCGAGAAGATCCGTGATTGGTGAGAGTCGTGGGTCGTAGAGAAAACCCCACATTAGGGCTGCGACTACCCCAGGGATTCCGTATGGGGCGAAGATCGCGAGCCGGTGGAATCGCTTGAGTCGAGCCGACTGAGTGTCGAGCAAGAGCGCCAGTGCGAGCGCGATGATCATCATGACGGGGACTTGCACTACTCCGAAGAGGAGCACTCTGAGGATGCTGTCGATGAAGTCTTGGTCGCTGAAGGCTCGCTGATACTGCTCAAGACCCGCCCATACGGTGGTGGGCACGCCAAAGAGGCCACCGACTCGTTGAGTCTTTTGCAGGCTTTGCACGATCGCATAGCCGATCGGTGCGATGAAGATGAGGAGGAAAGGAATCAAGAACGGAAGTAAGAACCCGAACGGCGCAACAGGATTCCCGATGCGACGGCGGCGCGCACGAATGGTCAGCGTCACTGTGGACTGCCTCTCAAAATGAGGGGGTTCCGCCCGGTCAACGGACGGAACCCCATTTAATGATGTTTCTACTTTGCGACCGAGAGGCCCTGCGCCGTGATGGAATCCACGGTCTTTGTTTGAGTCTCCGTGAGGGCCTGACCGAGGGTGCCATTCCCTGCAAGCGACGCGGCGATCCCGTCTGCCAAGAACCGATACGTATCTGTCATCGTCGGCCCCCAGATGAAGTCGGTGTTCACCTGCGTGGCTGCCGTCTTGAACACGTCAAAGATCTTCTGCCCGCCATAGAAATCAACTCCTCCGGTCAAAGAGGGGTCGTCAGCCGCTGCCTTGCTCGCCGGATAGATGCCCGTTTCCTTAATCAGGATCGACACTGCTTCCGGATCCGAGTTCAGCCATAGCGCGAATTTCGCAGCCTCGTAGGGGTGCTTGCTCGTGGCGAGCACCGCCGTAGACGATCCGCCCCAGTTCCCGTTCGCAGTATCGCCTTCCTTCCATTGCGGGATCGGAGCCACCGCCCACTTGCCGGAGGTGTCAGGCGCTCCGTCACGAATGGTGGACCATCCCCAGGGCGCGCTGATCCACGTGAGCACCTTGTCGGTGTCCCAAGCCTTGCTCAAAGCCTCCGAGAAGCCCTGAAGGTCCGTAGACACCAGCTTCTCATCGATCATCTTCTGCCAGTAGTCGGCGACCTGCTTCGATTTATCGGAGTCGATGGTTACCTTCCACTGGTCACCCTCGGTGCCGAAGAGCTTCGCTCCGTTCTGCCAGAGCAAGCCGGTGAACCAGTTGGGATCAGTCTGCGAGAAGTGAGTGATCTCATAGTCCGGGTTGATGGCTTTAAGCGCGACTGCGTCGTCGTAGTACTCCTGCCATGTTGTCGGTGCCGGCAGTCCGGCCTTATCGAAGATGTCCTTGCGGTAGTAAAGACCGAGCGGACCAATGTCCTGGGGAACGCCATATACAGCCTTGCCGTCACTGACCTGGCTCCAAGTCCAATCGACGAATTTGCTTGAGGCGTCAGACATTCCCGTACAGCTGGAGATGTCTTTGAGTCCGTTGACGAGTCGGAAGCTGGCGACGGTGTCATATTCGATTGGCGCCAGGTCGGGTGCGGTGTTGGCCTTCAGCCCGTTGAAGAGGTTCTGGTACGTTCCAGCGTTGCCATTGGGAACGGTCTTCAAGGTGACTTGGATGTCCGGGTTTTTCTTGTTCCACAGGTCAACAGCCTTGTCCATCCCTGTTCCCCAGTTCCAGAACGTGAGATCAACTTTGCCGGTGCTGGGGGCGCAGTCGGCAGAGATAGTGGAGCTTGGCGTGCCGGCTGATGAACATCCGGCAAGGGCTACCGCGGCGATAGCTGCGGCGACAGCCGCCGCCGAAAGTCGGCGGAGGGTCGATCGTTGTTTCATGTTTAGTTCCCTAACGGTTAGCAAGGACTCTTGGACTGGTGCAACATCATGAATGCGTATTCATTCATTCATGGCCTGAGTCTGACCGTCCTGATGACAATTGTCAACACGAGTTCAAGCCATCGCCCCAAGGAGTGGGTTCCGGAAAATGGCCCGCCTAGGCAAGCCGCACGAACCTTGAGTATTGAAAGAAATTTGCACCGAGGTCCGCACTGAAGTCGACCTGGCCAAGACGCTGAAGTCCCTCTTTCGGGAACGGCGCGCGGGCAGCCCCTCGTGCGCCGTGCGAAGGGCTGTTGGACTATGAACGCCTCAACGCCGCGGGCCGTGCCTTAGCTCTCCGGGCTCCGCGTGGGGTACGTCGACCGCGCGCGAGGCCTGCTCTCGATCCGACAAACGGTCGTTGCCGACCGGGCGCACCAGCGCATTGGGGACCCGAGGACTATAAGCGACGTTCGATCTCAATGCCCGCGTTCCTGCGCCTCCTGCTTGCCCATACATCGCTGGACTGGGGCACGACGAGCCACGTGACTTCGCAGTCAGAAATCACATACGCCGGGCCAATCGCGACGTCCGTTGGTTGAAGTGTGACGTCTTGAAATGACGAAGACCTCCGCCGTCGTGGCGCCAAAGGTATACGCCGGGCTCGTCGGGCACGTGTGCACGGGCGAGCTCGCGGACGGGGATCGTGGGCGCCGACAGGAGGGCGCCCCACTCCCCCGCGGTCGGCGGTCCGCCGGCAGACGTCATCGGCCGTCGCGGCCGATCTGGCGATCTGGTGTCGACGCGGGAACTCGAGCACGCGGCGACTTGCCCTTGCGGCCACCCTGCACCGCTTCGCGCGGGTGACGTGCCTGGTCGACGTCGGCCTGCTTCCATGCGGTCGCCGCGGCGGCCTGGTCGGGGCCGGCCTTGATGCCTTCGACGTGCAGCTCCCGTCGTACGGCCGAGTCCCACGACAACTCTGCGTCGTGCTCGACGGCATCTTCGACACTGGCGGCGAGGTCGCGGAGTTCCTGCGCTTCCTCAGTCTCGCCAAGATCCGCGGACACTTCGAGCACTTCGGCGCCGACCACGAGGCCGGCGGCGAGGTCTTGGGTCTCGCGAGCCTGCGCCTGGCGCTCGTCGCGCTCGGCCCGCTGCGTGTCGCGGTCGACGAGGATGGCACGCACCACGGC
>Ga0209512_1004774_pt1 | contig 11655 bp, 10 predicted proteins | sample frozenSSSSmetaG_FD_184142 | JGI IMG/M metagenome (GOLD analysis project Ga0209512, IMG submission 184142) | Glacier valley bacterial and archeal communities from Borup Fiord, Nunavut, Canada, to study Microbial Dark Matter (Phase II) -... | ecosystem: Environmental > Aquatic > Freshwater > Ice >... | reverse complement strand
AATCTGTTTTGGTTTAAAAAATTTGTATTTCAATAAAATGGAAAATACTCCACCTGTAATGTTAAAAGTTACTTTTGATGGAATTGAGGTTGATATAGAAGCAGGATCTACTATTTTACAAGCTGCTCGTAAAATTGGTGGAGACATTGTGCCTCCTGCCATGTGTTATTATAGTTCTTTAAAAGGATCAGGTGGAAAATGCCGTGCTTGCTTGGTAAAAGTTACTGCTGGTTCTTCCAAAGACCCAAGACCAATGCCAAAATTAGTTGCGTCTTGCATTACTCCCATTCAGGATGGAATGGTAATCGAAAATACGTTAAATGAAGAAGTTGTAAAGGCTCGTGATGGTATTGTTGAAATGTTGTTAATTAATCATCCACTTGATTGCCCTATTTGTGACCAGGCTGGTGAATGTGAATTACAAAATTTCGCCTATAAATATGGTTTAGAAGAAACCAGATATGAAGAAGATAGACGTGAATTTGAAAAGATAGATATTGGTCAATACATACAATTGCACATGACGAGGTGTATATTATGTTACCGTTGTGTTTATACAGCCGACCAATTAGCAAACAAAAGAGTTCATGGGGTTTTAGGTAGAGGTGATGCTTCGGAGATAGGTACATATATTCAGAATTCTGTTGATCAAGATTTTTCAGGTAATGTTGTAGATGTTTGTCCTGTTGGTGCATTAACTGACAAAACTTTTAGATTCAAACAAAGGGTTTGGTTTACAAAACCAGTTTATGCTCACAGGAATTGCTCAAAGTGCTGTGGAGAGGTTGAATTATGGGAAAGAGGTGGTGAAGTTTTAAGAATTACAGCAAGGAAAAATAATTATAACGAAATTCCTGAAGGAAAATTTATTTGCAACGAATGTAGGTTTGAAAAGAAAAATACTGAAAGTTGGGTAATTGAAGGACCTTCTCCAATTACTAGAATGTCAGTTATTTCAGCAAATAAATACAGCAAAAAACTTATACCTTCTTTTGCTTTTAAAATTGCAGAAAATTATAATCCTGCTGTACCTGATCAAATTAAAAAACTTACTGAATAAATTACTGATATTTTATAATTTATTAATAAATGGAATTAGCACTCATTATCAAGATAATTGTAATAGTAGTAATTTTTAGCATAACATTACTTATTGCAACTTACTCTACCTATGCGGAACGAAAAGTTGCAGCTTGGATACAAGATAGAAGCGGGCCAAATCGTGCAGGACCATTTGGTTTATTACAACCTATTGCCGATGCTGGAAAAATGTTTTTTAAAGAAGAATTTATTCCAGCACATTCAAATAAATGGTTATTCATTGCCGGCCCTGCTTTAGCCATGTTAACTGCCTTAATGTCAAGTGCGGTAATTCCATTTGGTAAAAGTATAATGGTTGGAGAAAACTACTATCCATTAGTGGGTATTGATGTTAATATTGGTGTTTTATATATTTTTGGTTTGGTTTCTCTGGGTGTTTATGGTATTATGGTCGGTGGATGGGCATCTAACAATAAATTTTCTCTCCTAGGCGCCTTAAGAGCTGCCTCTCAAAATATTAGTTATGAATTAGCAATGGGCTTATCCATGGTTGCTGTGTTAATGATGTATGGAACTCTTTCCTTAACTGAAATTACATTAAAGCAAACGGGTTTTAATTGGACAATCATTTATCAACCTCTTGGTTTTATAATTTTTCTTGTTTGTGCTTTTGCAGAATGCAACAGAACGCCTTTTGATTTGCCAGAATGTGAAACAGAATTAGTAGGAGGATATCATACAGAATATAGCAGCATGAAATTAGGATTTTATTTATTTTCAGAATACATAAATATGTTTGTTTCGTCTGCTTTAATGGCAACATTATATTTTGGTGGGTATAATTATCCAGGTTGGCATTATGTATACTCAATTGTAACTGAACATTTTGGACATGCAACAGGTCATAATGTATATGTTCTGATAGGAACTAGTGTATTTTTTGCTAAAATTTTATTTGGAATATTTTTCTTTATGTGGGTTCGTTGGACGTTACCGCGTTTTCGCTACGACCAATTAATGGATTTAGGATGGAAGGGTTTAATACCTACTGCGATTTTTAATATAGTTTTAACTGGAAGCGCAATACTTGCTCAGGATTATTTCCAATTTAAAGGAATTTATTTTGCAATTTATTATGGGGGTGTGTTTTTACTCATTATAGGTGGGATTTTATGGAGTTTTCTTAATTATAAGAAAAAAATTGTTTTGGTGAAGGCTTAAGTCATGAATAATATATTTGATAATTATGCAACTTACTAATAGGGCAAAAAAATTAGAACAAAAACCATTGACTTTTGCTGAATCTATTTATTTACCAGCAATTGCTCAAGGTTTGGGAATAACCCTTAAACATTTTTTTAGTAAAAAGGCTACAATTCAATACCCTGAAGAAAAAAGACCATTTAGTCCTATTTTTAGAGGTTTACATGTTTTAAAACTTGATGAACAAGGTAGGGAAAGGTGCACCGCCTGTGGTTTATGTGCAGTTGCATGCCCAGCGGAAGCCATAACAATGATTGCTGGCGAAAGACAAAAAGGTGAAGAGAATTTGTATAGGGAGGAAAAATATGCAGTAAAATATGAAATTAACATGTTGCGATGCATATTTTGTGGTTTGTGTGAAGAAGCATGTCCGAAAGCCGCAATTTTTTTACAATCAGATAAAATGGCTCCTGTATTCACAGAAAGAGATCAAGTTATTTATGGAAAAGATAGATTAGTGGAGGATATAAACAATAGAGCAAATACTGGAATACAAAAATTTATTTCCGAAGCTGAAATGACTCCAAAATTGCGTTAATACTTTTTTTATAACACTTTATTTTAAGATGTTTTACTTTTGCGATTCAAATTGTTAAATACATTTTAACCTTATAACTTGCCGACTTAAATAATTATACGATGATTAAGGATATTCCTTTCTTATTTCTAGCAATCATAACACTTTTTAGTGCAATTATGGTAATTGCTTCTAAAAATCCCATTCATAGCATATTGTATTTAATCTTTACATTCTTTACTTTATCTGCACATTATATCCGGCTTAATGCTCAATTTATAAGCGTTGTAAACCTAATCGTTTATGCAGGTGCTATAATGGTTTTATTTCTATTTACTTTAATGTTTTTAAACTTAAGATCAGATACAGAACCTTCAAAACCAGTAATGATTAAATTTTTGGCTGTAATTTCAGGAGGCTTAATCTTTGTTTTATTATTAGCAGCTTTTATAAAAGCAGATCACTCACAAATTATTTCTAAAAATCCTAATTCTCAGATTGGGATGGTTGAAGTATTAGGTAAGGTTTTATTTAAAGAATATTTACTTCCTTTCGAGTTAGCTTCTGTTTTATTTCTAGTTTCTATGATCGGTGCAATACTTTTAGGAAAAAAAGAAAAAAGGTCTGAAAATCAGGTAAAATTAATTAGTTCTGATAAAACTGAAGATCTTTTAAAAATAGAAAAATCGTCCGAATATAATTTATTAAAAGACTGAATTAATATATAAAGAGTATGAATGAAGCAATGATTGGTGATGTGCCTTTAAATTACTATATTTTTTTAGCCACCGCAATATTTGTTATAGGAATAGTTGGAGTGTTAATTCGTAGAAACGCATTGATAATTTTCATGTCTGTTGAGTTGATGTTAAATGCAGTAAATTTATTAATGGTTGCCTTCTCAACATATCGTTCAGACCCTTCAGGACAAGTTTTCGTATTTTTTATTATGGCTGTTGCTGCTGCTGAAGTTTCAGTTGGTTTGGCAATAATTGTTTTAATATATAGAAATATCAAAAGCATTGATGTAAATCTGCTTAATAAATTAAAGTGGTAAAACATTTTTTATTAAACATTCATTTTGATAAAAGCAAAATATGGATTTGAGTAAATTAGAAAATATTGTTAAATTATTTTGCATCTTAATTATTTTCACTCCCCTTCTTGGGTTTGTAATAAATGGACTTGGTTTTAGAAAAATCTCAAAGGGAGCAGCAGCTTTAATAGGTACCTTATCTGTAGTAATATCTTTTATAACCACTATGGTTTTATTGTATTACTTTAAAACTATGGGTAACGCAACGTTAGCAGTTAATATGTTTAACTGGATTAAAGTTGGAGACACTGAAATAGGATTTTCATTTTACATTGATCAACTCACCTTATTAATGCTCAGTATAATTACTGGAGTTGGTTCCTTAATTCATATTTACTCAATAGGTTATATGAAAAATGACAAAGGTTTCGGGAAATTTTTTTCCTTTTTGAATCTCTTCGTTTTTTTTATGCTTGTTTTAGTAATGGGTGGAAACTATGTAGTAATGTTTATTGGATGGGAAGGTGTTGGTTTATGTTCATACTTATTGATAGGGTTTTGGAATACTAATTCTAATTATGGTGATGCAGCGCGAAAAGCGTTTATCATGAACAGAATTGGTGATTTAGGTTTTTTATTAGGAATTTTTCTAATATTTAATCATTTCGGAGGAGTTGGTTTTGATTCTATTTCTTATCAGGCAGTAAATATGAAAGTAGGTGACCCTACCATAATGTGGATCACAATATTTTTATTTATAGGTGCAATGGGTAAATCAGCTCAAATTCCATTATATACATGGCTACCAGATGCAATGGCAGGTCCTACTCCTGTTTCGGCCTTAATACATGCTGCTACTATGGTTACTGCTGGGGTTTATATGATTGTGAGGTCTAATCTATTGTATTCTTTAGCACCGGTTACTTTGTCAATAATTGCTTGGGTTGGTTTAGCCACAGCCTTATTTGCAGCAACTATCGGTATTTTCCAAAATGATATTAAAAAAGTATTAGCTTATTCAACGGTTAGCCAACTTGGTTATATGTTTTTAGGTTTAGGGGTTGGTGCATTTTCTTCAAGCATGTTTCATGTATTGACCCATGCATTTTTTAAAGCACTTCTTTTTCTTGCTGCAGGTAGTGTTATTCATGCAATGAGTGAAGAGCAAGACATAAGAAGAATGGGAGGTCTAAATAAAAAATTAAAAATTACTTTTTTAACGTTTTTAATTGGAACAATCGCGATTTCGGGAATTCCACCTTTTGCAGGTTTCTTTTCCAAAGATGATATTCTAGCCCATGTATATGAACATAATAAATTGATGTGGGCACTTGGCGTTCTCGGATCAGTCCTTACATCCTTTTATATGTTTCGATTATTATTTTTAACATTTTTTGGTTCGTTTCGAGGATCACACGAACAGGAACACCACCTTCATGAATCACCTTTGAGCATCACGATACCTCTTATAATTCTTGCAGCTCTTTCAACTGTAGCAGGCTTTATTGGTCTACCAGAGGTTTTTAGTAAAGTAAATATTCTTTTTAATTTCTTATCTCCAATTTATAATGATGCAAAAACTGTTCGACCAGAGATGTTCACGGTTCATTCAAATTATCATACAGAAATTTTATTAATGAGTATTTCTGCCGGAGCTGCAGTTCTTTCAATGATTGTAGCCTACATAGTATATATTGTTAAAAAGAAAATACCGAATGAAGATGAACAAATAGGAGGTCTTTCTAAGCTAATTTATAATAAATATTATATTGACGAATTATATAATGGTTTATTTGTGAAGCCAATTTCATTATTATCAAATATTTTCTACTCTGCATTTGAAAAAATAATTGATGGTGGTGTTAATGGAACAGGTATTTTGGTTACAAAATCAGGAAATTTACTAAGGAAAATCCAAACAGGGGAAATCGGTTATTATGTATTTTACATGGTATTTGGGATTGGTTTAGTCCTGTTATTAAATTATTTTTTATAATATTTCTTAAAAGAGCTTGGATAGTGTGATAGAAAATATCACATCCGAAAAATATTAAATTATAAATATGATTACAGCAATTTTACTTTTTTTTCCAGCTATCGCAGCCATGTTATTGTTATTTTTTAATGGAAAGGCGGTAAAAAAAGCAGCTTTGCTTTTAACAATATTAGAATTTGGTGTTGCAGTATGGGCATTTAGTCAATTTTCTGTTGAATCAGGAACAAATTATGCTTTAAAATTAAATTGGATTCCTTCATTAGGTATTAGCTTTAATGTCGGAATGGATGGGATAAGCTTATTACTTGTTCTACTAACAACCTTTTTAGTACCTATCATTATTCTCTCAACCTTTACTCATGATTATGACAATCCTGGATCTTTTTATGCGCTAATTTTATTAATGCAAGCAGGTTTAATTGGAGTATTTGTTTCACTTGATGCATTTTTGTTTTATTTTTTCTGGGAGGTTGCGCTTATTCCAATTTATTTCATTGCAGGTTTATGGGGTGGTGATAGAAGAATTGAAGTTACATTCAAGTTTTTCATTTATACAATGCTTGGGAGCTTGTTTATGTTAGTTTCATTATCCTATTTATATTTTTCTACACCTGGAACCCATTCTTCGGATATTAAAGCTATGTATAACTTGGCTTTAAATGCTAAAACTCAGGGAATATTATTTTGGGGTTTATTCATAGCCTTTGCCATAAAAATGCCAATATTTCCTTTCCATACTTGGCAACCTGATACTTATACAGAGTCGCCAACACCTGCTACCATGTTATTATCCGGAATAATGTTAAAAATGGGTATTTATGGCGTAATCAGGTGGATTTTACCTATCGTACCATTAGGCGTTCAACAATGGGGTACAACTGTAATGGTATTGTCGATAATAGGAATAGTTTATGGTGCAATCATAGCCGTTCAACAAAATGATATAAAAAGATTAATTGCTTATTCTTCATTTTCACATGTGGGATTAATGGCAGCAGGTGTTTTTTCTTTATCTCTTTCCGGTCTTCAAGGTTCTGTTATTCAAATGCTCAGCCATGGAATAAATGTGGTGGGAATATTTTTTATCGTCCAAATTATAAGTGACCGCTTACATACCAGAGATATAACTAAGTTAGGTGGTATTACAAAAAACGCACCTTACCTCACCGTTTTATTCATGATTTTGCTATTAGGCAGTGTAGCACTACCATTGACAAATGGATTTATTGGCGAGTTTTTATTATTAAAGGGAATTTTCGAATACAAGATATGGATGTCGATAGTTGCAGGATCAACAATAATATTTGGTGCAGTATATATGCTTAGAATGTTTCAAAAGGTTATGTTGGGAGAAATCAATGAATTAACTTCATCAATAAATGACTTGAATTTAACAGAAAAGTTAACTTTAATTCCTTTAGCTATAATGGTTTTTGTTATTGGCATTTATCCAAACCTATTTTTAAAAGTTTCTGAACCGGCTATTGTTGAAATTATAAAAGCAGCAACAAATAGCAGTTTAGGTTTAAAATAAATTTTCGGAAATTATCTTTATAGATAATCCATTTAATTATTAATTCATGAATTCGATAATATTTCTTTCCGTATTTGGTATTGTAATATTGTTTTTAGGTTTCTTAAAAAACAAACAAACATTATTACCAATTGCATTAACTTTTGTTTTTGCAGCGCTTGCCATAAATTTTACTGATTGGAACCACCCAAAAAATTACTTTGGTGGGATGCTTAAGGTAGATGATGCCTCAGTAGCGTTTACAGGAATTATATTATTAACTGTTTTATTAATTTTACCTCTCTCTCAGAAATACATTCGAAATAAAGATTCTCATTTGGCAGAATATTATGCATTAATGCTTTTTGCAGCAGTAGGGGCAATAATGATGGTCAGTTTTGGCAACATGATAATGTTATTTCTCGGTCTTGAAATTCTATCTATAAGTATGTACATACTTGCAGGAAGTGATCAAAGAAATTTAAAATCAAATGAAGCAGCATTAAAATATTTTTTAATGGGTGCTTTTGCCACTGGTATTTTATTATTTGGAATTGCTTTAATTTATGGCGGAACAGGATCTTTCGATACACACATTATTGGAAATATCATTTCTTCAACTACGGGAAATAAAGCAATAATTGCAGTTGGTACCCTTTTAATATTAATAGGGATGCTTTTTAAAGTTTCTGCAGCTCCTTTTCATTTTTGGACTCCTGATGTTTATGAAGGTACGCCTACATTATTTACAATATATATGTCAACTATCGTTAAAACTGCAGGTTTTGCTGCTCTTTTGAGGTTGATTACTTTATGTTTTTCAGGAATTCAGGATACTTGGGTAATAATTTTAGCTTGTATTTGTGTTTTAACACTTTTGATTGGGAATGTTACAGCTACTTTTCAACAAAATACAAAACGCATGATGGCTTATTCAAGTATTTCACATGCTGGTTATATGCTCATTGCTTTATTGGCCCTTTCAGGATTTTCTCAAAAAGCAATATTATTTTATTCTCTAGCTTACAGTATTGCGAGTGTTGGTGCCTTCGGAGTTTTAATGGCCGTTTCTGATGCAAAAGGTTCAGAAAATTTTGAAGCCTTTAATGGTTTAGGAAAAAGTAATCCAAGCTTGGCATTTGTAATGACAATTTGCAGTTTATCTCTTGCAGGAATTCCTTTAACGGCTGGTTTTTTTGGAAAGTTTTTTGTTTTTGTAAGTGCTTTTCAACAAAATTTAGTTTGGGTATTAATACCTGCTATTTTAATGACTGCTGTTGGGGTATATTATTATTTTAAGGTAATTATAGCAATGTATATGAAATCTGGAGATAATATTGAAATTGATCTTTCACCAGCATATCAATTGGTTTTAGTAATAACTTCTGTTGCTACACTGGTTTTAGGAATTATGCCTCAAATTTTTAGTGAAATTTTAAAATAAATCTAAATCTCTACTAAAATTAAGAGATTTAGATTATAAGAATTCGAAATAAAAATTAATCCTTCTTTTTTGGTAATAGTACTTGATCTATTTCATAAACAGTTCCATTCGAAGCTTTTTTCCCTGCGCCTAATATATAGGCATGATTTCCTCTTTCATCAGATAATTTAATTTTTTTTCCTTCAAGCGAAACTAAAATTTTTCCATTTTCTAAAGTTGTTAAGTTTGTTTTTCCCTTACCAGCTTTTATAAGTTGTGAAATTTTATTTATATCTAAATTTTCTTTTAAAATTAGATACGAAATCATTCCACGAAGTTTTTCTTTATTTTCAGGTTTGTTCAATTCATCAAAAGTAGTTTCAGGTGCCATTTTATCAAACGCCAAATTACTTGGGGCAAAAAAAGTATAAGGTCCTTTTTCTTTCAAAGATTCTGTCATATCCGCATTTTTCAATGCATCTTGCAAACGAGAATAATCCTTTGAATTAATTATTGCAAGTATATCCTGATTTTGCGCAGATGCATTATGTGCAATACTTAATCCCAATATGATTAGAACTGAATAAAATATTTTTTTCATTTTAGTAGAGTTAAATTATTTTAATGTTCGTAAAGAAATCGTACCAATGATTGAATAAAACTAAGAATAATTTTTAATTTAGATTTTTGTCATGCCGATGGCAAAACATTAGATTTGCATAATTAATATAAATTTAAAATATGTCAGATATCACACAACCACTAAAAACTGTTGCATTAAATGATTTGCATGTACAATTAGGTGCAAAAATGGTTCCGTTTGCAGGCTTTAATATGCCGGTCCGTTATAGTTCTGATTTAGATGAGCACAATACTGTACGCAATGGAGTTGGTGTATTTGATGTATCTCATATGGGTGAATTTAGAATAACAGGAGAAGATGCATTGAAATTAATTCAAAAAGTAACTACAAATGATGCTTCTAAATTAGTTGATGGCAAAGTTCAATATTCTTGCATGACAAATACTAAAGGGGGTATAGTTGATGATTTGCTTATTTATAAAATAAAAGATAATTTATATTATTTGGTTGTTAATGCATCAAATATTGAAAAGGATTGGAATTGGATAAAATCTTACAATAAGGAAGGTGCAAAAATGGAGAATGTATCAGATAATACATGTCTTTTTGCAGTTCAAGGTCCAAAAGCAGCAGCTACTTTACAAAAAATTACAGATATAGATTTATCAACAATTGAACAATATTCATTTAAAATCGGTACGCTAGCTGGTGTTGAAAATATTTATATTTCAGCAACAGGATACACTGGTGCAGGTGGTTTTGAATTATATTTGGAAAATAAAGATGCGCATACAATTTGGAATGCCATTTTCGAAGCAGGTAAAGAATTTGGAATTAAACCTATTGGCTTAGGTGCAAGAGATACTTTAAGATTGGAAATGGGTTTTTGTTTGTATGGAAATGATATTGATGATACTACATCGCCATTAGAAGCAGGATTAGGTTGGATTACAAAATTCAGTAAAGATTTTGTAAATTCTGATCAACACCTAAAGCAAAAAGCAAAAGGAGCTTCGAAAAAATTAGTAGGTTTTGAAATGATAGAAAAATCTTTCCCAAGAAGTCATTATGAAATTTTTGCTGAAAACGGTGAAAAAATTGGTGATGTAACTTCCGGAACTATCTCCCCAACGCTTGGATATGGTATTGGAATGGGCTATGTACACATTGATTACAGCAAACCTGATTCTGAAATTTATGTTAAAATCAGGGATAAAAAATACAAGGCAAAAGTGGTTAAAATGCCTTTCATAAATAAATAATTGCAGCCGAAATAATGATGAATATTGATGTTTGCTTGAGTCCTGAACTCTTGCATTTATATAATTTAAAAAATAAAATTGTTGTAGTTGTTGATATTTTACGAGCTACTTCGTGTATGGTAACTGCTTTTGCAAATGAAGTTGAAAGCATTACCCCTGTTGCATCAGTTGATGAATGTAAATTTTTACAAAGCCAGGGCTATATGGCAGCTGCTGAAAGAGACGCCTGTAAAATTGATGGTTTTGATTTGGATAATTCCCCATTTAGTTATTTAAATAGCGAAATTAAAAACAAAAAAATTGCTGTTACTACTACAAATGGTACTTTAGCGATAACAAAATCTATTACAGCTGAACAGGTTATAATTGGATCATTTTTAAATATAAAAGCGGTTGCTAAGTATATTAAAGAACAACAGTTAAATGTTTTGATCGTTTGTGCTGGTTGGAAAGGAAAAATAAATATCGAGGATACAATTTTTGCAGGTGCTTTGGCCGAAGAACTTTCTGATAGTTTTGTTTTTGACGATGACTCCACTTTAATAGCTCACAATCTTTTCATGACTAATAAAGATAATCTTTTCAAATTTTTAACACTTTCTTCTCACGTAAAAAGATTACAACGCCTTAATTTAGATAAGGATATTTTATTTTGCCTCCAAAGAGACATTTACAATGTTGTTCCTATACTGATAGGCAATGAACTATTTTGTTCAGTAAAAAGTAAAATGCACATGGCGTAAAATTAGATTTAAAAATAAAAAATGGCATTTGAAAAAAAATTCAAATGCCATTTTTTATTTCGACTAATACAATTTATTTTTTATAAGTATCAGTAACATAAACTTTATTTCCAGCACTGTTTACATAATATCTTCCGCCTTTTGGTCCTTCGTAAACTGTACGACCTTTGTCGTCTTTTCCAATTGCTTTGTCAGCACCTGCTACTTTCTTTAAAACAGCTGGCTGAGCTTCTTTCTCTTCTTCTTTTTTTGTTTCTTTTTTAGTTACTGTTTCTTTT
>Ga0209512_1004772_pt1 | contig 11663 bp, 15 predicted proteins | sample frozenSSSSmetaG_FD_184142 | JGI IMG/M metagenome (GOLD analysis project Ga0209512, IMG submission 184142) | Glacier valley bacterial and archeal communities from Borup Fiord, Nunavut, Canada, to study Microbial Dark Matter (Phase II) -... | ecosystem: Environmental > Aquatic > Freshwater > Ice >... | reverse complement strand
CTATTTTCATTATACTACCTATAAAGTTCATGTTCTTGCATTTTGGTGAGGCGACGCATTTTCGCTTCCGCGACGCATTTCGCTTCCTCCGACTCTGAGCGGAGCTCAGGTTTGGTTCCGACGATTATAATTTAATATAAGATTATAATTTTGTTACAAATTTAGGCTTTACCTATAGTGTATGACGTCTACATGTGCATTTGTTTATTTATTCACTTATTCTGAATTCACATTATTATGTAGATCTCTCTTTCCCTTCCTTTCTCTCTTCCTTCTTTCCTTCTTAGACTAAATATCTCAGTATTTATTTATATAGATAGATAGATCAGCATGTGCGGCAGACAAAGCGACAAGTCCTATTTGCCTGCAGCGGATCGAAAACTCGGTTTAAACAAAACAGATAGTATTTTTTTTACAAGCAAATTAAGTGGACACTATTGCGCTATAAAGCCATGATGCAGATGAACCGACAAACCACAGAAAGCGCCTAAGACCATAAGCGCCTAAGAGTATCAAAACGAGAAATCAGCTCTGTCTGTAGAATAGAGAGAGAGGAAGATTGCGTCTTGTATGCAACGCCCAACGGCATAACAAGGCAGAGGATAAAAGTGGCCAGGTAAAGAGGCGAGGCATGGCGGCGAACTGGTTTCGGGATTGGCTGCAACGATGAAATATTTAGTGTGGGATATGGATGTAGATTTGAGACGAATGGAGAGAATAATGCTGAGATAGAGAGGTTATATTTAGACGAAATGGTTTACATACCTTTTTGACCCAGTCGCTATATGTGGGGAAGAGACTGCGGAACCAGAAATGCGCTTGGCTCCAAGGGTAGGACATCGAGTTCCACTTGTTGCTGCCCTTTATGTACCACTACATGAATATGCTTGATCAGTAATTGTAACAACACTTGGAGAGTTCTTCACGTTATGTGAGAAGGTGTCCAGAGGAGCACATACAGAAACACAGCCCGCGGACCATACTCGCTTCCTCAGTTCATCTTGCATATGAAAGACATATTTCTTCTCCGCCTCTAGTTTCACTTCAACATTTGCTGTTTCCCCACGGAGCACGGGTTCGAGTATGCGCAGCGCGTAGTTAATGGTGCTACCTTCAGTTAGGCGACATATCCAGCCAGCATATTCCTGGGCTTGGAAACTTACTTTTCACCTGCCATGAGAGCCGATGTATGTCCAGTTGCAGCGTTGGGACCAAGAATCATGAAGAAGTTGGGGAATCCATTCATGACACTGCAGTTGTAGGCTGATGGACCGCCAAAGTTGGACCAGTGCTCAGAAACAGAGAGGCCATCACGACCATACACCTGCAACGGGTCCAGATACTCATTGGTTTTGAAGCCGTTAGCAAGGACAATAACATCGGCTTTGATAACGCCAGTGGCGGTTCTGATGCCTTCGGGAATAATTTCCAGGGGCTTCTCGTCGGTCAGGGTCAGATTGCTTGAGTGCAAGGACTTGAGATAGCCGCAGTCAAATATTCGACGCTGGAATGAAATTAGACGCGGGGGACATATAGAGTAATGTTATGCGACACTCACTTTGCATCCGACATCGAAATCCGGAATCAAAAGGTCGTGATACTTTGCAGGCGCAGTCTCTCTCATATACTTTTCTACTCGTTTGCGGCGTGTTGCACGAGCACGTGCTCCAGCTTTGGTCATATAGAAGAGAGAAAGATCAGACTCTGCTATTGCGAAGACTGCAAATCGATGCAGGTGCATTACTCCAGGCACATTTCGAAAACACCATCTCATGAAAGGTGTATATGTGACTTTGGGAGATTCAAAGACCCAATGCTTCGTTCGAATGAGCTGTGTCACTGTTTTGACTTCGTCGGCGATGGCTGGAACAATTTGGGCCGCCGTGCCTGGTTGATCTCTGTCAGTTTGGTTCTGAAGGTTTCGTCCGGAAAATGGATGGCTTACACCCATTTCCTATAACAATCACATCCTTCCCCTTGAGACTAACAGAATGATCCCAGCGAGCAGCGTGAAAGATGGCACCTGCGAAGTTTTCTGAGCCAGGAATATCAATTTCACGAGGATGCACCAACGCCCCCGTTGCGCTGAAGAGAACCTGGCATTCGTGAAAGAAAAGCTCGCCGGTCTTCGTGTTTCTTATCTGCAGAAGCCATCGCGACGCATCCTCACGCCAATCACAACGCTCTACGTCGCAATTAAACGTCATCTTCTTTGGCAAATCGTACTTTGCCGCAATTCCCTGAGCATACTCGCGAATCTCGTCATTTGAAGGCATGAGCTTTGTCCAGTTGGGGTTTTGCTCGAAGGAAAAGCTGTACAGCGCGCTGGGAACATCACACGCGCAACCTATATTATTCATTAGCGTTTTGAAATTCCGCAGCGAACATGCCAAAAGAGGTAAATACGATAATAGAGGGTGGAAACTAGAGATAAACTTACCTGGGTACGAGTTGACCCACCATGTCCCAGAACTTGTTGGGTGTCTCTCGAAAAATTGAATGTCCTCAAAGCCATACCAGCGCTTTAACTGTGCCCCTAAGGCGATGGCGGCTAGTCCCGCTCCAATACATGCAACTGTGCTGTAGGTTGGCAGTATGGGCAAAGCTTGTGACCCATCGCTTTTCGTCGTATCGACAGTCATAATCGTTGAGAACGACAACGTATATGTGTGGTAGAATGGCGCGGAAAGAGTAAACAACAACACAGCAACGACAACAGAGACGTTATACAATAATACAGGATACGTGAAATAAATGAATTGAAACTGCAGTAAAATTGTCAGGAAAGAGCAGCATGATAGATAAATGAGAATATACCATCCAATGAACATTCGCGCATTCGGTGCCCATCACCATCCGAGGCACGGAGAACGGAGTCAGTCTCGACAACAGCGGGGGTGATACTCTGATGCCCCTGTATCTACGGGCAACGGACATGGATTCCGTGTGGTCCGTTGTCAGATCATGTGAAACGGCCGTCAACGGCTTTGTGGAGTCGGAGTCTCTCCGAGCACTACCGGAACTGCTCCCGTGCATCGCAAACTAACGTGTCTTGCACTTGATTGCGGAGTAAGGCCTCGGCCCCCATACATTCATATTCACGATCACAGTGGAAATCAGTCCTACGCCGAAATTTTTCGAGAATTGCTGCAGTTGGAACCCAAATTTGATAGGACACGACAAGACGACACTGAAATTTGGAAGATTTGAGGAAAATAATGCCGAGATCTGTTTTCTAAGCTTCTATGCACCATTATACATTGCCACAATTATCACCATGGAAATGAACGCCTGCCCTTATTAAAGGTCTTTTACAAGGCCCTGAGAATGTTGCAAGCACTCGATCACCCAGCGTGCCAATCTTTCGGTGCTTTTACTTGGTAGTCTTCCACTGTCTAAGTCCATGTACGTACCATCATGAGCCTCCTTAATCTCCATATGAGACTCAAAGTCTATGCCCTTGACATTTGCCATAACCTTCCCAAACTGCAAGATGTGGTCTCGAAACAGCTCCTCACCCCCTCCAACCATATAAACGCGACGCACGCGGTGTCCCAAGTTGTCCCACCAAGCTTGTGGTGCGTACAGTGGCATTCCCCACGCCTTCTCCTCAGCGATTTCGGAATCAAATGGCGATCCTCGGAAGAAATCAGCACCCCAATCACGAATAACGGCAGGTGACAACACATCAGAGTAGTAGTTCTCTGTGTATGACGGAGTATCCAGTTTGAGGGACAAAAGGGGGGAAACCAGGAAGCAGCCACTTAGGGGCTGCTGGAGCTGTATACCAGGGATGTTGCTTGAGGGGCAGGGGTGCATAAGGTGCGAGAGCAGGCTCAAACTCAGGTGGCCTCCCGCAGAATCTCCTCCCACAACGATCTATACCAGCAAATCAGTGCTCGTCCCTGGAAGCAGGCAGGCCTGTTTTATCTAGTTACCTTCGAAGGGGAGTACCCAAGGGAAATCAGGTGCTCCAGGGCATGTACAGCTTGTCGCATTTGAGTAGGATACGTGTTCTGTGGCGATAGACCTTGGCAGTATGAGCGTCTTATAGGAATATGGTAGAAAACCAATGTACGTACTGTAGTCCAGTAATGCAACGCTCAATTCGAGGCCAGCCTCTTTTCCAACTGTGCGAAAGTGCTGGGCCCATTCTAAATGGCCTTTCGAAATAGGAAGAACATATCCTCCACCTTAATTGACGAACAATGATAGTCAGCCCAGCATCATGTTTTTGACTCAAGTCTGCTGGAACTGTCCTTACCATGAAGCAGGAGAATAACATTTGAATTGGGATCTTTCTCTCCCACCCAGAATATCTTCGACCTCCCATTTCTAAGGATGTCAATTTTCGTCGCACTCGGAGAAATATCTTTGCTGATTAGCGTTTGTCGATCTTTCAGCCAAAGAGAATAGGCTTTTGAGCTTTGAGCGACGAGGCTCTGCAGCTGATGAGGCCGGAAATTCGCCACAACGCTCCTCAAGACGCCATTTTTGACAGCTACCGCTATATTCAGACCTCGAGATTTTGCTCGAAAGATGGCTCGGACAACATTGATAAAAGCGAATGGTGTAACTGGGACAATGTCAGATGTTAGCATCAAATGGATGTGGTTCTTCCATGAGAAAAGGCGGATTTGACGAACCTACGAACACCAAACGGAGGAATAGAGCAGCAACCTCTGCGACTTTAGCCATATCGGAAATTCACACGATCACTTCTGGCATCAACCAAATGCTACCTATGAATTGTTTCTTGGTGGAGATATTGTAGATTCTTTTTCGTCGATTGTATAGTCTCAGCCGCTCAGGTGGCTGGGAATTCGTCAATGCACGGTCGACATGCCGAGGGAAGACTTCTAAAGGACGGACTTTGGGGATTATTCCCGTTCGGCAAAATTCCCTCTCCCTCCCGGTTCCGTCGTGTCATACCAAAGAAAGAGCGCCAAGAGAGTTGCAAATCACTCTTGAGTCTTGAATCCTACGCGACCTTTCAGAATGATAAGAGTGTAGGTAGGGATTAATGAATGTGCACTTGAAAAAGAGCAGAGAATGCATGTTCAAACCCAAAGGTAGGACGAAACTAATCGATGAAAGGAATCTCTTAATCTCCAAACAATTCTGTCACTTTTACAGTTTACTGCTGTATGTATTTCACTTGAAACTTCCCTGGTTGACTAAATAATATATGAATATTATGGCCATCGTCGTCCATCTTTGGAAAACCTTACAACACAGCTCCAGTGTATCCAACATGTCTTTATCAATTAGTATGATAAGTAACGCCGCCCTTCTAGAAGTCCCGAATCATCTGATTGTAATATTCAAATTCATGGAGCCTATTCCTAGAGGATGCCTTAGGACCATCCCGTCCAACAAAAACACTATCTCTCTTCAACTCTATCTCAACTTTCCAGTCACCTCATCAATGACCTGTCTCCCCTTAAAATTAACTTTGAGGTTATTCGTTGACTGCCGCAGAACATGCTGTACCCAATCCGGAGCACCTCTCTATATTTCATCAAACGCAATTAGCCAGTTGACAGTTAGAGAAGCAGTCACGACGACAAAGATAGACGTGGAGATGGCCAGAGGAAATGTTTCTTACAATCCACGCAAGGTATCGCATTAAGCCGGGCATGAAAATCGTCCTGCTATACCCACTGTACAGTGTGTCCACGATCGCATCACCCACGGTGTCCATGTGGAGTAATGGTGTAAAGAATTCGCTCTGGTTTGTCTCGCCGGCAAAAAGGGGCGTTTTGGTAAAGCTGAGAACGGCAATGGAGTTGCGGACGCGAGGAGCATTGTGGCAGTGTTTGAGCTCCATTCCGAGAGCCTATGACAGAGTTATGGGCCGTCAGTTGATTTTGTCAAAACAAATACATCACAATTAAAATCGTTGGGGAATTGCAAGGCATGAGTTACCTCATTGAAGGCTACAAGAGCAGCTTTTGAGGCTGAATAGTCGGCAAGGCAGGCTGGAGGAATAAATGCGCTCATAGATGCCACGCTGAAGATGTGACCGTGATTCTTCGAAATCATGCTTGGCAGGACTTCTTTAGTCATGAGGAAAGAAGCCAGGAGATTGATGCGAAAGGTGAGGTCCTTATCGTGGTAGGATCCTTCGGCGACAGTATAGCCCCGCGAAAGACCAGCATTGTTTACTTGAAGGAAATGCATTGTTAGCTTGATCCTGAAAATCTGAGGGACGCAAATTTGGGCATACCTAAGACCGTAGGATCGCCAATTTCCTCGCGAATATGGGCCATGAGACTCTTAATCTGCTCCATGTCGCTGAGATCACATTTTAAATAAGTGATATTCGGTGCTGCACTTGGTGTTAGCTCGTCCTCGACTCTACGGCATAGATAAGATACGAAGAGATCAAAAACTGACACGGCTTAAAGCTCAAAGGTAGTATATCCACAACAACAACTCTCGTTCCCTCCCTCGCAAGCCTTTGAGCTACACTGGCCCCAATCCCTCCACTTCCACCCGTCACAAGTACTATTTCAGCAGCAGGGTTCCACTTGTCCGACCGAATCCAATTGTTATTTGAACCCCAGTTTAAGAATTTATTGGCCCAGAATATAGTGCCGCATGCTGTGAGAATTTTTGAGACACGAAGGATGTGATTTTGCTGATCAATTGTTGCCAGACGGTCCAGGGAGCCGTGGTCCAAAAGCGCTCGGAGGATGATAGATGAGAGGCCTGCTAATATTGGATTTAAGGCAGTTCTGCTGACAAATGAGGCAATTGGGTCGAAATAGAGACCTTCCCTTGGGAGCAGCCTTCGCGGCTGAATAAGGGGACTGGGACTGGGTGTATGTCCAGCCATTTTTTCCCTTTAAGATGAATTATTGAAGACGAAAACAAAAGGATGCCAGTTGCGAGAGAATCATGAAAACAGGGCCCCTAAATGACGAAAAAAAAAAAAAAGTTGACTGTGCTTTGAAGTATATAGGCAGGCTATCACCTATCAGCTATCATGCTGCATTGCATGGCTGTGAAGTGTAAAGGGTAAAATGTAAAATGCGGGGGCGACGGAGATTGTGGGGAAGCCGGAATACACGGATGATGGAGAAGTTTGAATTGGAGAGTTGGTCCCGCAATCCCGCAGTCCCGGATGATGGATTGCGGGGCGGCCTTTAGCCGGAGTTCCTCAACCTCCGACAAAAGCCCTTCGGTATCACCTCTGCCTATTCTGCCTATTCTCTTGGCATTTATGATTCAGCCTATATATAGGCCTATTCCAAAGTATAGATAGAATAATTCAATCAATTCATTCACTCTAGTCGATTGATTCCTTCTATTCTCTATTTAAGCAGTCGTATATACCTAAATTCTACAGTTATGAGCCCGGATGCTTCAACATCTCCGACAAATCGTTGAATCATATTGAGCATTGGTCAAATCATCAACTATCCATTTGAGCATTAGCTAAATCATCGGTCCGATCTTACATCGGAGTATTGGCTAAATCATCGGCCTACTCTCATATTTTGGAGTACTGGCCAAATCAACGGCCGTTCTCACATTTGAATATTGGCCGCATCACTGGCCAGATTTGAGTAGTATTTGAGCACTATCCTTGCTCAAATCTCAATTGCCATCATTAGTATGGCAGATACGAAACGAGTTTTGATGGTGAATACACCAAATACAGTACCGAAGCTCACGAAAAAGAATTATGCCAAATGGTATATTCATATGGGTATTCTGTGTAGAAAATGGATATATAAGAACTGTCGAATAGACAGAATGAACCAAACTGAACGAATGAATTGATTATCTAGACTATAGAGCAGGTCTCTAATATATATGAGACCTGGAACGAGTGTAGTTTAGGATGTGTCTATAACGAGTGATCAAACGAGTGGTCAAACGAGTGAGACACTTAAACGAGTGTGTCGCAAAATAGCAACTAAACCTAATATATCCAACACTCCCCCGCATCATTAGAACTAGTTATTAGTCTAATGATGGATTCACAATAGAGGATATATATATAGAAAGGAATATAGAGGCGTATTTAGTCTTAAAAAGAGTGAGAGACCATTTTAAGTAAGGTGATGCTTAAACAGTCCTTAAATCGCACTCAACCTCAGCAAGGGCGCTTAAACTAAATAGGGGCTATTCAGGCCTACCCCATTCTAAGCTTCTAAACACTATTGCGATGGGGCTGTTTTGTGAGAACCTTTATTAGGATATCAGCCCTATTTTTAGCTGTTCTAACCCGTTGTAGGCTAATACGGCCTACGTTGTATTCGTTATAAATAAACTTAGCGGAAGGGCAGAATGCCCCGCGCCAACCTGTATCGTATTAGTTAACGTATCGCATGAGGATCCCAGTTTTGGTTCGCATCTCAAACTCTTACCTAGGCAATGACGAAAAGTCTGAAAATCCATCGACATGAAATCGGCGATGCCACGACAGACTTTCATCGATCCGGCCTTTAAACACTCATACATTGCCACTTCAGCGGGGATCGAAAACCGAAAGTCTAGTATTAAGACACATCCACTCACATCAAAAACTGAACATCACCATACATAACATCTCCGCATCAAAATGGCACTAAACGAGCAGAACACCCCCGTGGTGATGAAATGCCAATAGACTACGGCAAGGGCAGCACCACCGCAAAGACCCGCCACGCCATCAACCCGGCCACCAAGGAGACCCTCCCTGTGGTCCCCGTCAGCACCAGGGAGGATGTCGACAATGCTGTGGAAGCCGCACGCGCCAGGTTTTAAAAGATGATTTCGCCAGTTGATGACCGAGGAAGGCAATGTTGAATAAAGAGGTGGGTGCCTGTCTGTAGGCACCCGGGGATTCTCAGTTTGGAGAATTGATGAGAATCTCCATGCGCATGCATGGAAGATTCTATGCATTCACACAGGCCTTTGAGCCTTTGTTTTAGGCCCTCTATATTATGAGAGGCCTGCTCTAGATTAGATAGTTTTAACAATCAAGCAATTCACATCATTCACATCTACAGGCAAGCCTGTGAAGTACTCTGCTTATGCTGTGTTTGGTTTGCGTATCTGGTTTGCGGGGCCAACGTTGCAATAGCTGGCTTTCGCTCAAGACGAGATTGCTGCTGGGTATATCTAGTTGAGAGAGCTGGTGAAGATCAACATCGAGCAACAGACCATCGAGGAGAATGACACAAAGAAGGCAATTATTGGACATACACCTCTAGGTGTTGCCGTTGGAATTGTGCCATGGAACTGTGAGTTGATTGTTTGCAACGAGACATAACAGTGTTATTAATCGACGTAATACCCGCGCAGTGAACCTTTATTCTCATCTCCATCCGAGCTGGATATTCGCATATTACCCATTGATGACTTCAACAAGATTCAAAGGGCGGATGATGAGCTTAGAGACATTTAATATAGGTGCGTGGTGTATTTGATGGTGGTCCTATCACTGATTATCTACAAGGATATTCGAGTCGAATCAAAGACTTCAAGAAATGGCCAGTAAATTGAACAGTAGAGTAGAAGAGATGGAAAAAAGCATCACCGAGATGAATGAGGTCTCCTCTCCCACGAGGATGAACTGACATGATTCTGCAAAATAGACATAGTCATGAGCAACCACCAGAAACTTATGTCCTGGACATTCGATATTAGTGAGGTTGTGGCAAGTCTTGCACGATGGGTGGTGAATATGGCGGGCCCTGCCCAGGAAGAAGAGGATATGGTCGAGGGGGGGTTGTGTGAAATACGTCTCTCTGCTCTTGAAATATGTACGCGTACTTGGCAGGCGTCAGCTGGCTTATGTTGAAATGAATGATGCCAATGATGAAAAAGTGATTGAATTGATTGATTATCTAGACTAGGAAAAGGCTCTGATAATATAGAGAGCCTGAAACAAAGGCTCAAAGAGCCATGCACGGAGGATCCTCATAATTCTCCAGACCAAGATCACCGGGTGCCTACAGGCACCAAACCCAAACCCCCTTTATTCAACAGCTTAGTCACATAGGAAAGAGGTAGATATTCTTTTATTACCCCTTCCAAGATGACGGCGACGACTCCTTCGTCATGACGCAATGCCCGCATCTCTTCGTCGTTGGTTCACAGCAAAAATTGGACACGGCAGTCATCGAGGGCCCCGATGGGCAATGGTGCGCCTCATTGCCGTTCCTCGCTTCAGTGAGACGGGAGAGGTGGTGCTGGTGGGCACGGAGACACTGGAGGTAGAGAGAGTAATCATCGATGGGTTTGATAGCAAGTCGTAGCTAGAGGGAGACCAAGCAAATGGCTTATTTACTGGCCGAACAGGGTCTTTTGCTGGCGTTGCTGTTGTGCTTGTCCGAGCTTTATTCACTGTCTGGCCCACTCCATTCGTATTCCAGATACTTGTCCTTCATTCCCAAAACATTTCGTCCAATCCAAGAAGCACCTTTGACGACCATTTTCGAAATGACGAACTGGGATTCAAACTGTAACCGCTCTGCCCATTCCGGAGGCCAAATATAGATACTATCCATGGGCAGCGATCCCTCGAACGTCCAGGTGTCATTCTCACGGTAGATGACCCTCAGCTGATACCACAGGGCACTCTTAATCATGCGCTCTCGGATTTTAGAGCCAAAGGGAACCACATATGTGCTATAGAAGAGAACACGCAGCCAGAGCGGCGTAGAGCACAGGCTGAAGTATCTGTCGGCATCCTGGGTTGCACTGCACAAGGTGTGGTAGAAGTTTGCGTCTGCGGTCAACCTAAGCCTCGCTGCTGCGCTGTCCTTGCCAATCTTCGCCCAGCTCATGAATGATAGTGTTTGCTGCTCTGCGACACAACCATTAGAACAACTACGGCTTCCTCCAGGCCGCGACAGCACATGCCAGTAACCTTCAAGGACCTTGAGTCTGGCGCAGGTGTCTACGGTGTCGTGGGAAAGTTGATCGCTTCGCCAGCGACCGTAAGGTAAGGGACGAATCTCGATGTGCGGAGACTGGACTGTGAAGTCGTATGTGACAGGATATCGCGGAGACAGGTTGAAAAACGTCTGATTGCGTGTGTCTGTTCGTTGGCATTGCCAGAACTTGGAGTGAATGGAATGATTGCTTAGGACTAGTAGAATGGCCAGGAAGACAAAGCTTGCGAACAATAGTGGACGAGCAAGGCCTTCCATGCTGTATTAGACAGCTACAGTTGATGAGCTATGCAAGAAAGTGAAAGTCTTTTGCTAATTTCAGTGGTTGTATAATGGCGGTTGTCTTTTCTAAGACGTCAAAGGAGAAGGATCGCATGTGGCGTGGTGGAAAACCTCTCTGTTAGTTAGCCTTCGGGCATGCCGCATGACGCGAAATGAGGCTGAGCGCTGAGCCGAACATCGCAAAAGCGTCAAGGGATACTTAACGAATCGTAGGGTTGCATATGTAAGACATGCCTATTGTTAGGCTATCAAGCCGTAGGATACGCCGAATACAGCCCGAATATCCAGTGTTGGAACATCCGATTGCTATCTCACGTTTTCGCCAAAAACTGCCCGGGGCAACTAGAGAGTTCCGAGCGCTTAAACGCCTTTTAGCAGATGCACTACGGTTTTGATGGCGGGAACGGGAACGCATATTAGGAAACGTCATTTAATTTACTGGACTAGCGCGCGCTCGTTCATCTCGCTCCCCCCCCCCCCCCCCCC
>Ga0209512_1004764_pt1 | contig 11686 bp, 7 predicted proteins | sample frozenSSSSmetaG_FD_184142 | JGI IMG/M metagenome (GOLD analysis project Ga0209512, IMG submission 184142) | Glacier valley bacterial and archeal communities from Borup Fiord, Nunavut, Canada, to study Microbial Dark Matter (Phase II) -... | ecosystem: Environmental > Aquatic > Freshwater > Ice >... | reverse complement strand
CTGCAATTCACCCTTGATCTGCGTCACGCCGCGGTCGAGGACCTCGCGCACCGTCACCTTTTCGCCCTGGCTCTGGTCCGGATCCGCGTTCGCGAACAGCGACACCATGAAGTCCGTCGTGCGCTGCGCGGTCATCGCCTGCACCTGGGCGCGCCCCGACTCGACGTTGGCCTTCCACGCCGCGAGGCCGGCCACCGTCGCCAGCACGGCGAGCCCGACGACCGCGCCGGCGCGCAGTTGCGCGAACCGCCGCGCGCGCCGCTCCGAGGCAGCGAGCAGCGCGGCCTCGGGCGTGGAGAGGTTCATCCCCGCGGTCCGCAACGCCATCGCCTCGGCGAGCGGCTTGCCGCGCGCCAGCAGGAGGTCGGCACTGCGGCCTTCCTTTTCCCAGGCGCGCGTGGCCGTGGCGAGCCGCGCGTGCACGATCAGCAGTTCGCGATCGTCGTCGCGCCAGGCCCGCAGGCGCGGCCAGAACTCGAGCAGCGCCTCGTGGGCGAGCGAGATCGCCGCCTCGCCATCCGCGCCGAGCGTGCCGACGAGCAGCCGCGCCTCGAGCAACGCGTCGACCAGTTCGATCGCTTCCGCCGCGACGAATGCACTGCGCGGCGCGATGCGGCGCAGCGCCTTGGAGTCGTCGTCGCCACCGAGCGTGACGAGTTCGCGCAGCACCGACGGCAACGCCTGCTGCGCCGCCACGCCGACACTCGCGAAGACGGCTTCGGCTCGCTGCGCCAGGGCCCCCTCGACCCCGCCCAGGTCTTCGTAGGCGCGAAAGGTCAGCACGTCCTCGCGGCTGCGCCGCTGGTAGAGCGCTTCGAGCAGGAACTGCAGCAAGGGCAGCGCGCCGGGGTTGCGCGCCGCCGCGTCGCGGATCACGTCGTCGAGCCGCTCGCCGCTGCCGGGACGAACCTCGAAGCGCAGGCCGGCGGCAGCGGCGGGGAAGCGGATGATCTGGCCGATCTCGCGGATGTTCGGCGGGAGCAGGTCGAACTGGCCCTCGCCTTCCTTCAGTGCCATCACGGCGGGTGCATCGACGAGACGCGGATAGGCGTCGCTTCGCATCGTCGCGATGACCCATGCCCGGCCGCTGCGGGCCAGCGCGTCGATCGAGGCGAAGAAGGCGTCGCGGTCGGCCGGATCGATGCGCTCGTCGGAGAACGCCTCTTCGAGCTGGTCGACGACCAGAACCAGTTGGCAGCCGGCCGCCTGGTCGCTCGGATCGTTTCCATCGCCGCGGTCGATCGCATCCAGGCGCTCGAGCACGCGCGTCGTCAGGTCCGGCGGCGATGCGATGTCCGCGTCGTCATCGGCGCGGTCCGCCCGCGCGGTGGCGCCGAGTGTCGCGCGCACCAGCGCCGGATGCAGCCGGCCGCCACCGTCCGACGGTCGCAGGATCGCCTGGCGCCACTGCTTGGCTGCACTGACCACGCCCGGCTGGCACATCAGCGGCAGCACGCCGGCGCGCACGAGCGACGACTTGCCGCCACCGCTCATGCCGACGATCAGCACGAATGCGCGACGGGCCTGCGCCTGCAGCCGGAACTTGGCGAGCACGCTCGCCGCCGCGGCCGTGCGTCCGCAGAAGACGGGCGCGTGTTGCGGCTCGAAGGTCTCCAGCCCACGGAACGGCGAACTCCCGCGCCAGGTGGTCGGGCGTCCCTGTACGGTGGCGCCGGGCGGCAGGCTGGCTTCGGCGAGTCGAGTCAGATGCGCTTCGAGCAGTTCCTCGAAGTCCGCCGACGAGGCGAAGTTGTGGAACGCGCCCTTCAGCGTCCCGTCCGCTTCGTTGCGGAACCAGCGCCCGACGAAGCCTTGCATCGCCTGCTTCTGTCGGACCGACTCGGCGAGGCCGTCGAGGTCGTCGGGCGCGACCGTCGGCGCGGTCTTGCGATAGGTGAGGATGCGCGGCTTGCCGTTGCGGCGAAAGCCCGTGACCGCGTCCTCGAACTCGAACTCCGTGCCCGACCCGTAGGGTGTGCCGTCGTCGCGCACGATGTGGCCGGGCAGCGGGGTGCCCAGCCGTGCCCAGAGGATGACCAGCGCGACGTCGGTGTCGCTCGGTTTGATCAGCTGTTCCTGGAACGACGCGGTCGCGACCAGTGGCGCGTTTTCCCAGAAGACCGCCTCGAGGTGCAGCAAGTCGCCGAACTGCGAATCGAGCCGCCCGATCACGCGGCGCGCGATGATCCGCTCCTCGGCCACGTCGCCGGGCGACGAGATGAACACGCGCAGCGTGCGAAGCGTCATGGCGTTCCGATGACGTGCAGACCACCGGAGCGGTGGCGGCCATTCCCGAACGCGCGAGGATAGCGGCGCAGCGGGGGCGCGACAACGGTCTTCGGACGGCCAATGACGCGCATCTCGCGTCGGGATGCCCGCCGTCCTGCCCGATCAATGTCTCGCTTCGGCAGCGGCACCGACCGATGACAGCGTTACGTCGGCATCGCGCGACACGGTATCGTGGCGCCGGCTGCAGGTGTGGTCGGCCGCGTCGTTCGGGCCGCAGCATCTTGCCGATCTGCCGCAGGACCTCGGGGACGAAGTCGCTCGATCGCGCACGACGTGCGACGAGACTCGCACGACCGAAACCCGTCGGCAGATGAGACAGAAAAAAAGGGCTGCATCGCTGCAGCCCTTCGAGGGATGGTGGGCCGTGAGTGGCTCGAACACTCGACCTACGGATTAAGAGTCCGCTGGCATCCGCAGGACGGCGCCAGCACCGCATTACCGGCGAGATGAGCTACGAACCGATTCCAGCTCGCGGCTGGGATCTTGCTAAAAGGGTGGCCGACCTTGTAGATATCCTCGTTTACTCGTGGTCATTCAGCTGCGCGTCTCCATCGACGGCGCGGCGGCGCATGCCAAGCGGACGCCAGAGGGACGTTCAAATGATGGGAGTAACAGTCAGGCGCGCGGCGCCAAGCGCATGCTCAGGCCCACAGGCGCCATCGCCAGCTGAAGCAGTTCGCGCGGCTCCTTGCCATCGGGCGTGGCGACAGCCGTGATCTCGAAGCGGCCCAGCAGCGTGGTCATGGCCACTTTCATCTCCAGCAGCGCAAGATAGCGGCCAGGGCAGATGCGCGGGCCGGCGCCGAAGGGCATGGAGATGCGCTTGACCGCGCTGCCCTGCTGCGCCGGGCCGCCGTCGCTCAGCCAGCGCTCGGGCTCGAAGGCCGCTGCACGGGGAACGTGACGCTCGCTGGTGGCGTCGCGCCGCATCACGCCGATGACCACCAGGCCTTGCGGGATGTGCACGTCGCCCAGCGTCGTGTCGCGCAGCGCCTGCATGGCGTTCTGCGGCGCCACGGGCTTCAGGCGCATGGTCTCGTTGATGCAGGCGTCGATGTAGTCCAGCTGGGCCACCTCGTCCAGCGTCGGCGCCGTGGGGTCGGCGCAGACCCGGCGCACTTCTTCTGCGGCACGGGCCAGGGCGGCCGGGTGGCGCCACAGCAAGTGGATCATCCAGGCCAGGGTGTTGGCGGTGGTGTCCTCGCCGGCCAGCAGCATGATCAGCACATTGCCCGCCACCTGCTTGTCGTCCATGCCGCTGCCGGGCTCGTCGGCCGCCACCAGCATGGCTTCGAGCAAGTTGTCCGGGTGCAGACGGCGCGACGGGTCGGCCTGCAGCCGCGCTCGCGCCTCCGCGACAAAGACATCGACGGCTGCATTCACCGCGGCCACGCTGCGCTTCAACTGGCGGTCGGCCGCCGACGGCACATAGCGCCAGGTCGGCAGCGGCGCGAAGATCCGCCTGAACACGGCAGGGAAGATCTGGTTCAGATGTTTCTGGATGACGTCCTCGTCGGACTGCAGGGTGTTCACCTCGGCGCCGAAGGCCAGGCCAGCGATGGTATCGACGGTGTAACGCATCAGGTCGGCCTGCAGGTCGATGGCGCGGTCGGACTGCGCGGCCAGCTGCCAGCGCGCAGCCAGACGCTTCGCCACCTGCTGCAGCGACGGAAAGTAACGCCTGACATGCCCCGGGTCGAACGCCGCCATCACCATGCGACGCTGGCGCCGCCAGGTGTCGCCATGGGCGCCGAACAGTCCGCCGAGCAGTCCCATCTCGGTCCACACTTCCTCGAGCTTGGTGGTACGCCTGAAGCCGTCGGGGCGGTCGCGCAGGGCCGTGGCAATGAGTTCGTGGTCGCCTACCACCACCACACGCCGCTTGCCCAACTGCAGCTTGAAGATGGTGCCGAATTCCTCGCACCACTGTTCCAGTTGCAGGTGCAACCGGGTGGACTCGATCTGCAGCAGGTTGCCGAACACAGGAATAGCCCGCGGCCCGGGCAGTTCGGCGAACTGTCGCAGTCGCGTTGGTACCGGGGGCTTTTCGACGGCGGCGAAGTTCATGCTGGTCCGGATCTCCGTGAGTGCGGGGTGCTGCGGAAGCCTAGCAGTCGCGCCCGCTGCCTACAACCTGTGCCACCCCGGGCTTCAGAAGGCACACTGTGACGGTCACGTATCGCGTCGCTTTCGGCCCAGCGCTGACGACCAAGTGCTGACCGTGAAAGGCGCAATGCCGCGCAAGGCCGCATCGCACCAGGCCTTGTGCGCCGCCATCGATGGCTTCAGCCCGCACGCCGCGGCGCGCGTGCAGGCAAACTTCGGCCGGCAGCGCTATCGCGTCGAAAGTCAGCTTCCGAGCGCCGCCTCGAAGTCGCACTCCCGGCCAGGAACGGACGGTCGCGATCGTCTCCTTTCGGGCGCCCCACGCAGCGTCGCTTCAACGCCGCGCGCCATCCGCCCTTCTTGGTCCGGCCTTTCGGCATGCCCTCTCGTCGCTACCGAGCCAAGCCCCTCAGCTCCTGCGCCTTCGCCCGACTGACGGCCAACACCGAGCCATCGCGCAACTGCGCCACCAGCCGGCCGGCGTCCTGGCGCCTGAATGCTGCGACGTGGTCGAGATTGACGATGTGCGTGCGATGGATGCGCGCGAAGCGCTTCGGATCCAGCCGCCGTTCGAGCCTGTTCAACGACACATGCACCAGGTGGGTCGCCGTGCCCGCATGGACCGCCACATAGTCGCCGAGCGCTTCGAACCATGCAATGGTGTCGACCGCCAGCGGCACGATCGCGCGTCCGCTGCGGACGAAGATGCGACTGATCGGGCCGGGTCCCATGGCCTCGCCCAGGCGTTCGAAGGTCGGCGGCGCCGGCTCGCCGAACGCTGCGCGCAGACGCTCGAGCGCGGCGTTGAAACGTTCGGGCCCGAAAGGTTTGAGCAGGTAGTCGAGGGCGCCGAGCTCGAAGGCCGTGATCGCGTGCTCGGCATGGGCCGTGGTGAACACGATCAGCGGGTGGTGGGTCAGCCGCTCGACGACTTGGGTGCCGAGCAGGCCGGGCATCTGGATGTCGAGAAAGACGAGCTCCGGGCGCAGGCGCTCGATCGCCTCGACTGCGGCCGGGCCGTCGCCGACCTCGCCGATGCACTCCATCCAGTCGACATCGGCCAGCAAGTGCCGCAATCCTGCCCTCGCGACGGGCTCGTCGTCGGCGATCAGCACCGTGACCGGGACCGCTCTATTCATCGTCGTCCGCTAGATCGGGGGCGCGCTGCGGGATGTTCAGCCTGGCGGTCAGACCGGCCCCCGGCTCGCTGGCGAGGGTCAATGCGGCCTCGGATCCGTGCAGCCATTTGAGCTGCTCGCGCAACCGGCGCAAGCCGGTACCCGCGCTTTGCGCGATGGATGCGACATCCGCGCCCGGTCCGTCGTCGCAGACGACGACGACCAGCACATCGCCCTCGACGCGCGCGGCGATGCCGAGCGTCACCGGTTCGATGCGCGGCGCCGCCGCGTGCCGCACGGCGTTCTCCACCAACGTCTGCAAGGCGAACGACGGCAGACGGCAGGCGAGTGCCGCCGCATCGAACGCCTCCCTCACCTGCAGGCGCTCGCCGAAGCGGATGCGCTCGATCTCGAGATAGCGCTGCACGAAATCCCACTCCTGCGCGAGCGTCACCCTGTCGCGCGGTTCGGACAGAGCCGCGCGCAGGACGTCGGCGAGGAGTTCGGCGGCGCGGCTGGCGCTGCGCGGATCGATCGGAATCAGCTGGACGACGGTGTGCAATGCGTTGAACAGGAAGTGAGGATGCATCTGGCCACGCAACACCGCGAGCTGGGCCCGCGCCTCGAGCGCCGCCAGCTGTGAAGCACGCGCTGCCGCCTGGTTCGCATAGGCGACCGCGGCGACCATCACGTAGAACCAGGCGCCCGTCACGAAGAAGGGGATGAAGCCCGGCCCGACGACGAGCACGGGCTGCCGCCGAAGGAGGCTCTCGATCACGCTGTAAAAGAGCATGCAGCCGAATGCGTAGAGCGTCAGGGCCGCGAGATGCTTCGCGACGAAGAGCGGGCGTATCGGGTGGGGCCACGGATTGCGTGCGACGAAGCGATGCACGAGCCAGCCCAGCAGGGCTGCGCCGAAGACCAGTCGCGCGGCCCCGGGTACCGCCGCCGCGACGGTCTCTCCGTGCACTGCCGCCATCAGCACGGTCAACAGCGCCCACAGCGGCAGCCAGCCGATCGCCAGCTGGACCCAGATCCAGGTGCGCGAGGAGGTCGAGGCGGCGAGCGGCGAACGTGTGGTCATGAGGCGCCGCATTGTGCCCTTGCGCGAGCCTCCTGGTCAGCGTGGCGCCTTGGCCGCCACCCGTCTGGCGCTGATCGTGATCGCGCCTTCGTCCCAGCTCGCTCCCTTGTCGTACGAGCGATCCTGGCTCATCTTGAAGTGATCCGGGGCGATCTCGTAGAAGCGCGTGCGCGACAGGTAGGCCTTGCCATCGGGCATCGAACCGCTGCTGGTACCGTGCATCTCGCCGCCCTGCCACTGCGCGGTGGCGGCGCTGAAGCGCGCGGCGTAGACGTCCAGCGTCTCGACGGCCCAGCGATGGGCCTTGGCGTCGTACACGCGCAGCGCCCGGCTCAGATTGACGGGATTGCCGCCGCCGTCGACGACACGCACTTCGTCGTCGACGCCGAAGCCGTCGAACGCCCGCCACGCCTTCCAGGAGCCGAACAGGTGCGGGGTGCCGTGGATCATCGCGACGAGTCCGTTCACCTTGGGCGTGACCTCGATGTCCCACTGGCCGATCAGGAAATCGAACTGCGCGACTTCGGACGGCGCGACGGGAGCGCTCGCTGATTCCGCTGGGCTGCTGCCGAACCCGGTGAGCAGGGCCATGGTGAGGAGTGCGCGATGGAAGTGCGTCATGGAAGGAGCCTCGGCGAGTGGTCGACGGGTACCAGCATGCCGCGCCGCAGCCCGCGCGCAGGCACGGCTTCGCCGAACTGCGCATCGGTGCCGTCCAATGGACGACCCGGCGCACGGCGTGCGCCCTACAGTGGAACCCCTTCACCGAGCGACGCACGCCTTCATGACTCAGCACTCGTACCCGGCCGTCGAACTGCGCCGCGCCAGCAAGACCTACCCCGGCACGCAAGGCCCGTTCACTGCACTGTCGGCGCTCGACATGCGTATCGAGCGCGGCGAATTCGTGGCGATCGTCGGGGCCTCCGGCAGCGGGAAGTCCACGCTGCTGAATCTGCTCGCGGGCATCGATCGCGCCAGCAACGGCGAGGTGATCGTCGGCGGCCACGCGCTGCAGGGACTGAGCGAACGCGCGCTGTCCGCGTGGCGCGGACGTCATCTCGGCATCGTGTTCCAGTTCTTCCAGCTGATGCCCACGTTGACCGCGATCGAGAACGTGATGCTGCCGATGGACCTGTGCGATCGCTGGCCTGCGATCGAGCGCCGCGAGCGTGCGCGCACTCTGCTCGCGCGACTGGGCGTAGCAGACCAGGCCGACAAGTTCCCGACGGCGCTGTCGGGCGGCCAGCAACAACGCGTCGCGATCGCGCGCGCGCTCGCGAACGAACCCCTGCTGCTGCTGGCCGACGAGCCGACCGGCAACCTCGACTCGCGCAACGCCGACGCCCTGCTGCAGATGCTGGCGACGCTGGCGCGCGACGATGGCCTGACGATCGTGATGGTGACGCACGAGCGCGGCGCGCGTGCCGTCGCGACGCGCACGATCGCGCTGGCCGACGGCGTCGTCGTGGCGGAGCCTGCCCATGGCTGACGCGTGCCTGCGCCTCCTCTGGCGCGACATCGCACGCCACCGTTCGCGCAGCGCGCTGGTGGTGCTCGCGGTGGCCGTCGGACTGGTCGCCGCGGGTGCCGTGCTGGACAGCTGGGCCTTGATCGGGCGCGCGACGGAGGTGGGCTTTCGCGGCAGCTTGCCGGTCTCGATCACCGTGGGCGTCGACCGCGTCGACGCGGCCCTGCTGGACGACGTCCGTCGCCTGCCCGGCGTTGCGGCCGCGCGCGGCCGCCGCATGCTGACGGGATCGGTGCAGGGCCACGGCGCTTGGACGCCGGCGCAGATCGTGCTGCTGGACGACTTCACCGACCCGTCGATGGCCCGACTCCAGGGCGACGCGGGCCGCTGGCCACCGCCCGAGGGTGCGATCGTCGTGGAGCGATCCTCTCTCGAACTCGCCGGGGTGGCCGTCGGCGAGCCCGTGTTGCTGCGCATCGGCACCGGCGCAGCGCACGCGCTCGCGATGAGCGGTGTCGTTCGCGACGTCAGCCTGGCACCGGGCTGGATGGAGCATGTCGTGACCTGTTATGCCACGCCGGGCACGATGGCGCGCCTGGGCGTTCCTGCGACGTTCGATGAATTGCAGGTGCGCGTGGCGGACCCGCGCGCCGATCGCGCCGTCGTGCGACGCATCGCCGCGACCGTCGCGGCGCAGGTCGCGCGACACGGCGGTCGCGCGCGATTCGTCGACGTACCGGAACCCGGCGCGCATGTTCACGCGGCGCAGATGGATGCGCTGTTGATGACGCAAGGCGCCTTCGGGTTGCTGGCGCTGTTCGTCTGCGCGTTGCTGGTCGTCAACCTCTTCACCGCGATGCTCGCTCGGCAGACGCGCGAGATCGGCGTGCTGAAGACCCTGGGAGCGCACCACCTGCAGATCGCCGGCATCTACCTGGGCCAGGCGCTCGCGCTGGGCATCGCCGCGTCGCTGCTCGCGTTGCCGCTGGCCATCGTCATCGGGCGTGCCTACGCGGCCTTCCGGGCAGAGATGCTCAACTTCCCGCTGGACGGTCTGCCGGTTCCGGCGTGGGCCATCGCGCTGCAGGTCGTGGTCGGCGTGCTGTTGCCCGTGCTCGCCGCGCTCGTGCCGGTGTGCCGCGCGTGCCGACTGGGCGTCGGCGCTGCCCTGCGCGACATCGGCATCGTCGCCGACGGCCAACCGCTCGCGGCGCAGCGCTGGCTCGCAATGGCCGGAGCCGGACGCGGCGTGCTGCTGGCCATCGGCAACGCGTTCCGGCGGCGCGAGCGCATGGCGCTGACGCTGCTCGCCATCGCGCTCGGCGGCGCTGTGCATCTGGGCGCGTCCAATCTTCGGCAGGCAGTCGTCGCGTCGATGGATCTGCTCTTCTCGGCCCAGCACTTCGATGCGTCGCTGCGCCTTGCCGAACCCCGCCCGATCGCAGCGCTGGAAGCGGCCGCACGTGCCGAACCCGGCGTCGCGAACGCCGAGGCCTGGCGCAGTCGACGTGCAACGATCGCGCGCGACGGCGACCAGGTCGGCAGCACTGTGACATTGATTGGCCTGCCGCCCACCACGACGCTGATGCAGCCGCACGTGGTCTCCGGGCGCTGGTTGCGCGAGGACGACGGGCGAGCGCTCGTGATCAGTCGTGCGCTGCAGCGCCAGCAACCGGACCTCGTCGTGGGCGGCGACGTGCGGCTAGCCCTGGACGGGTTGATCGCCACCTGGCACATCGCTGGCGTCGTCGATGCCGGCCCGGCACCGCTCGCCTATGCGAACCGGTCGATCTTGAGTGCGGAGGACGGCCTGGCGACGTCGCTGGTGATCGTCGCTCGCACGCCCGGACGATCTGCGCTGTTGGAGCTGATCCATGCCTTGCGCGGCAGCCTTGCCGATGCCGGGATGCTCGTCGCGGAAAGCCAGACCCCCGGCGAGAGCAGGCCGATCGTCGAGGATCACCTGTTGATGGTGGTCGCGTTCCTCGGCGCGATGGGTTGGGTGATGATCGCCATCGGTGCGGCGGGACTCGCGTCGACCATGAGCCTGGGCGTGATCGAGCGCACACGCGAGATCGGCGTGCTGCGCGCGCTCGGGGCGCGCGACCGATCGATCCTGGGCATCGTGCAGGTCGAGGGACTGACCATCGTCGCGTTGGCGTGGCTTGCGTCGATTCCGTTGTCCGTGCCCATGGCCGTCCTGCTCGCGGACGCGTTCGGACGCATCATGTTCCCGCTGCCGACGCCTTGGTGGCCGCAGATGGGCACATCCCTCCAATGGCTCGCCGTCATGGTGCCCGTCTCGATCGCCGCGTGCATATGGCCGGCGTGGCGAGCGATCCGCATCCCGCCGGCACGGGCCTTGAGCTACGAGTGAGCATGGTGGCCGATGGACCGCCGCATCTCAATATCCAGCGTACTCGCAACGTTGTCGTGGGCAAGCTGATCAGTTCAAGTGAAACGGTCGTGTCGTCAAGCCTCTTAACGCGTAGGCGGTGAGGTGGAATTTTGAGAACCGCTGAAATCTCTCATCCATTGAGAGAGGGTAGCCGCGCACCGACGCCGCTTTCGGCCAGTTCCGGCCATCGATGATCGGCTGCTTTTGTGCGAGCCGACAACTTGTCGAGGCGACCCGGACCGCTGCCAATGCTCGGCGAAGCTAAAGTGCTCCACGCTGCCTCATGCCATCACTGCGTGCCAGCTCCCCTGCGCATACCGCATGAAGCCGCCATCGTCGTCGAATCGCCACAGGTGGAGCCAATCATTGCCGAGCACTTGGCGTATGACTTCGTGCTTGGAGATCACGCGTTCGATCGCCTCGACCGGCGCGTCGATCACGACCGTCAGCCGTAGCGGTTCGTGGCGCCAGTTCACACCGTCGTGCAGCGACTGCCGCGCCAGGCCAATGCGCAAGTCGCCGCCGTTGCCTTCGAAGAGGCCAATGCGGCCGCCGACCACGTTGTGCAGCAGCTTGTTACCGCTGCCCAGGCGCTGCGGGTCACAGGTGGACGCGTGGTACTGCCAGTTGATCCAGTGCGTCACCAGCATCGGCGCCGTCATCAGCAGCTCCAGCACGCTGCCGTCGGCGTCGTTGGCCACGTCGTAGTCGTGCAGGAATACGCGGCCCCCGAGAACAGTACCCAGGCTGCGCGCGCGTGGTGCGATCAGGAAGGCCGCGTTGCCTGCCAGGCCCCACTCGGGCCGCGTCTGCGCGCCGTCATTGGCGCGACGGCGCAGCTGGTCGAGCAATGCCGTATGCGTCAGCTTCGGATCGAGCCCTAGCGTCACCGCGCGCTCGCGGCGCACCTGGTCGCCGGCTTGCGCAAACACAGGCTGCAGACGGGCCCAGCGTTCGCGTGCAGGGGCGTCCAGCAGGTCCAGGTCGAACCCCTCGATTTCGTCGGTGGTCGTGTTGTGCAGCGCCGCGACGAAGCTCGTGCCCTCAGCGATGCGGATGCCGCGTGCACGCAGGCCCGCCTGCACATCGGGCTCGTTCAGCAGCCGCGCCAGGACGCGGGCATTGACCTCGCCGGTCTGCCCGCAGCAGGCGCCGCAGTCCAGCGCGGCGGCCTGCGCGTTGTTGGCGCTCTGGCTGCCATGGCCCACCAGCAGCACCAGCGG
>Ga0209512_1004761_pt1 | contig 11688 bp, 11 predicted proteins | sample frozenSSSSmetaG_FD_184142 | JGI IMG/M metagenome (GOLD analysis project Ga0209512, IMG submission 184142) | Glacier valley bacterial and archeal communities from Borup Fiord, Nunavut, Canada, to study Microbial Dark Matter (Phase II) -... | ecosystem: Environmental > Aquatic > Freshwater > Ice >... | reverse complement strand
TCGCGGGCCACATTTGTTTTGCGACGACAAATATATCTACCTGTTCACCCCGATGGCCGAAATCGGCATCCACGCTGCCGCAGGGAACAGCACCCATGTGAACGGCAAACTCAAATATTCCATAGGGATCGAGTGTGTGGGCTATCACGAGAAAGTGCAGTGGAGTGCGGCAGTAGCGCGCAATGTCGGGTTCGCTGCGGCCACGCTCCAGCGGCGGCTCAAAACCTTCGAGCTGCGCGGGGGCGCGCCGTGGAGCGACTTAAACAGCCATCGCCAATTCAACAAGCCATCCTGTCCTGGAGCGGCGATTACGGAACAATTTTATGTGAAAGTGTGCCAGGACGCGGCCAATCTGCTCGATAGTGCCGGCGCGGTCAAGGCGCTGAGCGTGCATCCCCGGCTGCTGGGCGCGTGGCAGCAATCCGGCGGGCTGTGGTTGAAAGATACGCTGACTCCAGGCCTGCCGACGACCGCCGGGTACATCGGGGCGGATGGTCTGCTGTACCAGCGCTTCGAGCGCTCGGTCGCCCGTATCCGCACCGACGGCGCGGTCGATTGGCTGCTGCTGGGCGAAATTGCCACGCTGAGCGCGCCAACATCTTGACAGTTGGCGCGGAACGGGGCTACAATGATCTATCCGAAGCCATTGGAAAGGAGCAAGCCTTGAGCGACAGTGGAAAATCATTGTACGGGATCGCGAACCTGGCCAGCGACGTGGCCGCGCATACGAGCGGCCTGACGGAGAAGCAGGTACGCGATGTGCTCAAGACCGCATTCAGCACGATCATGTCGCGCCTGGAGAGCGGCGAGCGCGTCTCGATCGCCAACTTCGGTGCCTGGCGGCCGACCGAGCGCGGGCCGCGCACCAATCGGAATATCCGCACCGGGGCCATGATCCAGGTCGCGGCGCGGCGCGCGGTTACCTGGTCGCCCAGCACGGAGTTCAAGGAGCGCATGAAGGGCTCGTACGCTTCGTCCAGCCGGTCGAGCAGCAGTGCGAAAAGCTCCGGCTCTATAGGCAAGTCACGCTCGGTTGGCAGCAAGCCACTGTAAGACGAGGAGCAGCACGGGGTAGCGCAGCAATGCCGCCGGATTATTCCGGCGGCATTGCTGTGGTCGTCAGCGACCAGGCGAGCAGGATGGCTTGTCTAGCGAGCTCGTGCAGCTGCTGCGCCGCCCATGCCGCCTCGGAGGGGTGGATGGTGGATGGTTCGGCGCGCAGCGCCTCTATCTCGGTCGTCAGTGGGACGACGCGGCTGTGGTAGCATGGTGGGATCTACGCCATCCCTGCATTATCCTCAAATAAGGATAGTGTTATGATTGATCACCCGTGAGATCTTGTAGCAGTAGCTGTAGGCTGGACAGGAGACCTTCGATCTCTTGCCGCAGCGCGGCGCGTGTGGTGCTATCTGCGACCGACGGAACCTGGCGCTGTACCTGCGCGACGCTCCGCCGCATCCGCGCGACCATTCGCATCACATCGGCGCGAGCAAGCGGAGGCGCCGAGGAACTACTATCTTCATCATATCGATGCGATTCCACTGCCGCATCCTCCGTGCGAGTATGCTGCCGGCGATACTCATCCACGACGTCCGCGACAAAGGAGGCGGTCACCTCGCCCGCGTTCGCCAGTTCGCGCAGGAGGTCAGTCGCCGTGCCCTGATCGATCAGGCTGGCATTGATCGCCATGTGGAGGGGACGGAGCACCCATTCAGACCAGCCGTAGCGCAAGACGATGGCCTGGCCTTCCGGCGAGAAGCGCAGCAACCGGAGTAGATCGTGGCGCCGCGCATCCGAGATCTGGAGCTGCTCCTCCACAACGCTCCACGGCACCTCACCGCCCGCCTCCTTCTGGAGCGAATCTTTGAGCATGATCAACAACCAGGTTCGCTCCATGTCCGAGAGGCCCTCGCGTCGCTCATTCTCCTCAAACTGACGGAGAAGACGGGTCACGTCGGTCGGCTTTGGGACCTCAACCACCCAAAGCGCGGGCATATCCATCAGAACCGCTGCGCTCCATCGGCGTTGGCCATGCAGGAGGCGGTGGGTAACGGCTGGATTGTGCGGCTCGGTGTCCGGGTAGACAATCGCCGGCTGAACCTGGCCGTGATCGACCATCGACTGCCCCAGTTCGCGCAATCCGATCAGGAGCGCCGCAGCTGCACGGTCGCCAGCGGTCTCCATGCGGAGGAGATCATCAGGAGTTGGCAGACGCCGCACCTGCTGTGGATCCGGTGCAATCGCCGTGAGCGGCAAATCGAGCAGCGGCAAACCCCGCTCGCGGGCGCGCTCTGCCGTCTGCGTGGACTCGCCCGCGAGCAGAAAATCAAGATCGGCCGTCTCGTCGGATGGGCCGAAAAACTGGTCGAGATTCAACGGCGCCGTGGTCTTCTTTGCCTTAGCCACCGAGCACCCCCTTGATCTCTTCAGCAAGCGCCTGAAACTGGATGGCCGAGCGGGCGCCCCGGCGGTAGCGGAATATACTCGCCTTTGCTGCAAAACACTCGCGTAGTGGCGCGTCACGCCCGATCTCGGTCTGAAGCACTTGCGCACCAAATCGTTCGCGCAAATAGTCGTGGATCTGACGGTCAGCCGCCGACCGTCCCTCATAGTTATTGATCAAAACGCGTGGAGGTGGAAGCTGTGGAGAGTAGCGCTGACGCACGCGTTGGGTCGTATCGTTGAGCTCGCCCAACCCCTCCATGCTGAGCGACTCGGCCAATACGGGCGCGATAACCAGATCTGCCGCGATCAGGGCATTGAACACGACCGTCCCCTTAGTCGGCGGGCAGTCAACGATGACATAGTCCACGGCAACCGCGAGGTCGTCAGTGGACTGGCCAGTCGCCACCCCCACCTGCCCCAGTGTAGCGAGCACGTCCTTCAAGATGAACAGCCCATCTACCTTCGCACCCAACTCCTGCGCTGCCTTCGCAAGGAACGGGTGTGCCGCGCAGATCGTGACGCCGGCCTCCTGCGTACGCAGCAATGTCGGTCGTAGCGGAGTCTGCCCGGCAAGCACGGCGTATGAGGATCGCTCCACCGGAACGCGGGAAAGCGGCACGCCCAACCACTCCGTCGCGTGGCCCTGGCTGTCGAGATCAATCACCAGCACCTGACTCCCAGTACTCCCCAAAGCGGCGGCGAGGTTCACCGTGGTGGTCGTCTTGCCAACACCACCCTTTTCGTTCGCGATCGTGATGACTCGCATCCATCCTCCTACTGCGCCGCAGAGCACCTAAGAGCGACCTGAGCGTTCGGTGTGAGCCGCACACGCGAGAGGGGTGTGCGGCCTCACACCCCTATTCTACTCAAAAATCGAAACTTTGTACACGTGTGGGAGGATTCACCTCCTTCAAGCGAGGGGATGGCGTACGCCATCCCCTGGGCAGCACTGCATTGCTGTTGATCATATGAGGGTGTGAGGCCTCACACCCTTCATAGCAACCTCCCAGCAATCATGGGAATTATCGACGCAATTCCGAAGGAAACGGAAGCGGGGGTGTGAGGCCTCACACCCCTCCGTCGTACCTACTGAGGGGATGGCATCCGCCATCCCCTCAGTGGAATAAACGTGCTATAATCGCGTGCGGAGAACCTGCGTTGTGCCTTGTTGCATCAGTGGAGAGCGACCTATCATGGCTGAGTCTGACGCCATCGAGCCGCAAGCGATCGAGTTCTACGGCGACGAGATACTCGCCGTCCAGGAGCCATTGACGGGGCGCATCTATGTGCCCTTCGCCCGGCTCTGCGATAACCTCGGGATCGATCGGGGGAGCCAGGTAGAACGTCTTCGTCAACATGAGGTGTTGAAAGACGGGCTGATCACATTGAAGCTCCATACTGCTGGCGGTATGCAAGACACGCAATGTCTCCGGCTCGACCTTATCCCATTCTGGCTGGCGGGCATTAACACGAACCGGGTGAAGGCGGATCAGCAAGAGAAGCTGGTGCTGTACCAACGTGAGTGCGCCGCTGTCCTCTGGGACACCTTCCGCCCCTCGGGGCAACCCTCAAGCGCCGCTCTCGCAGATCCTGGCGCACTCTCACCTGCGGCCCAGGCGTACGAGATGGCGATGGCGATAGCGACTATCGCGCGTCAGCAGATGAATCTTGAGGCACAGGTTATCGATATAGCGGCGACTGTCGGCGAACATGCCGCCCGCATGACTGCGCTCGAGATCAAGCTGGCACCTAAGAACGCCATTACTGAGGCGCAGGCTACCGAACTGTCCCAGGCCGTCAAATTCGTCGCGCGTGAGCTTGGCGAGATCACCCGGCGCAATGAATATGGCGGGGTCTACGGTCAGCTTTATCGCGAGTTCGGTATCGTCTCGTACCGCAATCTCCCTGTCGAGCAGTTCAACGAGGCGATGGAATGGCTTCGCGAGTGGTACCGGCGACTCAAACGCGGCGAGACCGAGGTGCCACCGCGTTAACGCTTCCCTCACCTTGCTACCAGGCGCACGCAAGCTGCTCCTGACTATGCAGTCCACCTGCCGCACCTCGGCGCCGAGCTTCTTACCGGCGCGCAGGGATGCGGTGCATGCGCCGTACCCCTGCGCACACCGTTGACGACCTGTTCGGTGACATACTGCCGGTAGGCGCGCCGACCGTAACAAAATTCGATCGGCCGCATCTGCTAAAATAGGTGCAAATGCAATCGTCTGAGAGATACGGCCATGACCAACCAGAGCTTCATCGACCCATCGGCGCTTCGGAGCACCGACCATTTGCCAGTTCGGGAGACTACGCCCGATGTGCTTGACCTTGAACTGGTCACCAACCACATCGGCAAAGCGATCAATCGCGGCCGGTACCATGGCTCGGGCGAGGCATTGGAGTACCTGCAGCAGAATCATTGTATTGTCACTGTCGATGGGACGACGTACGCGACCAGTGCTGGCATTCTCTGTTTCGGTCGCAACCCGCAGGCGATCTTTCCACGGGCGGTCGTCGACCTTGGCCACTATCACGGCATAGGAGTTGACTCGAACGAGGTCGTCCATCTCGAAAAAAACATCGGGGGGACGATCTTTGACCAGATCGAACGGGCCGAGACCTATCTCTGGACAAACACCCACCATGGAATGACGCTCGGCGACAGCGCGCGGCGGATCGAGATCCACGAGTACCCACGGGCTGTCATCCGCGAGCTAGGGGTCAATATGCTCGCCCACCGCGACTACACCCGCGGCGGAGCCGCCGCACGCATGCAACTGTTCCGCAACCGCATCGAGTGGATCTCGCCGGGTGGCCTCCCGCCGAGCATCACGGTCGATAACATTCTCGACGAGCAGTGGTCACGCAACCCGGTCATCCTCGCGATCCTCTACGAATCTGGCTATGTGGAGGCCTTTGGGCAGGGGCTGAACACCGTCGTGACGGAGCTAAAAAATGCCGGAATGGCCGCGCCAGATTTTCGCGACACCGGCGCATCCTTTATTGTCACGGTCTATGGCCGCGCAATTGAAGGACTCGGCAACGGAGAGAGTACCGCCCGCATGAGCGATCGGCAGCGCGAGATCCGAACCTTGATCCAAAAGCGCGGCGAGGTGTCATCGCGCGAGGTGATCGTATTGTTCGCCAATCGTGCCGACCCGCGATCCATCCGCCGCGACCTCCAGACGCTGACCAAAGTGGGGGTCATCATCATGCAGGGTTGGGGACGATCGGCGCGCTACTACTGGGCCAGCAGCGCACAGAAGATCGAGGACGAGGACTCATAGCCCAGATCCCATACGCTCCCCGTGACATAACGATGACAGCTCGTGTCCTCGATCTGTCATCGTTCGGCCTTTTTGACCGCGCGAACGAACGAGGACACGACGAGTCATCGACTGTCCTCGTTTCCTCCCAAAATGGCCGCGATCGCACGTGAAACTGTCCTCGATCCATATTGTTATTGGCATTGATCCTCGCTACCATGGGTAAGAATCGCTCAGGCTACCCACGCTGACATATCACGATGCGCATTCGCTCAGCACCGCTGATCAAGATGCAGTGTGCGACCCATTGCTGCGCGCCCCGGGGAAGGCGCTGAGCGGCTTCGCAACCTTCGCTGTGGGCAAGCGCGCGTCATTGCCGCGTCCTTGCAGCCTGGTCAGCGAGATCTGCCCTACACAGCGTGAGGGCAGATCATCACGACGGTGGGCGGCTAGACCCTATCCTTCGGTGCCATGCTGGATGACAACGAAGACATCTATACTGTCATCGCGTCGATCCGCGAGCGATTGATCGGATCGATAGCGATTAGCAGCGGCGAAAGGGCAGAGTTGCGGCGCGGGAATGGGCGCAGTACGCGCTTGCTCGTGTATATATGTCCAGCCATGCTTGTGAGAGGTGTACGCATCCGATGATACATACGCGGGCCAAGGGCCTGCAGCATCGCACGTTCATACAAAACCGAACCGCCGACCCCGAGAAGGGTCAGCGGCAGGTGAGATTCATCATCTCAGGTGGCTAGCACCTCTGAGTATAGCATCTCGCATGCCGTTTCGCAAACCCCGCCAGGTCTGACTTTATGCCGGAAGAGTGATGCCAGCACCCGATCTGTGTGCCGGTCTTTTTTGGCATGCTTTTTCCTGTCATCGCGCTACGCCGGCACAACGACCACGTCTGCTGTTTCACGCGCCGATCATCGGTCGGCGTGTGCTGAGAGAAAGCGCACGATCATGCCGCAGCTCGATCATGACTATGTGTTCCTGCCCCAGCGCCTGCTCGCCGATCTGCGGGCCAATCCAGCCGCTATTGGCGTATACGCGCTGATCGGCCGCCTGTTCCTGATCTACCAGGCGCCCATCCCGCTTTCAGCCGCCGATCTGCAGCGCTATGACCCGACGCTGAGTTACGGCGCCGCGCGCGGCGCGCTCCAGCGCCTCATCGCGCTACGCTGGCTCACCGACCAATCCGGCCACAAAAACTGCTACACACCGACGTGGGGAGCGATCAAAGGCACGCCCCGGCTCTGGCAGATGGACGCGCCGACCCTCGGCCGACCAACCCATGTGACGACCTTGCGGCTCGACCGGCGGCTCCTCGACGTTGGGCTGGGCAAGCTCGTGCCGCACCCGATCTACCCAGCCCAAACCAACGACCGCTACCTGGAGCAGCCGATCCTCAGTTTGCGCGACGTGGGTGCCTATGCGCAGATACTTGGCGGCCAGGGCATGGCCGCGACCCCCGCACTGTGGCGCTATGGGCTGATCCGGGACGGGATGGCCCAGCCCCTGTCATCCGCCACCGATCTGATCGCGCTGGCGTCACAGCACACTCTGGATGGGGACGGCGCTGCGCCCACCGAGCATGGGCTGCGCAAGCTTGGTCTCGAACTGTCCAGCACACCTCCAGAGACGCCCCCCGGCCAACCGCTTTTTTTTGTAGACCATGACCTGATCCCTGATCCGATCAGCCATGTGATCCCTGAATTGATCCCCCTTGGTGCAAAAGCAAACACCCCATCCAGCGCAGCAGAACGCACTAAATTCGGCGAAGAGAGCGACCTGCCAACCAGGGCAGGGACTCCAGGGATTCTGAGCGAAACAAGCGATTCCCCCTCCAACCTCCCCACACATGGTCAACGAGGTGGTGGCGGAGATCATAGGGCAAATAAAGACATTTCCCCCAGGACTACCCGGCCAGAAACCGCGTCGGCGCGTCTTCTCCAGTCAATCCATGCCTTTCCCAGCACCATTAAAGAACTTGCGGACATGCCCGCTGAGCTGGTCGGGCGGGCGATCGCCTATGCAGAATCGGAACCAGGCATTGAAAGTATTCCAGGATGGGTGATCGAGGCGCTGCGACGGCAGCGTGACGAGGGGTGGCCGATTCCTCAGGTTCGCACCAGGCACGGCAGTGGATGCATCGATGTGCAGGAGATTATGGGCGGCAAATATGGCGATCTGTTCCGACTGGGAAGTGACCTCACTGATCTCGATTGCTCCTTGACCGGCCCGGAGCTTGGAGGGGCAGGCGCTCAAACCACTGCCCAAGACCTAACGTTGAACCGTACGCTGCCTGGCGCTGGCGCTGCAGTACTCGGAGCAGGGCAATCTCCAAGCGATTCGGCAGCAATCGGCAGCGACCAGGCTGCCGAGCCGGCAGCAGCGGACGCCCAGATTGAGGAAATGACTGTCGATACTGCTGATCACACAACCCTGGTACAGCTCTGGAATCGTGTACTCAATCTTATGCAGACACAGACATCACGGCACGAGTTCAACACCTGGATACGACGAACCGCGTTACTCGCTATTACGAACGGTGTTGTCACGCTTGGTGCACCCAGCGCGTTTTTTAAGGAGGGCTTTGAGCATCGTTATAGCGGCACCATACGCCACATGATCAGCGATCTCTATGTTCCGGTCAATCAGGTACGCGTCGTGATTACCGGAGAATCAGGTTGTGGCGGCTCAGAGGCGCTTAGCCCGCAGCCCTATCATGTATCAACATAATCCAGGGTAGCGTTTTACTCCACAGACAGACGGAAACGCGCGCAGCCGTCCTGCGCCACCGATGAATAGCTGCCATTGATGGCGTGAGTTGTTCAGGCACCACTGCTTCGTTCATGCTTTCGTGGGCGGGCGGCCGCGCGGAATGTCCCGGCCTTCGACCTCCTGGCGGTAGCGCTCAACCGCAGCAGTGGTGGTAAACCAGCGCCGGCTGCGCTTCACGGCACCCAGACGGCCTTTGCGGACGAGCCAGGCCAGGTGTTCGGCGCGGTAGCCGGTGCGCTCAGCCACCTCGCTGAGTGCGAGTGGGATGGCGTCGGATGCCTCGATCGACTCGATGTAGCGATCGAGCGCCTGCTCGACCGCACGGCCAATCAGATTGCAGATCGGCGTGTGATTGCCACGCGTCTGCGCCAGGTGCAAGCCGTGCATGTATCCAGTGCGCCACTCCAGCGGCAAGAGCGCCGGCGGAAAGCCCGCGCGCATCAGCATCAGATTCAGCAACAGTCGCCCAACCCGGCCATTGCCGTCGGAAAACGGATGGATTGTCTCGAACACGATATGGGCGAGTGCGGCCCGGATCACGGGCGGATACGCCTGCCCGTCGTCGTCGAGCCAGGCGATCCAGTCGGCCGTGAGCTGGGGCACCTCACGCGGGTGCGGTGGGGTATAGGCCGCGCCGCGAATATGCACACGACGGCAAGCCCCCCTGGTAGGCTCGCGCGCTGGATCTGCCCGGTCGCCGCGGCGCGGCTGAGCAAATGATCGGCGAGCTGGCGTTCATTCGCCTTCCCCCCGGTCGTAGGGATCGCCCTCGAGCAGTTTCAAGTCGGCGTCGCGCTCGGCCTTGGGTAAGCGCCGGTAGCTCTTGGCCGCAACGCAGATCGGCAGCGCGACCTCGGCGATGCGGTCGGCCCCACGCTCGGGCAGCGTGTCGAACCAGTGGTTGCAGGTGAACACGGTGGCGCGCTCGTTGTTGTAGCGCTCGTTGATCAGGTGCGCCATCTCGGCCATATTGAACTCGGTCACCTGCTCGGTGCCCAAATCGTCGATAACCAGCACAGGCACGCGCTGCAAGGCCTCGCGGCGCTTCGCGAGCGACGTCAGCTTATCGTCGATGCCGGCCTTCAAATAGGCCATCAAGCCCGGCGCGGAGGTGTAGGTCACGCGCATGCCGCGCAGCGCCGCCTCGTTGGCGATCGCGGCCGCAAGACGGGTCTTGCCGCTGCCGACCGGCCCATACAGATACAGCCAGCCGTGCGGCGATTCCACGTAGGCCGCGGCCTGCGCGTGCGCGCAGATCAGGCTCTCGCGCTGCTCCTCCATGCTGAGCACCATCCCGTTCCACTCCAGCGTCTCCCTGATCTGGCGCTTCAGACCAAAGTTCGACAGCCGGCAGCGGCGGTACTTGGCCAGCTCCTCGGCCAGCGTGGCCAGGATCCGATCGTCCTTGGCGCTCATCTCGGCCAGCTTGCACGCGCACGGGAACAGCTTGGCGAAGTGCGGATGCCCGAACGGCACCGCCTCCTTGTAAAAGCCGAACCCATTGCACAGCGTACAGGCGCTGGGGCTAGATCGTTGCGGGCGTGGGGGCTCCCACCTTGGCGCGTTCAGCTGCGGCGCGAAGGAACGATGGGAGCTCTTCGTCCGGTGGGAGGGTGCGGTAAGCTGCGCCCACCCCGTACTTGTCGTAGGCCTCTCCTGGTGGGCGTCGAGCTCGGCTCGCTCCAGCTCCTGGATGGCGATGGCGGTCGCCTGCACTTCGCTCAGGCCGGTGCTGTCCCGGATCTCCCGCACGCTCTCTGCCACGTCCGGCAATAGTTGCTGCTCGGTCATTCAAAGCCTCCTGGCTGTACAGCGGCTCTCCGCGAGAGCGCACGGCGACCACAAGCCGAATCGGATCGCGAACATCTGGCCGCTCGGCGGCCAGATCCAAATCTTTCCGGAAGTCCCGCGCGCTGTAGCGCGGGTTGGTCACCTGAATCTGTCTCCAGGCGGAAATGAATGCTTCCTGGGGTACGTCGGCGGGAGCCTCCTCCCTGGCGGCTCGGTATTCGGCATCCCCATCATCCAAAACCAGGCCAACATGCTGCTGCTGCTCATGATTCCATGCATGTTGGAGGTTGGAGGGATCAGAATCTGATCCCAACGAATCCTCCGCATGTTGGTCAGCAGAGCCAACGTTGGCCTCATGATCGACGGGATCAGATTCTGATCCCTCATGAGCGCAAAAAGAGGCCCCGGCTCCTGGGTCAGCGACACCCGGGATCGGGGCTACACTAGCGGTCTTTCTGAGCTCTGGCGGGAGCAACATGGTGATGGCGAAGCCGGGCTGGCCGTGGCCGTCCTGCTGCCAGTCGCGCGTGACGAAGCGGATATGCGGGTAATTGGGATGCTCGCCGGCGAGGATCTTCATCGCCGGCGACACGCTGCCCTCACTCAGACCGGCCCTGCGGGCGATCGTGTCGTGGGAGATGCGCTTGGTTTCGCCGTCGGGAATAAGGTAGCGGAGTGCAACCAGGCACTCCTTGGCCGACTTCGGGATACGTGCTGCGAGAATGCTACGAGGAATCCTGGCATGGCGCGTGCCTCGCCAGTCCGGTGATGTGTGCGCGTTCATCGGGAATCCCTTTCCTCCGGGTGGCCAGCTTTGGCCGGATCTCCTTTCGCGCAGTGGTCGCTGCGCTGGATGTGGATGGTCGCGCAGTGATCGCTGCGCTGGATGCTGAGTTAGTTGTCGCGTGCGGTCGAGTGCGCCTGGGTGTCCAGATCGGCCGCTTGCCGGAAGAGATCGCGGGCATCCTGGGCATAGTCCTCGGCCAAGCCGATCTTGGCCATATGCGTCAGGAAGTACGGGAGAATGCCTTTGCGCAAATCCACCACGGTGCGCCGGGATACACCCAGCTTGCGCGCCCGCTCCGCGTCGGTTGCGCCCAAGGCCGTGACTCGTTGGGCTACGCGAACGAACCTGGTTCCGTCCATGCGAGTCTTCGGGGTTTCCATCGTTGTGCCACCTCCTCTGTGCAACTTCTTGCGCAGAATGGTAGATCGATCCCGCCAAAGAGTCAAGCGGGAACATGCGGAGATCGCGATCATGAGCGCGACTTTGCGGAACGTCCCGATCCTGAACGGGAGATTTGTGGTATGATTAGATCCGCCGCGGGATTCAACGGTATCTCTCAATCCAACCGCAGACAAAGGGAGCGCGACATGACAATTGGTCGAAAGGGTGAGGCAG
>Ga0209512_1004760_pt1 | contig 11689 bp, 9 predicted proteins | sample frozenSSSSmetaG_FD_184142 | JGI IMG/M metagenome (GOLD analysis project Ga0209512, IMG submission 184142) | Glacier valley bacterial and archeal communities from Borup Fiord, Nunavut, Canada, to study Microbial Dark Matter (Phase II) -... | ecosystem: Environmental > Aquatic > Freshwater > Ice >... | reverse complement strand
GAGCGTCTGCAGCAACTGGCGCGCGAGAAGAGTTCGATCGAACACGAATACACGACCGCTGCAACGTTGCTGAGCGACGCGCGCGCGCAAGCCGCAATCACGCTCGGCACACGCGTCAGCGAACTGATCGCCGAGCTCGGCATGGGCGGCGGACGCCTCGAAATCACGCTCGAACCGAGCGCAAAATCCACGCCCGAAACGAATGGCCGCGAGCGTGTCGAATTCCTCGTCAGCGCAAATCCCGGCCAACCGCCACGCGCGTTGCGCAAAGTCGCTTCGGGCGGCGAACTGTCGCGCATCAGCCTCGCGATCGAAGTGGCCGCGCTCGGGCTCGATGAAGTCGGCACGATGGTGTTCGATGAAGTCGATTCCGGCATCGGCGGTGCGGTCGCCGAAGTCGTCGGCCAGAAACTGCGCCGCCTCGGCAGCCAGCGCCAGGTGTTGTGCGTGACCCATCTCGCGCAAGTCGCTGCGCAGGGTCACCAGCATTTTTGCGTGAGCAAAGTCAGCGATGGCCAGAGCACGCAAACGCGTATCGATTCGCTCGACGAAAAAAGCCGGCGTGATGAAATCGCCCGTATGCTCGGCGGCATCGATATCACGCGCGAAACTCTTGCGCACGCGAAGCAGATGCTCGCGCGTGCGCAAGCGAACTGAGTCAGTCTTTTGTTGGTTTCTGATTGCTTGTGAATTCTCGGCCGGGTTGAACCAATCCGGTTTGGACGGCTATTCGAATCTTGCATCCAGCCACGCGCTGATCGTGTCGAGTGCCAACGGCGCGAAGGTTTCCTCGATCATCGGGTACTTGAATTCCTCGCCGGTCGAACACGTCCGGAACATATGATTGAGTCCAGGCAGCTCGACAATCTCGAAATCGGGATGGCCCGCCGCCGCAAGTATTTGCGCCATTGCGCCCAGATTCGATTTCACCGGCACCTGCGCATCCAGGCTGCCATTGATCGCAAGGAAAGGCGCTTTCATTCGCTTCAGCGATTCCGCAGGATCGTGGCGAAACGCGTAACGGAACCACGGTAGGTTGTAGGCCCTGAGCCAGACGTCGCTGACATTTTTTATTGCGGTTTCTGCCGCACCGAACCGTGCTGCGATCGCCGCGACCTGCGCCGCATCGATCATTTCACTGACTGGCATTTCACCCATCTGCCGAAACAGCGCGCGCGCAAATTGGCCGTGCCAGACTACCGTATCCTGGCTTGCGCCCCTGCCGGTCAGCGCCAGACATTCGCGCTCGGCCATGACTTCGCCCAAGGTTATGCCCGGGCCGGCCATCGATACGACGAAAGCAATATCGGCGCGTTGCGCAGCGAGCATCGGCGCGATCAAACCACCCTCGCTATGACCGATCAGTCCAACCGCGATGTCCTGCAAATCGACACGACGTTGCAGATAATTCACCGCGACCGACATATCACCAGCGGAGTCAGCCGACGTCATTCCGACGCGAATCCCGGTGGACTCACCGAGGCCGCGATCGTCCAGTCGCAACAACGCATAACCGCATCGGCTCAGATGATCGGCCAACACCCAGAACGGCTTGTGGCCGAATACCGTTTCGTCGCGATCAAGGCCGCCCGATCCGGTTATCAATACGGCAGCCGCGCGTGGCTTGCGATCAGTCGGCATCGTCAGCGTGCCTGCCAGAATGCCATCGGCGTTCGGGTTGTCGACACGAACGTGCTCGATGCTGTAGCCAAACGGAGGTTTCGGCGTCTGTGGCCGTACCGGTTCCGCAAGTTCGATCTCGCCGGAAGTCAGTGTCAATCCATGGCGTTTTTCGTAGTTGGTGAGAGCGCCCACAATACGGAGCCCGTCGGCCGACATATGACCTTCGTAACTGCCGAACGAACGCGTGTGGAAGCGGAAGACATGATGATCAAAGGAAACATCGTTGAGCGCGCTAGCAACCAGCGCCTGTTTATGCAGCGGAAATTCTATCGTCGCAGTTAACGCGGAATCGCGGTTATCGATACGCAGCACAACGGGCAGTTGGGTATCGCCGAATTCAACCATCCCGCTCCAGATTCCGACGATGCGGGAAGATGATTGTGCTTGCTCGTTGTGTGGTGATGCAGCCTGACGATTTTCGTTCAAACGATGCCTCCGTCGAGTTTCGAATCGCGCAGTTTGCGGATGGAAACTGTAGCAGGCAGAAGGCGCAAATTTACGCCGCGAATGGACGGCTATTTAGCGATTGTTGTATCTTGGTTTGTAACGGTTGCGGCACCTGCGCGCGATGCTCAGCGGCGGTTGTAGTCGTTCGATACATCGACGAACCCCGACCTGATCCGCTATCTCCACGACGCCATTCGGCCATAGTCGAGAATCGTCAAACCGATACCGTGCCGTGGTGGCGCGTGACGATGGTCGGATCGATATGGATATCGAATCCGAGCCGACGCAGCGCGGCGCAGACCCAATAATCCTCGGACAGGTATTCGCCGTTGCTGACGCCGACGCGGAAGATATCGTAGTGAATCGCTGCGCCCGGATCTCCCTGCTGGGTGCTCATGCGTTCGTAGATGCGACCATCCTCTTTTGCATCGTCGACCAGCGCGTTGACGGCGTGACGCGACACCATGAAAACCGCCGTGCCGATACGCTCGTTGAGCAGTAGTGCGCCAGCCTCGCCGATACTTGCACCGATGTTGAAGATGCGACGTCCGTCGGGTGTGCGTCCCTTCAACGCGACCGGCGCGCCGATCACGTCCTTGCTGTGCGCAAGCAAGCGCGATACACCTTCGGCAGGCATGCCGATATCGGCATCGATAAACAACAAATGGGTGAATTCCGTCTTCTCGTAAAACGCCGAAATGATGGCGTTGCGTGCGCGCGTGATCAAGCTTTCATTGCCGATTGTCATCAATGAAAATCGAATTCCCGCCTGCTGGTACCGCAGCAGCGACAGCACAAAATCGCTATGCATCATGCCGCCGTAAGCAGGCGTGCCGATCATCAGGTTGACTTCGGAATTGTTCATGCCCGTGGCCGATATTTTTCGCGATTGCCGATGACCTGCATCTGTACTTCGGCGAAACGCTGCAACTCGGCATCACTGCGCTGGCGATAGTCGGCGAGCAAAGCGCAATTGTTGGCGTACATCGGTTGGCCCATCGTCGTCGCGGATGAACGCGGATGCCACAAATGCAGCGCCGGACCTTCGTCCAGCTCGATGGTCGACAGCCGCAATCGTTGCAATTTGTAAGTCATCGCATCGTCTTCGCCACCCCATCCTAGAAAACGTTCGTCCCAGCCGCCGAGCGCGACAAAGGCCTCGCGACGCAGGCAAAAAATGCCGCCGCACAATACGACGAATTCGGCGATGCCTTCGCGATTCGTCGCGGCATCGTCGGGTCGATCGGGCTGATAATCAAAGCTTCCGTCCCGCACGATCGCGGTTTCTGCGGGCGTGAGATCGACGATGGCGCGATACGGTTTGACCACCTGATAACCGCGCTGGCACAACTCTGCGCTGACCGGCAATTGTTCGTCTATCAGCACGTCGGCATCGGCAAAAATCAGCACGTTGCCGCGCGCAAAACGATAACCGATATTAAAACCCCAGCCCTTGTTGAACGGTCCGGGATTGTAGGCAAACACGTTGCGACACGCGGGATGCGCAAGCGCGGCGCCGAGCCGCGGCAGACTATCCTGCTCGACGACAATCACTTCGAGCTGCTGCAAACATGCCAGCCACGCAAGCACGGCATGCAGGTTCGCACGACGATCCGGGCTGTCGCTTTCGCGATAGGTCAAAATGCAGCTTGCGTAATTCATGCGTCGCAGAAATGATGGTGGCTTGTTTGTCGATGCCGAATGTGTGGCGCGGCGATTCTCACCACGAATGTACGATGATCCGTGCGCCCATGTCGATCACTTGCCTGACCATAACCCAGCCGGCGCGACTCGCCATGTTGCGTCGCGCCGTTGTCGATTTCAGTCGACAGGAATATGCAGCACGCGAGCTGCTGATCGTGCACGACGCCGGTGGCGAATTCGAAAGCGTGTTGCGCGATCTCATTGCCGATTTTCCGGACCAGCGGATCCGCACGCATACCGCGCCGGCAGGAACCTCGCTCGGTGAGTTGCGTAATCGTTCGGTCGAACTTGCCGACAGCGAATTCGTCTGCCAGTGGGACGATGACGATCGTTATCATCCACTGCGTTTGAGTATGCAGTTGCAGGCGCTGCAAGCCGAGTCTGCGGATCTCTGTTTCCTCGGCGATCAGCTGCACTGGTTTGCGGCGCGCGGCGAGATGTATTGGACCGACTGGAATATCGAACCGTACCCGTTGAATTTTGTGCAGGGAACGATGCTCGGCCGTCGCGATTGTTTGCCGCGTTATCCCGATCTGCTGCGCGGCGAAGATACCGGACTGTGCCTGGATATCCTGCGCGCCGGTCGGCGCATTGCAAGAATGCGTGAGTTTGCCTGGTTGTATGTGTATGTTTTTCACGGCGCCAATGCGTGGTCGGCAGCGCATCATCAAGCGATTTCGGCGCACAAGAGTTTGAATGGCGCGCAACTTCTCGCACGCAAACGAGTACTCGAAACGCGGCTGGGCGAATATGCGCCGCCGCTCGGGCACATCATCATGCCATCGCGCACCGGCGACTTGATTTTCGACTGAGATATTTTCGACTGAGATGCACATTCCGTTTCGCTGCGATTCGATACACGCGATGGTGCGGATCGGATATGTCCGCTTATCGATCGCGGAATTGTCAATATCAAGACGCATCGTCGAATGTGTCGTCGAGAAAGCCTCGCGCCAGTCTGGCGTAAGTCGTATCTGCGTTGCGCACGTAATCGGCAGTCAGCAAACCTGCGTAAAAAAGCGTGAAATCGATACGCTGTTCCTGCCACCACAAATGCGCCCACAAATGCATGCTGTAAACGCCACGCGGCAATGTGGAATTTTCTGAGAAAAGCGAAGCGACGCCGGTCGGCGTGGCGGCAAATGGATAAAACGCAGCGGTCGGCGCGACCGTGACAGTGTACGGCATGTCGCTCCAAACCCTAGCGGCTTCGTCGCATGAGTGTCGATTCCACGTGCCGTCGAACACCTCGGCCATGCGTCGCAGCCATTCTTGTGCAAAACGCGCCTGTGGCTGGGAGAAAATTACGGCGTTGCATAACGACGGCCGCAATACGCCTTTGCCGTCCGGGATCGCTGCTTCTTCACCGATCAGAAATTCGTGAGCATAAAATCTGTCGGGATACGGATGCACGAACAGCGTATCCATGTCGGCGTAGACACCTCCGTGTTTCAGCAGTATCTGCAGGCGCAAAAAGTCCGTTTCGTGCGCGTACGAAAAACCCGCCGCGGCGATGTAACGACCCTCGGCACTGTTCGCATATTTCGCGGGATCAAACGCGACCGGCGTAGCTTCGACGATATGGATTTGCAGATGCGGAGCTATGCGATCCCACCAGATGCCGTACGGACGATGGCGCAAATGCAGATGGATCTTGCGCGGCCGATGGACCTGTCGACAGGATTCGAGACACAGATAATGCAGGACATGAAACGGTTCGTTCTGCGCGCGCAGGCCAAAAACGAAATGGAACTCACGCGTATTGTCAGCCATGAATCGCAGCCAGAATCTGCGCGGCAACCACTGGCTCGGCAAACCTGTTCAGCAGCTTGATCTGGATATCCTGCGCCGACTCGACCGCCGCGGAAACATTGGCGTAGGTATCGCGCATCGCGGTTATCGCGGATGCGATATCGACCGACGCCCAGCGCTGCGACGACCAGTACGACGGCCGATGCGACGGCCAGGTCGGCACAGCCGACAATCGATAGGCGATGCGACCGGGCCAGTTTTCACCGAGAAAATCACACTGCCCGCCCCATCCCGTCATTACTACCGGCGTGCCGAGTGTTGCCGCCTCGAAAGCGCCAAGCCCCCAACCCTCGCCATGCGTGAGCGAGACAAAACAGTCGCCGATACGATGCAGCAGATCGATACCGCGGCCACTCAATTCATACGGCAGCAGGCACAGATGCGGAAGCTCATGATCGACCTCAGCGGCGATCGCATCGAGTTCGTCCTGCGCAAGATCGGCGCTGGCAACCTCGTGGAAAAACGGCGCGCCACCGCTGCCCTGAGGTGTGGTCTTGAGCACGAGACTCACTGGATCATTCGCGCTGAACGCGTGCGCATACGCCTGCAGCAGCTCAGGAATCGCCTTGCGCGGCTGCCATGTGCTGATCGTGTAAAACACGAAATGATGCGCCGGAATTCCGAACTGCGCACGCGCCTGGACAAGTTCGTGTTCGCTGAACTCGTTCCAAATATGTCGCCGAATATGCGGCACTACGTGCACCGGCACGCGCGTGCCGGAAGCGACAAAAATATCGCGATTCATCGTGCTCGGCACGATCACGGTATGCATCGAATTGAGAATCGGCAACCAGTGCACCGGCAGTTGATCCGTTTCCCAGACGGTGCAACCGATATTGCGCTTGCCGAGTTCGACCAGCGCTGGCCAATGCTCCGGCACGCAGTAGAAGATTACCGTGTCGTGTGGAACAGGACGCGAAGTGACATTCAGCAACGCGGCGAGATCGGCAAGATTCGCATCGCCATCGGCAAGCTGCAGGAGCGGCAGGTTCGCGCGTTCCGAGCCTCGTACTGGAACCGCGGAATTGCCGTGGTAACGCAGCGGAATCCATTCGACGGGCACACCAGCGTTGACCAGCGCACGCGCATACGCAATGCCAGACAGACCGTAGCCGCTGGCTTCGACGAACGAGTAGAAATGGACGCCGGTCGTCACGAGCGACGTCTTGCCCAGGATGAAACGGAGTCAGACCTTGCGGCGGCGACGCATGCCGAGGTAGGCCATCATCGCAGCCAAGCCACCGAGAGCAACCGGACTCACCGTCGGCAAGGATGCCGGACCTGGAATCGGAATACCGACGTAGACACTGATCGATGCGCTGACGTTGCCGAGATTGTCATTACCCGTGCAGGAAAACGTGTCGACGCCTTGGAATGCATTGTTCGGCGAGTAAAAAAGGGCTCCGCTCGGCGCCACGTTTGCACTGCCGTTGACTGGCTGGGTACAGCTGAACACTTGTGGATTATTTGCCGCATCGCTGGCAAAAACATTCACTCCACTTAGCGCCGTATTCACCGGTGTCGAATAAATATCCTGGATCGGCGCAGCGTATGCAGAACCCGAAAGCATGCCCAAACTCACCAGCACGGCAGGCATCGGAATATGCAGACCTTTGCTTTTCACAAGCTTCGGCGCAACCGAGGCATTATTTTTATCGGACGCTGATTCGATTTTCTTTGACATGGTTAACGCTCCCCCAGGACTTGGCGCAGCTTACCCGGATGCGTGACTCGGAAGCAAGTAGTCGCTTGAAAGCATGCAAGACTTTGACTTCAGACAAAAAAAGAGCCGCAATATGCGACTCTTTTTCTTGATCATGGGTATCGAACAAACTGCGGAAAACTACATGCGGTCTTCCGCAACCTTGATCTTGGCTTGCTTGCGCAGGTTTGCGATAAATCCTTTCGCGGCCTCGTAGCCTATGCCTTGCGCAAGCTCGCTGCGCACGCTGTCGCGCGTGGCCGCGTTTGCCGTCGCCGGATCGCCGTCCGTCATCGCGGTGACGACCACGAGATCGAAAGTATTGTTGGCCAGCGTAACCAGCAACGGCGCGGGCTTGTCGGCGGCAGGGCGCGGCAGGGCAAAAACATCCGCCACGAGCTTGCTGTCGAGGCTCGCATCGGCGCGCAGAACATCCTTGCCTTCGCTTACTTTCAGTTTCAACTCATCAGCAAGCTTGTCGAGACTTTCGCCTTTCTCCAGTCGTGCATACAACTCGTCGGCGCGTTTCTTCGCTTGCGTGGTCTGTTCTTGCGCGACCAGAATCAGATTGATCTGCGCACGCACTTCGTCGAGTTTTTTCGGTGTACTCGAAACATGTCCATTCTCGGCGATGCGCAGTAGCACGATATGATTCTGCCCGAGCTGCACCGGATCGCTGATATTGCCCTGCCCGAGCACCGCGTCCGAGAACGCAGCCTTGAGGATTGCCGGATCGGCGCTGATGCCTTCACCGCCGCCCTGGCGGGTAAACGGCGCGGTCTTCTGTACGGTCAGACCAACCGCCTTGGCGGCAGGCTCGAGCGAACCGGGGCTAGCGATGGCCTGATCGGTAAATTTGCCCGCGGCTTCACTGAATACACGATCACGCTCGGTATCGACAAACTCCTTGGTCAGGTCAGGCTTGACCTCATCGAAGCTGCGTTCCTTCTGCGCACGCACGTCGCGCAGCTGGATGATGTGATAACCCTCGGGCGATAGCACCGGATCGGAAATATCGCCTTTGTTCATGCCGAACAACGCGGCCTCGAAAGCAGGCTCGGTCACGCCTTTTTCCAACCAGCCGAGATCGCCACCGGCGCTCTTCGAGCCGAGATCTTCGGATTTTTCTTTCGCGAGTTTGGCAAAATCCGCCGGCTTGGCCTTGGCCTGCTTGGCAATTTCGGTGGCTGTCTGCAGGCCTTTTTTCTGCGCTTCGGCGTCCGCATTCTGCGGCAGCTTCACCAGGATGTGCGACGCCTCGCGCTGTTCGGGTGAAACAAAACGGGCTTTTTCTTTCTCGTAGCGCGCCTTGAGTGTCGCCTCATCCGGCTTCGCTTCGACCGACAATTTTGCGCCATCAAGATCGACGTACTCGATCGTGACCTTTTCCGGATTCATGAAATCCGCGCTGTGCTGCTTGAAATACTCTTCTGCCTGCGCATCGGTAATTTTTGGCGCCTCGGCAGTGAGCTTGTCCAAACTCACATAACGAAAGCTGCGTTTTTCGTCGCGCAAACGCAGGTAACTATCGATATCGTAATCGGTGACAAAACTGCTCTGCATGATTTGCGCAGGTAATTCGCGTGCGAGCAAATCCTTGCGGATATTTTCGTCGTATTCGCGCGGCGTCTTGCGGATCGAGCCAAGTACGGCGCGATAGGTAGCCGAATCGAATTTGCCATCGGTCTGGAACTGCGGCGTCTGCTTGATCTGATCCTGGATCTTCTGCGCCGGGATCATGATGCCGAGCTTGTCGTTGGCTTCCAGAATGAGCTGCTCGTCGATCATGCTATCGAGCACGCGACGCTTCTGCACCGGATTGTCGATGAGTTGCGGATCGAAATTGGCGCCCATCGAGGCTTGTGCACGTGCGCGGTACTGATCGAAACGGCCGCGAAAATCCTGCGTGGATATTTCGTGATCGCCGACCTTGGCGACGTAGGTGTCAGTGCGCCCCGTCATGTAGGACTCGATACCAAAGAACGAAAATACAAAGATCAGAACAGCAAGAAGAACCTTCGCGATCGTGCCGGATACCTTGTCGTGCAGTGCTTGCAACATGAGCGTGATACACCCTGAGGTCGGTTGCGCTACGGTGCGGAGATAACTCCGGTACCGACGACCGCAGCTGCGGTCTGTGCGCGTTGTTGAATACGGATTATTTCATTATTACGGTTCAAGACACACAAAAAAATAAGGGCGCCCATAACAGGCGCCCTTAAGAAGGTGGCGGAGTGGACGGGACTCGAACCCGCGACCTCCGGCGTGACAGGCCAGCATTCTAACCAACTGAACTACCACTCCGCAGCTTGGTGGGTGCTGAGGGGATCGAACCCCCGACCCTCGCCTTGTAAGGGCGATGCTCTACCGGCTGAGCTAAGCACCCAGTAGAGCAAATCAGTTTAATGCATCTTTGAGCGCTTTACCAGCCTTGAATGAAGGAACTTTCGAGGCCTTGATCTTGATCTGTTCGCCGGTGCGAGGATTGCGACCGGTACGGGCAGCACGCTTGCGCACGGTGAACGTGCCAAAGCCTACCAACGATACGTCGTCGCCTTTCTTCAACGCTTTCTTGATCACGGTGATGATCGCATCGAGCGCCTTGTCGGCATCCACTTTGGTTACATCGGCTTCTTCGGATACAGCAGTGAGAAATTCAGCTTTATTCATTTTTATGTACTCCCTGACGGAAATAGGCGCGCGCAATTATTCGGGATTGTAACGAAACACTTGTTGGCCGTTGCGCTTGCGACAAACCAACCATTTCGCTACCTGCATTTCCTTTGACAACATATCGTGTCTTGAATCACAGGAGCGTCTTTATACCAGCCCGTATGGCATCACGCAAGCGAGGCGTGGCGCGGGTTCGCGAGGATTTGAATTATTTTCGGAGAGTCTATTCCAGCGACAAATTCACTTGACAGCGCATCGAGAAATTGCATGGTCATCCAGGCAACTACGATGCGCGTCAAGCCGGCTCAGTGCGGTCTGACCACGCCGGTTTCTTCCCTGCCCTCACGTGCCGGTTCGTTGTTTTCCTTCGCATCCTGCGCAACGATTTTATTGTTCGGCGTCAGCGGTCTTTCGAGCGCGATATCGAGCACTTCATCAATCCACTTTGCAGTATGAATCTCCAGCGAGCCGGTGACGTTTTTAGGGATGTCGGCCAAATCCTTTTTGTTTTCTTCCGGGATAATCACGGTGGTAATGCCACCACGATGTGCCGCCAGCAATTTCTCCTTGAGCCCGCCGATCGGCAACACCCGGCCGCGCAAAGTAATCTCGCCAGTCATCGCCACTTCGGCGCGCACCGGCACCTTGGTCAGCGCCGACACAAGCGCGGTGCACATCGCAACACCCGCGCTGGGACCATCTTTCGGCGTCGCACCTTCCGGCACATGAATATGGATGTCGTGTTTCTGGTGAAACTCGGGATCGATACCGAGTTGATCGGCACGCGCACGCACGACCGATAACGCGGCCTGGATCGACTCCTGCATCACATCGCCAAGTTGGCCGGTGTGAATCAACTTGCCTTTGCCCGGTACCACCGTGGCTTCGATACTGAGCAATTCACCGCCGACTTGCGTCCACGCGAGGCCAGTCACCAGACCGATTTCATTCTGATCCTCGGCCCGGCCAAACGTGAATTTCTGCACGCCCAGATAGGTTTCGAGATTCTCCGAATTGATCAGCAGTTTGTGTCGTTTGATCTTCTTGCCGGCGTTCCTGGCCTTGTCGGTGGCGAGAGAAATTTCCTTGACCACCTTGCGGCAGATCTTCGAAATTTCGCGTTCGAGATTTCGCACGCCGGCTTCACGCGTGTAATAACGCACGATGTCGCGCACGGCAGATTCATCGACTGCGATTTCGTCATTCTTCAGACCGTTCGCCTTGATCTGTTTCTGCAACAGATAACGCGTCGCGATATTGATTTTCTCGTCTTCGGTATATCCCGGGATGCGAATCACCTCCATGCGATCGAGCAGCGGCGCCGGGATATTCAACGAGTTCGCCGTGGCGATCCACATCACTTCGGAGAGATCGAAATCCACTTCGAGATAATGATCGCTGAAGGCATTGTTCTGTTCCGGGTCCAGCACTTCGAGCAGGGCTGAAGATGGATCGCCGCGAAAATCCATCGACATCTTGTCGATTTCATCCAGCACGAACAGCGGATTCTTGGTACCGATCTTGCTCAGGTTCTGCACGATGCGACCCGGCATCGAACCGATGTAGGTGCGTCGATGACCGCGGATCTCGGCTTCGTCACGCACGCCGCCCAAGGACATGCGCACGAACTTGCGATTGGTCGCCTTCGCGATCGATTGTCCGAGCGAG
>Ga0209512_1004758_pt1 | contig 11695 bp, 11 predicted proteins | sample frozenSSSSmetaG_FD_184142 | JGI IMG/M metagenome (GOLD analysis project Ga0209512, IMG submission 184142) | Glacier valley bacterial and archeal communities from Borup Fiord, Nunavut, Canada, to study Microbial Dark Matter (Phase II) -... | ecosystem: Environmental > Aquatic > Freshwater > Ice >... | reverse complement strand
GCGGGGAATGCAACCCATAGAGATTCAAAGCCATAGAGACAGCCTAAGCTGTCCCCTCCCCGTTCGCCACCAGGCAAGCTGGTGGTTCTCTCGTCGTTATTAAAAAAGAAGGTATGTGCTTAATCAGTTAAGTTATTATTGTGACAGTGATGTTATACTGTTTAGGCCAAAAGCAGCTAAAATAGGCTTTTTGAAACCATCATTGTGAATCGCACAGATAAAAGCAAACTGTTCTGGGCCTAACTCCTTTTCACTGCGCTCGGCTACTTTAACCACACTTTGGATAAGAGTGGCGGTGTTGACTGGTTTGTCCAACGGTAACACTTTTTCCAGCAACTTTGCGGTGAGGCCGTAACTCATTAAAGCTGACCTTTTACTTTGCAAGTACAAAAACTCTGGAGCGGTTCGCTCTTTGAACAGGCTGGTTAGAGGGCTAAAACTTTTAGCTATTTTCCTTTCAGCTTGGCAACCACACCTGAAAAGGCAGGGGCTGTTAAGCCGAAGCTTCCCAAATAAAGTCCGAAAAACTAATGGATGCACCCCTTTCTGAAGATATTTTGAACCGCACTCTTATCAATGGCGCTGTTTTTCAATATGCTCAGGTACTTGCTGGGTTGCAACAGTTTTTTGAATACCAGCTACGATCTCTTTAGCCTCAGTTAAGCTCAGACCAAGGGTTTCCGGTCTTAATTCAGCCCGGCTCAGGCTGGCGATTTCTTCCACCAGCAGCTGACCATTTTCAGTTTCTGAAATAACTTGAATTTTTATGAGCATCTTGCTTGGTACTCCTTCCGTCCTTTTATTTTACCCCGGTCACCTAAAACCCTCCCACCAAGTTGGGTCATCTAAAGTGTATTTTTTCAACCTCTGATTCACCTCTTGGCGGTCGAACTCAGCTTCCTTGATTTTGGCTAACAACTTTTTGATTTCAGGGTGGTATTTGTTAATAATCGCTAACCCTTTTTCCTCAGCTAAACCCTTGATAAATTTAGCCATAATTTGAGCTAAACGGATTTTTTATCCCAGATAGCTAATTTCAGTGAGACCTCTATTTCCATAAAACCGGCTGGTTCTCCACAGTCTTCGGGTGGTACTTTTCACGCCCCATCAATACAAACGGGATAATCTTTTTTGGAATTAAAAGGGAGTTTTTGCTCAAGCCGAATTTGATGTCGCCAGTTGTCCCCAAAATCGTACTGGTAGCTGAAACGTTCTTTCAGCCTCAACTTCAAGTCACTCAAGCGAACTTTCTTGGGGTCATCATGAAATGAAACCCCACCGGGTTGGTAGCCCTATATTCCTGACCGTGCAAGGAAAACTGATGAAGATGAGAGTTAGTCCAACCTAGGGCGATTTGGAGAGAGTAATGCAAATTGGCAATAGTGCTATCACTACGAACCAGCAAACGTCGCCAGATAGCTGGGCTGATTTCAAGCGTAAAATATGAAGTTGATAAATTTCAAACGCAGTTTTGTGATTCGGCTGGGGGTCAAGGACTGATTTTTCCATCAGTCGGAAGCTTTCAATTAGGGATATGAGCTAATTTAAAATTCTTATTATTATCCTACCACAACCTGTCCAGCCCGCTGTTTAAAGCTGAGTAAACACAAATATTCTTAAAAATCTCCCCCACTTTTAACTGGTCTCCATTTTGGCTGAAGCAGCACCACACAAGGGACACTGGGCAGTGGCGCAGGTCGAGCTAAGGTTGATAGTCAGGCTAGCCTGGTCACTTTCGATAGTTTCAAGCACCAATCCAATTTGGGCAGGCAGCAAAAGACTAAGGTCTGAAATAGTTTGTAACTATTTAGCCACCAGATATAGTCTCGCGCAACCGTTGACCACAATATGTTGTGGTAGTGGCTTTGTATAAAGGGTCATAAAATTTCAAAATACTTTAAAAATCGAGAAAATTCACATTAATTTACCTCGGTTTTTAGCTGAGTATGCTGTATATTGTAGTGTGTCTAAAGTGGCCTACAATATATGGGCTAAATACAAAAACAGTTGGCTAAATAGTTACAATAGTTTTCTTCTTTTAAGATAGCACTTTACCGTTAAATTATTCCTCTATTTATATACGCACCAGGGTTTCATTTTCAGCAAAAGTAAGACAGAACCAAAACTTACCGTATTTTCCTGATACCCCTTTAAACGGATAACCAGGTTGAATAATGGCACCTTATAACAGCATATAGTGATTATCGTCGGCGTAGAGAACAGCTAAAGGTGTGCCTGGTTCTAATTGCCGTTGTCCCAGCAGTTCTTTACTGTTACCCCCACTGTTACCCGCCAATGTTCTGGTGTTAGGCCAATCGAGGTAAAGTTCATAGTTAAATTTCATTTCAAGATAGGGCCAGCCTTTGGCTGGCTTGACCAATTTACCTTCTGAGGATAGCAGCCGAGCCGGTACGATTCGTCCATGCTTTTCCAGATAATTAGAACTTCGCAAACCTAGAATTGAAGATATAATGAGAATCGGAAGAATAATCATTCCGGCCACTGGTAACACCCACCACAGGTCAGCATTACCTCGGCTTCGCACGGACGATAGGTTGGAAAAACTCTGCCAATAGAAAAATAAAACTACTTCAAATATTCCCATTATGATTATTTGTACCCACGTCCAGCGGCGGTCTTGGCTATAAATACGTGTCGCCCAGCCTTCCAAAAATACCAGATTGCCTGGGTCAAGCAAAAAAACTGTTTCATCCAAACCGTTTACGCCTGGTTTGAGATTCGACAAAGAATACAAAAGTGTTGGCTTGATTTGCTGGGCCTGACCCGCGTATAATATGTCATCGGCTTGAGGCTTATCTAACATTGGTTGTACACTCCGCTAAATTAAAAATAACTTAACTTACCTCTACTTCATTCTAACATAGCATAGTAAGCCGAGACCACTTAAAAACGGGTGGAGATGCAGCTCCACCGTTTTTAAGTGGTCTCGTTAAGCAGGCTTAACCTTGACTCTAAATATCCAAATTTACCTCCTAAGTGGGGAATAATTTAGGCAAAAGTAGCCGGTTGTCTGAAATCTGACAGAACCGCTTTACCATTAAAAATGTTGCACAGTGAGATAATTTTGTAATTAGGTACTTTAATAAAGAACACCTAAATGAAGCTGGATTGCTTCTGGCTGCGGCTACATTCTACAGGGGCCTTCTTATGTTAGAAAAGAATTCCCACAAACTTAAAGCAACCTTCGTAACCGAAAAACCTACCTAACAGGGGGTTTTGGATTACTACACGAATACAAAAATCCTGGCCTTCCTGCCACTCGCAGACCTGAGCCTGCCCCGCTAGTAATTTAGGAAAGGGGAGTCGCCAATTCCCTATCCGCCACCATTGCCGCCCTGATGATACACAAACCACCTCATTACAAATTTGGGTATGCAATTCCACTTCTAGTTGTCCCTGGTTGCCCAGGTAATCTATGATAAGTTGCCGTTGTGGGTCATAAACCATTACGGCGTAGAAGCGTTGGCGACCTTCCGGGAAATAAAAGAGGCGTTCCCAGGTCATGCTCAGGCGACCATCTGGCATTCGGCGCACCTCGTTTATCAGTTCAAAGGGGATTTCCTCGCCGGTGTAAGCAAAAAGCATTTCCATTCGGCTGACCAATTTGAGAAAAGGTTTGGCAACCATTCCTCTCCAACCGCCTCGCCGCCAGACTTTTTGCATCACTCCCTGGTAGCGGTACACACCGGGCGAGTGACTAAAGTGGGCTTTTAGCTGGGGGCGCGCCTCTGCCAGAGCCGGACCAAGGGCCGCTACGAAAGGCGGCTTTTCGTTTTTGGTTAATAGAGTTGTAGGTGTGAAGCTGGCTTCCAGACCTAAACTCTCGGCTTCCGCATTAACGCTCTCGGCTTTTGACTCCAAAGTATGGTATTGCATCATTCGACCTTTCATTTTTAATTTTTGACTTTCGATTTCTGACCTTTGCGGAAGGTAAAATGGGCGCGACTGGCCTTTGGAGTACACCGCGCTAATAAGCTGATAGTAATAAGGCTGCCCAGACTCATCACCAAAGCTGCCGGGCAAAACCCTGACATCGTGATTAGTGCGATCAAGGCTGAAAGGGTTAAGGCTGCCGCTCGCTCGGCTTTACCACTAAAAATCCAGACCGCCAGGGCAACCAGACCCAAACCTGATAACCCCGCCAAGGCCATCTCAAAGGTTGGATATTGCTGGATAAACATTGAGACGAGATTATTAGCGGTGACGGTAATTAGCCACACAAGACCTAGCGCCACCCGCACCAGGATTTTTAGCAGCCAGAGTCGGAGAGCAAGTTCGGGGCTAATCTCCTCCTCTAACCACAGGCGTAGACGGTCAAAACTCCAACGAGTGGCCCAAATCATCAAAGGGCGAAAGACAACCCGGTCTACCAACTGCCCCGACCAGCCATAACGTACCTGGTAGTCGTAAATAGTGCTGAAATCCACCCCGTCCTCTACCGAACGGTAAATCCAACAGCCTGAGCCTTCGCGGATTAGGGATTTGGGGTCATCACTGCCAAAGCGTAAAGCTGAGGTAGGACTAGCTTCGCGGGTGTTGACCGTTTCGCCCCAACCCTCGATTGTTATTCCAAAACCCAGGCGGGTCAGATAGCGAAACTTTTGGGGGTCGGAGGCATTGGCCTTTGGTAGATACTCAATTTCATTGAAGCGCAAGTCCCAGCGAACATGTTGGGCGGGCGTTTGGGTTACGTGCCACAATCGGTAGAAATTAGCTTGTATTTTGGTGCGGGCGGTTAGTTTCATTTTTGTACCTTTCCCAGTCTAAAAACTCGATACTAAATAAGGGTAAATACAACTAGCATGAGGACGCTATAGAGGGCGGAAAGTAGCAACCCCGCTTGTTTCCAGTGGTAAGAGTATTTGGCGATAATTAAGCCCGATATTGGAAGTAAGGGGATAACCAGAAAGCCAGGTAATAAGACACTTAATAACTGCGCTCCCTGCACCAAGACATAAGTTTGAAGGCAATCAGGTCCTTCCAGATTGTGGTCGAATTTAGCCCGGTTTAACCTGACCCCCATCCAACCACTGGCGATAAGGCAGATTATCTGGGGGATCGTCAACAGCCAGTTTGATGATATGGTTAGGGTTGAAAAAAATAACCACTCAAACAGTAAATTTGTGATTAGCGCAACCTGCAAACCCAGTACTCCTGCCGCAAAAGCAGACAATGGTTTCTTTAATGGTGTTAAAACCAGCCCAATAAGTAATCCAATAACTGCCCCAAGAATGGTGGCAGGTAATACCCCTATCAGGTAGCCATAGCATAGTACCGCGAATACCAGTAAGCCCAAATGTTGATTCAAGTTGATGAAGCCATTTGCAGGAGAGATAACGTAAAATAACAGCCCTAGACAATTAGTGAAGATGACGGCCAGGATAAAGCCGGTAGTAGCTCCCAGTTTTGCGCCCCGCCAAAGCATATTTTCCATTGTGATTGCCTCCCGATATATTGAAACATTGTCATTTGTGTCCCTGTATTCAATTTAGCGGGAAGAGCGGCGCAACACTATCCCACTTTTAAGAGTATTAAATAAACCTCCTAAAATTAGGGTAGGGTGTTGGCAAAAATTGAGAGGTCTAAAGGGAAATGAAAAACTGACTTTATAGACCTAAATCAAGGGTACGGCGGGTGGCGGCACTGCGGGAGCTTACTCCCAGCTTGCCGTAAATGGTACGCAGATAGGTGTTTATGGTCAGGGTACTCAAAACCAGTCGCTCGGCGATCTGGGCATTGGTTAAACCTTCCGCCAGCAGTTTCAGCACTTCCACTTCGCGGGGAGTCAATCCATAAGGCAAACCGAGCGGTTGGGCTTTTTTACCCATTACTGATTTTTCGCCTGATTGAGGTAGACTTGGCTTTATTTCCGGGACAAAATTAGGGTCTTCCGGGTCAACGTTGGCCTTTTCAAAATCCAGAGCTTCATTCAGGGTCATGGCGTGTCCTTCGGCCCAAACCTCGATTATGCGGGCTTCCTCCCACAAAGTAGCCGTGAAAATTAGGGCCAGCTCATAGGGTTGCTTAAATATGGGTAATAAAGTGATACCGATAGCTTCACGTAATGCTTCCGCTGCTCCAAAGAGATGCATGGCCCGTTGGACGCGCCCTTGTAATAGTTCCGCTACCGCTAATCCTAATACATCATAAGTTACAATCATTTTGTCGCCTACGCGCTCTAATTGGGCCAAACTCTCCCGAAATAGTTCTTCGGCTTGCTCAAATTCCGCCTGAAATAAGGCCACTGCTCCCAGGCTGCATAATGCCCAGCCAAGATATTGATTACTGTCCGCCTCCTGACAAATTTTTACACTTTCCCGACAAAGCGGCTCGGCCTGTTCGTACTTCCCTTCTACCAAAGCCACCAAACCCAGATAACTTAAAGAGGCTGCCAGACAAGGCTTGTCGTCATATTGCCGCGTCAGATTCAAAGTTTCCTCTAGCAACGGGGTAGCTAGTGCCAAATCCCCCTGGCAAAAGGCCACCCAGCCCAGGTTTAGCAAAACCCTGGCAACACCTTCATGATCGCCTGTTTGCCGAAAGAGGGCCAAACTTTGGTTTAGATAGGCGGTAGCTTGCTCAAACAGGTTTTGCCTATGGGTTAAAAACCCGGCAGCAAAGTATAGTCGGGCGCGGATAGGGAGCGATAGAATTGAAACCTGCTTCAAACCTTTTTCAATCCAGCTCCGACCTTCGCTCAAATGTCCATGTCCATCCCAAAAGAGTGCCAGGTGGGTGGCAAGTTCTGCGCCCGCTTCAGGATCGTTAAGGCTGGCCCAGGTCAGGGCCGCTTGCATATTGGGGTGTTCGATTTCTAACTGACTAAGCCATTCTACCTGCCCCTTCCCATTCCACAGTAAATTGGCGGCCACTTGCGAAAGGCGTAAAGCCCAACCCAGGTGTTGCAGCGCTACAAATCGGACTTCTTCCGCCTCTACCAGCCGTTCAGCCGCGTACTCGCGAATACTTTCTAACATCCCGTAGCGCAAAACTTCTCCCGCTAACACCTGTACCAGCGAATGGTTGATTAATTGGCTTAAAGTATCCAATATTTCGGTTGTGGCAAGCGAGTTTCCAGCACAGACCTCCTCCGCCGCTTCCAGGCTCCAGCCCCCCGCAAAGACCGAAAGCCGCCCTAGCAGAAGTCGTTCGGGTTCAGTCAAGAGGTTGTAACTCCAATCTAAAGTGGCCCGCAAGGTTTGGTGGCGGGATGGTAAATCCTGGGGGCCAGCTACTAGCAAGTTGAAACGGTTAGAGAGTCGCTCAAGCAGCATTGGGGGGGAGAGAACTTTCAAACGGGCTGCCGCCAGTTCCATAGCCAGGGGTAGCCCCTCCAACTGGGTGCAAATATCGGCAATGGTGGTGGCGTTGGCGGGGGTTAGTTGGAAATCCAACAGGATTTTGCGGGCTCGGGTAACAAAAAATTCGACTGCCGAAGACTTCATCAGCTCTTTCGGTTGAGCGGGGCGGGTGGGGTTTGGTAAAGTAAGAGTGGGGACTATATATTCAAATTCGAGCCTTAACCGCAGGGTAATCCGACTGGTAGCTAGAATTTTTAAGTTAGGGCAGCTTTCAAGCAATTCCGACAGTAGCGGGGCGGCAACCACTATCTGTTCCAGATTATCTAATACAAGCAAAACCGAATCAGCCTGTAAATGGTTTTGGAGGCGTTCTAGCAAAGATTGTTCAGAACCTCCCGGCACTCCCAACGCCACCGCAATTGTGGGTAAAAGTAGCGTCGGCTCGTTAAGGTGCGTCAGACTTACAAAAATAACCTGAGTGAAATCAGGAGTTAAGGTGGTGGCTACCGCTCGCGCCAAAGCTGTTTTGCCCACTCCACCTAGCCCGGTAAGGGTCAGCAGCCGGAGGTCAGGGCGAAGTAAAAGGGCCTTGATAGTTTTAAGCTCTTGCTCTCGCCCGATCAGGGGTTGGATGGACCTTAACTCACTATTTTTATTTATTTTAACCATATCCTGATGCCGCCTTTTTTACCAACCCTACCTTTTCTTATACGATATATTTTAACACTAATTACTAAAACCGGATGAAGGGGCAGGGCAGCTAAAAGAGTTTTCTAAATGGCCCAGAGTAAAATTCAGCCTTGTAGTTTGTAACCGCAAGGCCGGATTTAATAGAGTTTTAACCTTGTATGTTAAAGTGAAGAAGTGAAAGCAGCTAGGGGTGAAGGAGAGGTAGGTAATAACCTAGTGGTAAGACCACGTAAAATAGATAGACCCCCTCACCCTGGGCAGCCCTGATTTTGAACCGTCACCCACTTTTTGTCAGGCCCTCGACGATCAGTGCATTCTTTACATTTCGGCTGTATAAGAACCAGGAAGTCAGTAATCATGGTCGGAAATGGCATTTCAGGTGACAATTCTACGAGCTAAGAAATATTTTCAAGAAATTAACGAGTACCAACAAAAATAATGCAACCATGATGCAAACATAGTGGAAGGGTTTGGCAGCAGATTTGTTCTAAAAAGCTCTCGTTGTGCGAGATTTTACAAAACCGCACACTGGCAATAGCATCTAGCACATTGCGTTCGGGTAGCCGTTCCCGCAAGGCTGCTTCTAAACTCGCCAGGGCCTTAGAAGGTTTTTGCGAGCGACTTTCTTGAGGACTGGCTGCCCCTTTTTATTAATCGTTACCTGCCTATCCTCGCTCCAGTTTTGATCTACCTCCTCGGCGACCTGCTGAAATTCGGTTTTGAGTTGGCTAACAAATTTTTGGCGGTGGTAGATAAACTTTAAGCGTCAGAATAATTTCCCAACATTGGTTCACATTGGGTTTTTTGCATAACCCCCATATTTTTAAAAGTCGGGACAAAACCGGGATAATGCCTCAAGACATAGGGACATCGAATTTACTATACTCAAAGCAGAAGTAACCTTAGAACTTTAGCGGTGGAAGGTAAATAAAATGGCAACTATGTTACGAGATCGGAATATTACAAAAGGCACCAACCAAAATTTTAACCAAAACACCATTTACAACCCGGCTATCAAAATATTCTGGTTGGTGAGTGTAGTGGCCTTTATTATAATTTTGTTAGTTGTGGTGGTGGATTTGACTAAAACCTGGAACGCACCTTATGCCCCAACAATTCTACCAACTAGAAACGCGACCCCCACTCCAGGGGCTCCCGTGGCGGTGTCTTCACCTGCGCCAGTTCCTGCCCCCGCCCCCAGAATTAATCCGACGGTTGTAAATAATAACCCGAATAGTTCACAGAGGGGCGTCCACGCTTCGGCTACATTACCATCACCTGCGCCCGTCCCAACCCCTAGAAAGTAATTTCCGACACTATTTGTGGGGCTTCTCAGGGGGTGAAGACACTGGTATACTACCGAGTATTAGTCAATGGATAAGCTTGACGCTTAAATCGCATACCCCCAAGAAAATTTCGGTTATAACAAGAATTAAATAGCGGGTAAAGCACTACCCATTTACCAGGGCCGTGAACGCTACCGAAAGAAAGGCTGGAATAGTGTATGCTAACCACACAGTCTGCTCCCGAAATTGAGCAGTTATCAGGGAAAAAGGCCCGCTTGTCTGGCTATCCACCGGGGAGTATTAGGTTCGATTGGCTCGGGCTTGGGCTGGCGGTGCTTCTTAACTGCGGGCTATATCTCAATAGCTGGGTGTGTAATCATACCCCTACTCAGAATACTTTCTTAACCCCCTGGCTCGGACTGCTTTACGGGACTTACCTCATGGTCGCGCTATTCTTTCTAACCATAGCTTTCAAGAATCACTCGGCGGGTTACTCCAGGCGGCGGAGTTTACCGAAGGGTTATAACCTGGCATTGCCGGGAGTAATATTGTATGGGTTGGGCATTCTGGGAGATATCTTCTGGTATCTGACCTTTGGGACTAATGCCGACACTGACCCTTTGCGCAGTCCCCCTCGGCTGGTGCTGGCTTTTAGTGGTCTGCTGATTATAGGCACTCCCTTTCGCGCGGTGTTGTCCAGGGTTCAAGTAGCTCGACCGGGTTGGCGAGAAGTAGCACCAGCCCTGATTTCAGGTGGACTCCTGCTGGCGGTACTGATTTTCTATACCGGGTATTCGCAGCCTTTCATCGAAAAGAATCCTTCTACCAATTTGGCTAACCAACTTTGGGGTACTGATCTTTATTTAATGAACCCGGATGGCAGTGCCAAAACCCGTCTGACTAATAGTAATTCTTTCTATAGCTGGTTACCCCGCATTTCTCCCGATGGCAAACGAGTAGTTTTTACGAGCGGGGAAATCGGTAAGAAAACCAACCAGTTATATATTATGGATCTGGATGGCGCAAACCGGGTACAACTTACCAACTTGCCCGGAAATAATGCCGGGGCTAAATGGTCGCCAGCCGGCACTACAATTGCGTTTAACTCCGGATTAGAGGACAACCCGGAGATTTACACTATTAAACCTGATGGGACTGAGTTGCACCGTTTGACTAATAATCCTGGTTATGATGTGGGGCCGGTTTGGTCGCCAGATGGTCAGTTTATACTCTTTTATTCGCAAAAAGATGGCGACTACTGGCATCTTTATCTGATGCGACCGGACGGTAGTGAGCAAACCCGCTTAACCCGCGACAATTGGTATGATGAAACTGGCTCTTTTTCGCCAGATGGCAACCGGATTGTATATTCTTCATGTAGGGATATTAATTTCCAGATTTATCGGATGAACCGAGATGGTACTAATATTGTTCGCCTCACCAACGATTCGCACGATAACCGGTATCCAGAGTGGTCGCCTGATGGTAGCAGTATCACCTTTATGTCTGATAATAAACAGATGAAAAAAATAGATATTTATCGTATGAAACCGGATGGCAGCGAACCTACCAACCTGACCCAAAATGGGGTAGGAGTGATGAGTCAAGTTCCCTACTGGTCGCCTGATGGCAGCAAAATTATCTACTCTACCAGCTTTCCTCTGGCAAATAACCAGTTCCTGGCCTTATATAAAACCCGCGATTTGGGAGTTGGCAGCCTTTCAGTTCAAGCTGCCTTTCTAATCGGGCTGATTATGTTACTGATCCGGCGGTGGATTTTACCTGTGGGTGCTTTGACGCTGGTTATGACCCTCAGCTCCCTGCTGGTGTGTCCTCCAGGACCGCTACGAATTGGTGGTAGTGGCATTAGTGGCGGGTATAATCACTGAGGCTTTGCGATGGTGGCTCAAACCCTTCGAGAGTCGTAAGGGGAAGTGGCCCAGCTACCTGTTTGCTTTCACCGTTCCATTTCTTTTCTTTGGGCTATACCTGCAAACCTTAGAATTTAGCCGGGGAATAAGCTGGTCAAGCCAACTGGCACTTGGTGTGCCAATTATTGCCGGACTGGTGGGAATTCTGATGGTGGGGTTGGGGTTGTTTTCAAGCCTCAGCCGCGAACCTACCTCACAGACCACCACCGTATATGAGCTACAGGGAAGGCTACTCCTGCTGGCACGGATTGGTTGGTTGGCACTGGTAGCCCTGACCATTACAGTATGCGTGGCAGGTATTCCTTACTTCCTACAAAGCTACTAGGTCTGTAACAGCTTGAATTGTATCGCGCCCGAAACCGCTAAAGCCCTTGAAAAGGTGGGCATACCCGTAGAGGCTTATAGCGCATTTAGGCTTATAGCTGACAATCTTACTTCCCTCCTCTGTTTGGGAACCGCCTTTGTT
>Ga0209512_1004754_pt1 | contig 11698 bp, 10 predicted proteins | sample frozenSSSSmetaG_FD_184142 | JGI IMG/M metagenome (GOLD analysis project Ga0209512, IMG submission 184142) | Glacier valley bacterial and archeal communities from Borup Fiord, Nunavut, Canada, to study Microbial Dark Matter (Phase II) -... | ecosystem: Environmental > Aquatic > Freshwater > Ice >... | reverse complement strand
CTGCACGTCGCCGCCTGGGTCGAGCTGCAGACCCGGGAGCGCACCGCCCCAAGCGTCAAGCAGCAGCTCGCCGCCATCCGGCACCTGTTCGACTGGCTGGTGACTGGCCAGGTGATCCCGGCGAACCCGGCCGCCTCGGTGCGAGGTCCTTCACATGTCGTGCGGCAAGGCAAGACGCCGGTCCTGGACCCGGCCGAGGCGCGGGCGCTGCTCGATGCGATCGATGCCACAACGCCCATCGGCCTGCGCGACCGGGCGCTGATTGCGCTGATGGTCTTCAGCTTCGCGCGGATCGGCGCGGCGCTGGCCATGAAGGTGGAGGACGTGTTCGTGCAGAACCGCCGGCTGTGGGTGCGGCTGCGCGAGAAGGGCGGCAAGACGCACGCCATGCCCTGCCATCACAGCCTGGAGGAGTATCTGACCACCTACCTGGAGCAGACCGGCATCATGGAGGACGGCAAGGGGCCGCTGTTCCGGACCATCGGGCGCGGGACCGTGCGGCTCACCCGCACGCCGCTGCCCCAGGCCAACGCCTACGTCATGATCGGCCGGCGTGCCGCCGCGGCTGGCATCGCGACCAAGGTGGGCAATCACAGCTTCCGGGCGACGGGGATCACGGCCTACCTGAAGAATGGCGGCACGCTGGAGAAGGCCGCCGCCATGGCGAACCACGCCAGCACCCGCACGACGCAGCTCTACGACCGCCGGCAAGACGAGATGAGCCTCGATGAGGTCGAGCGCATCAGGGTGTGACGCCTACTCTCCATAACCGAACATTATCGGACTGAGAGGAGAGGGCACCGATGGAGATGGCGCCCCCTGCGGGATAGGTGGGCGCTCCGCCGGGCAGTCAACCATTGATGAACATTTGCACCTTGGCCGCGAGCGCATCGAGCGCGAAGGGTTTGGTCATGACCTGCATGCCCTGCTCCAGCGAACCGTTGCCGACGACAACACTGTCGGCATAGCCGGTCATGAACAGCACTTTGAGGTCAGGCCGCCGCTGCCGCGATGCATCGGCAAGCTGCCGACCGTTCATGCCTCCGGGCAGGCCGACATCGGTGAGCAGGAGGTCGATGCGGGCGGTGCTCTCCAGGATACTCAGCCCGGCGCAGCCGTCCCCGGCTTCGAGCACCGTGTAGCCGAGGTCCGAAAGCGCGTCGACGACGACCATGCGCACGGGCGGCTCGTCCCCAACCACCAGTACAACGGCGCTTGTTGCTCCTGGCAGGCCGGCGGCCGCGTCAGCGTCAGCCTCTGCCTCGCCGTGCGTCGCTTCAAGGTGGCGGGAAAGGTAGATCGTCACGCGCGTGCCCTGCCCTTTTTCGCTACGCAAGTGCACGTGCCCGCCCGACTGCTGGACGAAGCCATGGATCATGGACAAACCGAGGCCAGTGCCCTGGCCGAGCGGCTTGGTCGTGAAAAACGGATCGAAGGCGCGGGTCAGCACGTCAGGGGCCATACCCGTGCCAGTGTCGGTGACGGACAGGACCACGTAGTGTCCAGGAGGCACATTGGCCCGGGGTTCATCCCTGGGCGCTCGACGTCGGTCAGGAATAACAGTGTTTGTGGTCTCGATCACCAGTTGCCCGCCGTCGGGCATGGCATCGCGCGCGTTGATGACCAAGTTGAGCAGCGCGTTTTCGAGCTGGTTTGGGTCGCACAAGGTCGTCCACGGCTCATCGGTCAGCTTAGTCTCGACTTGGATCGACACACCTACTGTTCGACTGAACAGCTCCTCCATGCCATCAACGAGTTGGTTCAGGCTGGTGGGTTTGGGGTCAAGCGTCTGACGGCGTGCGAAGGCCAGCAAGCGATGGGTCAGCGCGGCTGCACGGTTGGCCGATCCAATCGCTGTCTCGACGTAGCGCCCGAGCTCCGCGGTGCGCCCCTGGGCCACACGGGTGCGGACCAATTCCAGGCTGCCAGAGATGCCCTGTAGCAGGTTGTTGAAATCGTGCGCGATCCCACCCGTAAGCTGCCCGATTGCCTCCATCTTCTGCGACTGACGCAACTGCTCTTCCGTCTGGGCGAGCGCCTCAGCCGTTTCTTTTTCTGCAGTGATATCGCGCCCGCTGGCATAGATGACATTCTTTTCGGGCGAGGCAATCCAGGACACCCAGCGATACGACCCATCCTTATGCCGGTAACGGTTCTCGTATCGCGGCAGCTTCTCGATTGCTGTCTCCACAAGCACATCCTGGCTCGACGCGTGGTCGTCAGGGTGGATAAAGTCCAGGCGGCTGCGACCAACGACTTCGATTGGCTGCCAGCCGAGGATGTGCGCCCACGCTGGATTGGCGGCCTGGAAAACACCGTCAGGACCAACGATGAGAAGCAGATCCTGTGAGTTGCGCCAAGTGCGGTCGCGCTCCTCAACCCGCAGCTCCAACACGACCGTAAGTTCAAGTAAGGCCTGTTCGGCAGCCCGGCGCTCCGTATCGTCGCGCATCGTGAGCGCCGCACCGACGATCTCGCCGTTGGCACTGCGCACGGGCTTGGCGCCACCGATCACCAAGACCTCGGAGCCATTGGGCCGACGGATATGCCAGCGGGAGTCGGTGATTGTCTCGCCGTGTAGCACCGCGCGGGCAAGCGACAGCTCGCGTGGTGGACGAGGCTGCCCGTCTTGGGTGAGCCGGTGATAGGTGTCGCTGTACTCGTCGAGCGTCACACCAAGCAGCTCGACACCGTGCAGCCGCCTCGCTGCTTCGTTGATGGAAACGATCCGCCCCTCGCGATTGGTGACGATCACGCCTTCAGCCAGCTGCCCGAGAATTGCCGCCTGCTCGGCCGCGAGCACCTCGTTCCGTATGCCGGCCTCGCGGAGCGCCTCTTCAATGGCCCGCTGCTCGGAGATTTCGATGTTCACGCCGAACCAACGCATGGCCTTGTTCGTGGCGTCGCAAACGGGTTGAACACGGGTCAGGAAGGGCCGGAACAAACCGTCTGCGCCCCGCAGTGGGAAGATCATCTCGAACGGTTTGCCAGTGGTTATGGAAAGCATCCACCGTTCCATGACCACGGGCAGGAGGACGGGATCGTGAACCGACTGCCAACCCCAACCCTCCATTTGCTCGGGCGTCGTGCCGCAGTATTCGTGCCACCGCCGGTTATACCAAACGATGTAGCCGTCACTGTCTGCGATCCAGCAGAATGCAGGAAGGTTTTCGACAAGCAAACGGAATGTCGCGTCATCGATCGAGAGCGCTGAAAGCTTGGTTATGGTTGTCGTCCGCAAAGGCAGATGCCTCCTCATCGTTGGCGTTGTCAGCCTTAAGACTACTAAGCAGGCTTTCCCAATCATCTATGGATAGGTCTGAAGCTCCAACAAACATTATTTTTCTTAGGCGAAACGATATTGCAGTCACTCACGTTTACGTGATTGATGCTTCCGAATGTCAAACCTTACCGCTCGGCTCCTACCTTGCCGCGTGACGGCGATGGCACCGGCACCGCGGCGGGCGGAGCCGGCTTTGCCTCCCCCGTCGCTGGTTGGGCGGACTGTCCGGGCGGAATGGTCCGCACCGCCATCGCCGCCTCGCACAGCTCGGTCGAGCTGCCCTTGGGGCAGGCGTTGTAGAGCCGCGCCATCCGCTCCCACGTGCCCGGGTCCGCCTCGTGCATCAGCGTCTGCCCGGCCCCCCACCGCCCCGCGCCCAGCACCAGGGTCGAGGCCAGCCGCTCGCCCAGGCCCCACGGCAGTCCCCATGCCAGCGGCCACCACAGCACGAACCCCAGCACCACCCCGATCAGCAGCGCGCCCCACTCCCGTCCCTGCTGCTCGAATTGGCTGTGCGCCGACCCCACGATCTGCTTCAGCTCGCCCGTCGCCTTCGCCAGCTCCGTGCTCGCCCACTTGGCAGTCCCGGCCGCGTGGTCGCGCGCCTGCTTCGCCGCCTCCGCCACCTGCTGCGCGTGCTCCTCAGGCGTCAGCGCCAGCGCCGGATGCTCCTCGATGTCGTCCAGCCGCTCGCCGATCTCCTTCAGCTCCTGGGCGATCACCCCCAGCGTCGGGCTGTAGTCCGGCGCCGCAGCGCTCGCCGTTGTCACCGCCCGGCCCGGCCGCGGCGCCCGCTCCACCAGGGCCACCACCGCCCCGCGCAGCTCCGCCACCTCCGCCCGCAGCGCCTCGAACGCCCGCTCCGCCCCGTCCGCGCCGCCGTCCGGGTCCTCGCCCCCCGCCGCGCCGCGCCGCTCCATGCCGTCCGCCATCACCGCCCCCTTACCTGCCCGGGCTCATGCCCGGGCTCTGCCGCGGCGCCTGCTCCAGCCGCAGCTCGTGCGCCAGCTCGCGCCCCGCCGCCGCCCCGCCCATCGCCAGCACCCGGGCCAGCCGGCCCCCTGCCGCCACCCCCAGCTCCGGCCCGCGCTCGCGCAGCACCCCCTCCAGCGCCGCGTCGCGCTTCAGCGCCTGCGCGAACGCCTCCAGCTTCTTCGTCGCCGCCCATGCCGCGTCCCACTCGTAGCGGCCCGCCGCCGCGTCGTGCGCCCGCTCCAGCTTGCCCCAGGCCTGCACCGCCGCCCGCCCGCGCTCCTCCAGCGCCTGGCGCCCGCGGCGCTCCGCCTCCACCGCCTGGCCGAACAGCGCCACCCGCCCCGCCTGCCCGCCCGCGGCCAGGCCGGCCAGCGAGGGGCTGCGCTCCAGCGCCGCCGCGGCGTCTTGCGCCAGGCCGGCGCCCTCCCGCTCCAGCGCCTCGCCGGCACGCCGCAGCGCCGCCTCCTGGTGCGGCAGCACTGGCAGGCCTGCCCGCCCCATGCGCCCCGCGTCCGCCCAGGCTCGGGCATAGCCCTCCAGCCCCCGCGCCAGCCGCTCGCCCTGCGTCTCCGGCCGCGCCGGCTCCGGTGCCAGCTCGGGCACCCGCACCGGCATCGGGCGGGGCGTGCCCTGGCCCATTCCCAGCCGCAGCCCGCCGAACCGCCCCGGCCGTGGTCCCACCCGCGCCGGCTCTGCCACTGGCTCGGCCGCGGTGGGAAGCCCCGGCTCCGGCCGCACCACGATCTCGCTCTCCGGCCGCAGCGGGTCCAGGCCGCGCCGCTCGGCATACGCCCGCGCTGCCTCGCCCGCTGGCCCGTAGTCCAGGCTGGTGTCCTTCGCCTGCTCCCGCCCCAGCACCCGCGCGAGCCCGTCCCGGCCGCCCATCTCCTCGGCGCTCCAGTGCAGCGCCACCCCGTCCCGGTGCCGCGTCAGCGCCACATACGCCGCATGCCGGTCCATGAACCGCGACGCCAGCACGTGCGCCCGGTCCACCGTCACGCTCTGCGCCTTGTGCGTCGTCGCCGCATAGCCGTGCTCCACGTGCCCGTAGTCGCCGACCGAGAACGTCGCCTCCGGCCCGGCCCCGCCGTCCGGCCCCGCCCGGTCCAGCCGCACCGTCAGCCGGCCGCCGCCCTCTACCCCCAGCACCGTGCCCAGCGTGCCGTTCCGCACCGCAACCCCGCCCCGTCCGTCCGGACCCGCCCCCAGCGCGCGCTCGTTGCGCAGGAACATCACCCGGTCGCCCGCGGCAAACGCCCGCTCGCCCCGTTCCGTCTGCACGACCTGCTCCGGCCCCAGCTCGCCCGCCTCCCGCAGCCGCTCCCGCGCCAGCCGGTTCAGCGCCAGCACGTCCGCGCGCCGGTAGGCCAGCATCACCCGGCTCTGCCCGGGGTTGGCGCGCCGCTCGGCGTCCCAGACCGCCACCAGGGCCGTCCGAGCCTCGTCCTGCGTCGCGTGCCCGTGCATCATCCCGGCCGCCTCGTAGCGCCCCAGCGCCTCTCCTGTGCGCCCTGTGGCCAGCTCCCGCGTCGCCGCGCGCTGCCAGGGCTCGTGCTGCCGCTGCACCTCGGTGATCTCCACAGCCCCCACCCGCTCCACGATCGCCCGGAACGCCGCACCCGCCTCGATCGCCTGCAGCTGCTCGGGGTCCCCCACCAGAACCACCTTGGCTCCCGCCGCCTGCGCCTGGTTCAGCACCCGCTCCATCTGCCGCGAGCCCACCATCCCCGCCTCGTCCACCACCAGCACGTCCCGGCCCGTCAGCAGGTCCCGCCCCTCCTTCCACCCATACTCCAGGCTCGCCAGCGTGCGCGACGCGATCCCGCTGCCGCCCTCCAGCCCCTCGGCCGCAATGCCAGACAGCGCCGCCCCCCGCACCCGGTAGCCCTCCGCCTCCCACGCCGCCCGCGCCACCTTCAGCATCGTGCTCTTGCCGGTGCCCGCGTAGCCCACCACGGCCGCCAGGTCCCGCGCCCGCGTCACGTGCCCGAACGCCAGCTCCTGCTCCCGGCCCAGGCCCGCGCCGGACACCGCCGCCCGCCGCCGCTCCAGCGCCACCCCATGCGTCAGCCGCCCGCTCAGCGCCGCCGCCGCGCGCTCCATCCGCTGCTCGGCCGCCAGCATCTCCCGCGTGGTGAACCGCGCCTGCCCGCGCCCGTCCTCGCCCAGCCGCACCAGCTCCGGCGACGCCTGCACCGCCTCCAACGCCCGGTCGAACTGCTCGCCGTCCGCCGTGTGCCGGTGGATGAACCGCAGCACGTCCCGCCGGGTGAACGTCGAGTGCTGCCGCGTGATCGCGTCCAGCACCACAGAGGGGTCGGCGATGATCAGATCGCCGTTGCGCCGCGCGATCGCCTGGTGCTCGGCCGCGCGCTCCGCATCCTCCGCCCGCTGCGCCCGCCGCATCCCCGCCGGCCCGATCTTGTTCTGCGGCTCCAGCGCGATGCCCTGCGCCGCATGCGACCGGTGGTCGATCCGTACGTCGTGCTCGAACTTCGCCAGGCGCTCGTTCGTCAAGCTGGCCCAGCGCTCCCGCCATATGCCCAGCAGGCCCCGGTCGTTCCAGGCCGCGACCTTGTTGCCGAACCGGCCGTCGTCCAAATGCCCGTCCCGCCCCGGCACCACCTCGCGCATGCTCAGCATGATGTGCGCGTGCGGCTGCAGCGCGCCGTCGCTCGCCGTCGCCCAATGCACGTTCAGGTCCGCCACCATGCCGCGCTTCACGAACTGCTCACGCACGAAATCCTGCGCCAGCCGTACTGCTTCCACCTGGCCCAGCTCACGCGGCAAGCTGATCTCGATGTCACGGGAGAGCTGCGCATCCTTGCGCTTCTCGCCGGCTTCGACCTCGTTCCACAGAGTGCCACGGTCAAGCCAGCGTCCAGGCGCGCCGTCCGGCAGCAGGATCTCCGAATGCACGACGCCGGCCTTGGCGGTGTAGTCGTGGGCACGGTCGAGCTGGTTGTCGTGCAGGCGATCGGCCGCACGGTAGGCGGCGGACGCCACCGCGCTCCGTCCGGAGGAGCGGCCGATCACCTTGGCAGAAAAGTGGTAGATCGCCATCTGATTGGCTCCGACAAGCTTGCGGCAACGCTGATCTTAGCCATAGCAGCGCAGATCCTGCAATGATCTATAAGCGCGCATTTCCTGATCTGCTTCGTTCCACTTCGCAGCGGAAATGACGGGCTGCTTGGGTCCTAACTGACGATAGTAACGGGACGGCTTGGCAAAGTAGTCAGCCTACCATTAGGCTGGCCTGACCATTCGCCACGATCGGTCAAGGGCACACACATGGCACGCAAGCCACGCGACTATGACGCCGAACTCCAAACCCTCATGGACAAGGCCAAGAAGCTCAAGTCGCAAAAGACCGTGCAGCTCGGCGAACTCGTCCAGGTCACGGGCGCAGACGCCTTGCCCATCGAGGCCCTGGCCGGTGCGCTGCTCGCCGCCGTCGAGCAATCCAAGAAGTCACCCGAAGCCGTAGCGAGGTGGGCCGAACGCGGCCAGGCCCTCTTTCAAGGGAGTGGGGGCAAGCGGGGGAAGGCCAGTGCCGCCGAACCTGCTTCGGGACCTGCTGGCGACAACAGCAAGGCTGCGGCGGCTGACGGTGCAGCGTAACCGCCTCAACACCGATTGCGCCCGAACCGACACCCGCGATTGGGCCAAGGCACGAAGGGAACGCACCCGCCATCTGATCGAACTCGGCGGCCTCGTGCAGAAAGCCGACCTGGCGGAGCTGGTGGATGATGACCGCGCCACACTGCTCGGCGCACTCCTCAATCTCGCCAGCCAACTCCGGGGCGCGGGCGATGCCGACCCCGCGCACCTCCGCGCACGCTGGCGACGGGCCGGGATGCGCGCCTTCGAGGCAGACAAGGACGCTACCCTATCCGCAGTGGGCAAGAGGGAAGAAGGGCAGTCGGGAATGGAGGTTGCCGGGTGATGTGGGATGACACCGAACTCTATCGCGCGTGCGTCGATGCCAGCACGAGCTACAGCAAGCAGGCTAACCGTGCTGCACAGTCTTTGGCTTGGACTTGGGCCGCCCGCCGAGTCGCCCGTTGCGCGCGGACGCGACCGCCTTGGCCGGCGATGTCGTCAGCCCGGCAAGGCGTGCCCCGGAGCGCCTGATGGCCGTCGGCGACTCCTCGATGATCCGCGTCACCAAGCCGTCCACGCTGACGTGCAGGTCCAGGGTCTTGATGACCAGGTACACCCCATCGTCCGACGCACGCAGCCCGGTAAGCTGTTTCGGCGATGCACCTTGCAGCGAAGGGATGAAACCGGGTTCAGCTCCAAACACCCGCCCATCCGTCAGCTTCAGCATGACCGTGCCGTGCTGGCCGTCGAACCAAGCCTCTCGCGCCTGGTGCTCCTGGGATACGGCCTTCTCCTCGGCACCGATCGCGCGGTCGAGCGCCTCCTTGGTGATCAGCTTGCGCTGCGGCAGCATCCAACCCTCGTCGTCCTTCACCATTCCTCCGCCTCCTCGATGTGCCGCCCTGCCGTCAGAGCGAGCGTCCGTCCGTCGTCCAGGGTCAACCCGACCTTGCCGTTGCTCGGGTCGTAAACAGCCGACACGATGTCAGCCGCCGCTTTGCTGGGTCGCAGCGCCACCTTGGCGAGCAACCCGTCCCCGCCTTCGATGCGCCTCGTCTCAATGCGCCGGTTGACCAGGTTGATCTCGTGCCGGTTCCCGTGCGTGGTCCACCAGCTCTCTCGGCACGCTGGCAGGTGCGCCATGATCGCTTCTGCCACCCGGTCGAGCGTGGCCTCCGTCGGCTTCCGTCCCCGGCGGCGGAACCGGTACAGGCCGGTCACGTCGGACAGGAACGAGAAGCGGAACCTCGCCACCCAACCCTCCCCCGTGTGGACGGCATGGATGTGAGGCGGCGGGTGATCCTCGGCGGCGATGAACACTTGGATGGCACCGATCCAGAAAAGGGTTCCAGCCATCCCTAAGCGTAACCTATCAGATAGGTTTCCACAACGCCTTCCTGTTGGGCTGCTTCGATGCGCCTGTGTACTCCGCCCGCCTAAACTGTTTTTCTGTGAAGTAGTTTTTCCGTTTAGCTGTGTTTCTGTGTCCAGTCCTCGATAAAGCGGGTGACCTCCTCGACCATCCGGGTGCGGTTGATCGCGCAAGCCGCCTTGAACCGGGCGTGGAGCTGCGGCGACAGGTCAATGGTCAACCGGGCCTGCTTCGCACCTGGGAGCTTCCCTGACGCCTCTGACGCCGCCGGTGGCGCTTGTGGTACCTCGGCACCTTCAACCCACTCCTGCACGCCCTGGGAGGCTTTTGGCGGCATCTTGAACTTGCTCATGCTGCTATCCCTTCCAGCTCCGCCAGGATGGCCCGGACTTCATCGGCCGCGGGTCCGTCCGGCTGTTGCTCGATCACGGTCCGCCCGGCTGTCATGGTCTCGGCGTAGATCACGCGCTGCGCCGTGCTGGCCGCCAGGATCGGCAAGGCGAACTCGGCCAGGGCGTCCCCGATTTCCCGGCTGAGGACGCTGCGGCCGATCCTCCGTGAAACCACAAATGCGGATTTCTGTGTTTCTTTGAACCCGCGTGACTCGTTCACGAGGTTGACCGTCTCCCGGCTGGCCCAGAAGTCCGCCCCTGACGGCTGGACCGGGATCAGCACCAGGTCCGCCGCTGCTATCGCTGAACGGGCAACCTCGTAGCTGCGCGGTGCCCCGTCGATGATGACGGAGTCGTAGTCGGCCGACATGGCAGGCAGGTCCCGGTGCAGCACTGGCTTTGCCAGCCCGATCACCTGGAACGGCACCGGCTCCTGCCGGATGGCGGCCCAGTCCTGTGCCGTCTGCTGCGGGTCCGCGTCGATCAGCAACACCCGTTTGCCTTGTGCTGCCATCGCGGCGGCCAGGTTCAAGGCTATCGTGGTCTTGCCCGCTCCCCCTTTCTGGTTGACGACCGCAAGGATCATGGTCTGCCTTTCCGCCTATGATGAAACAAGGATACACAGCTAAGCGTGTTGCCGCAAACACAGAAACACGGACAGGATACCCTGTGCCTTATCCCATGTTCCTTGTTCGGACCGCAAAGTCCTGTTCCTCGTCCCGTCCCTGCCATCGGTTCAGCACGGCGACGGCCAGGCGGGTCAAGGATGCCCGCTTGGGCATTGCGCAGCGGCGCGAAGCGTCCTTGATGCGGCTGGACGGCGGCGGGCACCCTCGGGGTAGGTGAGGGTGTTTTGCCTCTCGCTTCAAGCTGCCCCCGCTGTCCACACAACCACGCTGCCAACTACCGGAAGAGCTATAGGATTCTAACTATAGGTTTGCGCGACAAAGTGGCCGTGCCAAACCTAGTCTCAGGCGCGACAAAGTGGCCGTGCCAAGCGCGACAAAGTGGCCGTGGATAACTCTCTGATTCACAACCTAATGTCGTAAAGTGCCCGTGTCAGCCCCGCCTGGCTATGATCGCTGTGCGGCCTTGGATCGGAGGGGCGCTGTGTCTCAGTGTCATGCCCCTGCCATCTAGCTCGACTTTGGCTGCTCGGTACTGGCTTTGTACGTCCTGCACCGTTTGCATGAACACTCGCCGGAAGTCGCGCACCCGCTCGTAACACCCACCGAACTGCCCTTGTAGTGCTGTCCACGGGATGAAGGTGGGCTTGCCCTGCTCGATCCGGTGTAGCCGCTGCGCCAGCCATGCATAGACGTCCAAGGCCATTGCAGACCCGGCCAGCGCCGCCAGCGCGTGCGGATGCAGCGGCACAGCATGGCGCTGCAAGCTCTCGAAATACTCTGGGGACAGCCTGATCATGGACGGCCATAACACCCGCTGCCGCTCGTCCTTCGGCCACCATAGGCTGAATGAGCTGACGATATCGGACTTGATCATGACCGCCTCGCCCTCGGCCGTCATGCCCAGCCGGATTGTGCTTGCCGACAAGCGGGTGAGCTGTTCCTTCACCGCATTGATGTTTCGCCCTTTGGGATCGAGCCGTACCGCCTTCACAAACGCCGTTAGGCTGCGCTCTACCTCGATCACCGCCGATTGCTGCTTGAGAGCCTCTGCATTGAGGTAGGCCAGCAACAGTCGGGGCTTCGGCCCGTAGGGCAAGCCGATCTGCACGAAATCGCCCTTGTCCGGACTCCATGCCGTCCCGGCCTCGACCCGCAAGCCGATCTGTCCGTTGCTGCGCGTCCAGACCCGCACGTCATCGCCGGGGTTCCGGTAGGGCAAACTGGTTTGTGCAAACACCGAGTGGGAGTAGAGCTTATCCCTCGGGTCGCGGTCGGTCGTCAGCTCTCCCGCATCCAGCAACCGGATTAGCCGTTCGTCTCTGGTGCTGCGCATGGGTGTTTCGTCCATCAGGTTGGCCTCCCAACGGCCAGCGTAAGCCGGATCAGACACCACGCGCCAGCACTCGCCGGACCTGTGCGGCGGACCACCTGGCCCCGCCTTGGG
>Ga0209512_1004752_pt1 | contig 11701 bp, 10 predicted proteins | sample frozenSSSSmetaG_FD_184142 | JGI IMG/M metagenome (GOLD analysis project Ga0209512, IMG submission 184142) | Glacier valley bacterial and archeal communities from Borup Fiord, Nunavut, Canada, to study Microbial Dark Matter (Phase II) -... | ecosystem: Environmental > Aquatic > Freshwater > Ice >... | reverse complement strand
TCCTCAATAACGGCGAGAAAACTGAAATGCTTACAAAGAATATGGCAATTATTATTCCAGCTGGCATATGGCACAACATTAAGAACATCGGTGATGAAGATCTAAAAGTCTATACAATTTATTCAGGTCCAAATCACTTAAAAGACACCACGCAGAAAACAAAAGCTGACGAGATTGAAGACACGTGGGACGGAAAAACTAACCTAGACTAGGAAAGCTTCGCGATTGCATTCGGTATGATTAACTGATGATTACAAATAATCAACATATAAAATTAGTTGTGAAAAACATTCAAAATGAAGTGCTCGATTATCTTAGTATTGTCTTCGAGAGACCGTCTGGCTTTTTGTTCGAAGCGGGTGATTGGATTGATCTTGAATTTAAACAGGGCATTCTCAAAGGTGGTAAAACATATTCTCTGTCTTCAGCACCGACCGAAGGCGACCTTGTTATTACGTTTCGTAAAGGCCTAAGTGAGCTGAAGCGTGCTTTACAGTCAGTACGTATTGGAGATGAAATGTACATCTCTCAATTCGGAAACGACTATGATTTCCAGCTGAATAAAAACCGCTCTAGTGTGCTTGTAGCGGGCGGCGTTGGAATCGCTCCATTCAGAAGTATGCTGAAGGAAATGATCGACACTCATAGTAAAAGTGATGTGTTGCTTATATATCTCAACCAGAACCAGGAATTTTTATTTGAAGATGAAATTAATGATTGGTCTACAAAACTCCCTAATCTATCAGTGACATATATAAATACAAAAGACATCAATAGAAAAAAGCGAGAAAAGCTTATTCGGTCCATTGTTAAAGATATATCTCAAAACTTTTATATATCTGGCCCACCCGGGATGGTTGAAGCAAATGAGCATTTGCTCATTGATATGGGCGTGCAAGTTCGAAATATACGAATCGATAGCTTTGGCGGATATTAACATATCAGCGTAAAAGGTGCTTGCCTCCTGGAACGCGACCACTATACCTATGGCCATACATAAAGCCTCCGAAATGGAGGCTTTATAGCTACGGTGAAGTGGTAGTAATTAAGTAATTACCTTAGGCTGTCTGGGTTTTTTCTTTTCTTTTTTGTGATCAGTGCTTTTAGACATAATAAGTCCTTTCGTCTATGGTTCTATTATAACAATAAAATAGTACTTGGGTTGTGATCTTCTCGAAATGCATGAAGTCGATCGGGTCTTCTTTTTTAAACGCTACTTAACCGCTGCACGTTCCGATGCTTGATGTTTGCTATCTCGAACGGCCGTGACGGTCCAGCCTTGATTTTGTTGCGGTGGCTGCTCGACGGTATTGGAGCGATTCACTGTTTCGTCCCAAAGTATAACGGTTCGTTGATTGAGGAGGATATCGTTTTGTTCGCCACGAACGTATTCAGGAAATAGTCCGGTGGTATTGGCGATATCGATCAGGTGGGTGTCGATAGTGTTGGCCTCTTCGTTGTAGTGATATCGTCGCAAACCATTGGCAATGTAATGCGTATCCCACAACCAGACGCTGCCATTATGATACGCGCCGGGTCGAAAGCGGAGTTCGTCCGAAGCAAGCGTGCGAATACCAGCGTGGCACAACATTTCTGGCGAAAGAAGTTGCCCGACGACGGCGGTACGTTTGCGAACAATCTCCGGGTCGTCACCATCGAGTAATCGCGAGTTAAGCGTATGCCCCATGTTAGACGTTCGAATTTTTAATTGTCGAAGCTTTCCTTCGTCGTCACGATCAGTTCCAAGGACAAAATAGCCACCCTTCTCTTCAGTCCAAAAATATGTGAATATTGCAGTTCGTAGTTCATCGGCTTGGACGCGGAGGGCGTTCGCTCGGGTTTCGTTATCGATAATACGGTCATATAGTTCGGCTGCATCGAGCAGTGCGTCATAGGCGGCAACCTGGACCTCTAGCGACGCGATACCTTGCTTATGGTTCGCGAGTGCCCCATCAGCGTTATGGTAGGCATCCCATGAATCTTTCCATACTTGATTTTCAATCCCACGAGGCAGGACGGATTTGAATTCGACCAAACCTTCGGGGTTTTGCTCGCGACGATGTGCAATCCAGTTTAGTGCTCTATCGAGGGCGTCATTGATAGTATGATCTTTGCCGTCACGGTTAATATAGTGCTCTTCCAAGAAACCATAGTTTCCGGGCTTCAGTAGCGTATAAGCAGCGAGTAGCCGTATAAATTCAGGTGTCGAATCAACCGACCCATAATATGGCCATTGCCACCCAAGTTCATCAGTGAGACGTTTGGCGATTGGGTCATCAGGGTCGCGCGCCTCATGGAAAATTCGCCCTTCTTCCTCTTCGCGGGCAGTATTTTGTGTGACACCTTGCAGCTCTGCGTGTGTCAAGACTGTTGCTCGGGCGAGTTCCGGGTAGATATCTATCATGTCATGAGCCATGCGTAGCGAGTCGCGTCCGAATAAGGCTTCGTAGAGGTGCAGATATTCGGAGTTTTCAGCGCGCTTACCGTCTTTGGTGGGCATCGCCATCGCAGCGAGTGCTGGACCAGCGTTTCCTATTTCATCGATATGATTCGATCGTGTGAGGCGTAGGAGCTGTTTAACTGAAGACGGTTTTTCGGGATAATGTAGCACTGGGTGCTGCGTAATAGAGATGAGCTTTTCACCAGCCAGCAAGGGATAGTCAGGCATTAGTCCTAGATCATTTATATCGGTGTGAGCGTCGTCCATGTGGTTAGTATACCCTTGTTGTGCTACAGTAGATAGATAGGCATGATTAAGAAAAAACTGCGCATTGCTGTCATTGCACCACCTTGGATTGCCCTCCCTGTAAAGGGTTACGGAGGTATTGAACTCGTGTTGCAAGGGCTCATTACTTCCCTGAAAGCATCCGACGATATTGAAGTCGAATTGTTCGCGAATGGCCACCGGAAAATGACAGGGATCAAGACACACTCTTTGTTCAAGGAAGAGCAATTTGAACACATTTATGAACCTTATTTTGAAAGTTACGCAATCGTGCGCGCACACCTTGAGTTCGCGTACAACACGATTAAAGAGGACGGTAATTTTGATATTATTCATGATCACGTCCCGCATATTGGTCCGGCTTTTTGGTCGATGGCGTCGAGTCATACACCCGAACTGCCGCCAGTGCTTCATACGTTTCATGGGCCTCCGTTTATTGCAGCCGATGATAAAAATGCCGGCTCGGTGTATAACACGCAGGATATTCAACAGATACGTGATTTCGGTTCACTCTACTTTTCGTGTATTTCCGACGCAATGGCGATCTCTGCACCAGAAAACGTCAAGCCACGCTTGGTTGATTCGGTGCACAATGGTGTCATTCTAAAAGACTTCCCTTTTGTTGCAAAAAAGAAGGATTACTTCATCACCCTCGCTCGATTTGCACCCTACAAAGGACAACACATTGCCGTTGAAGCGGCTGCGAAACTAAAAAAGCGATTACGCATGGCGGGCACGATCGCCGATATTAGTTCGAACCGTAAACTACTTTGGGAACTATCAAATCCAATTAGTCGTTACCGCACTGACCCTCAATTTAGATATTACAGCGATAGAATTCTGCCCTATGTTCTACGTTATCCGCGCATCACCTATTCAGGCAGCCTTAGCGGAAAACGCAAGATGAAGTTCTTGTCCGAAGCAAAAGCCCTCCTCTTCCCGATTACCTGGGAAGAACCATTCGGTATGTCCGTGATTGAAGCTTTAGCGTGCGGTACGCCAGTAATTGCAATGAATCGTGGTGCAATGCCGGAAATTATTCAAAACGGCGTCAATGGGTTCCTCGCAGACACCACCGAAGAGTTCGAAGCGTACATGTTGCGTATTGATGAAATCGATCCTGCGGAGTGCCGTAAATCAGTTGCTATACACTTTTCTGATACCGCCATGACGGATAAGTACATTACTTGTTATAGGAATATATTAAAGATAGAGGCCAAGAAAGCTACTGACGTTCAGGCGTAATAACCGCAGCTATCAGTCGAAATTTCGTTGCTCTCGCTTTGGCGCTCGTTTGTGCTGAGGTTTCCAACCGCGATGTGCGTGGTGTCGGCCTGGAGTGTGGCTATTGCGGAAAGTGGACGCGATCTGATTCATAAAGTCGACCCCAAGATGTGTAGAGAGGAGCGATAAGTCCGCCAGCTCTTTGCGCTTTGACGGCGTGAGATCTGCATAGTTGACGGTATTGCCGGCGATTGCTTGGACTTGGCGACGTAGCTGTGGGTATGGCACGCCGGGAATCCGTTTAGAATGTGACTTTGTGAGCATGAGTCGTTCTTTCTCGAGCTGTTCATAGGTCCATTTTGCGACGGCTTCTTGGAAAAATTTCTGATTTTGGCGGGTATTTTGAGTGATTGGAATCCCTGCACCTTCGAAGGTACGTTTACCGGCTCGGACTTGTTGGCGAATCATGAGAGTACCGGTCCGTGGATCAAAGACCATTTTGCCACGCTTGCTGGCGAATTGTTCTGGGGCTAGGTCTACCAGCCAATCGGTATTGACGACGGTAATTCCTTGGACAAGTTTGAGCGTCTGGAGCGTTCCGTCGCGGGTTGGTACTTCGAGGTCAAATGGCGTGCCCGCGATAAGCGGTGCATTACGTACGACAGTTGTACTGGATAATTCACGCGTGACACTTGATCTGATATGTGTGACGCGTCCCTGTTCGTCGATCGTCCATAGCTGATCTATTTCGCCGGCAACAATACAGCGCATCAAAAAGTTCTGTTCTTCGTCTGTCATAGGAGTCAGGAGTGAATCGTCGACATCGATATCGTTCAAGTCATTATTAAGTCGTTGCATGACTTCGCGGGCCTTCAGGACATTTTTGCTGATGATGCCAAGCTCTTCGTAATCCTCGAGGGCAATATTTGGCAGTGCCAAATACAGTTCATATTGTGCGAGTAGGTCGGATTTCTTTTGACGCGTAAACTTGTGCCAACCGGTGTAGCGTGTGCCGCCTTTGGCGATACCACCGACTTCTTGGATAGCGATAATGGCAGCCATTTTTGTTTGGACTTCGTGGCCGTAGCCTTGTGATTCGATGAGCATGCGGGCGTAACTCGATTCAACCGGATAGTGTTCCATGTCGCGGCCGATGCGAGTGACGTCACCTTGAAAGGTCATCGCCCCTAGTGCGATTAATGTTTGTTTGGCACGCCGAATCGCGGCCTTGCTCGGGTCGTGATAAAAGTCGAGTTGTTCGATGTCGATACCAACATTCGCTAGGCGCAATGTTAGTCGATCAATGTGCTTACGCAAGATTTCGGGCGTGCCATATTCGGGGCGATCACCAAATTTCAAACACGGCAGGACGTCGAAAGGTGCCAGGATGTACTCGCCGGGCTTGGTTCGTCCGGCACGACCGGCTCGTTGCAAGGAGTCTGCTTGGGAGATTTGCGAGATAAACAAGCCTTCGACACCGTTACGGACTTCGCTTCGTCGCTCTAATCCGCTGTCAATCACGACGTCGATGTCATCAATCGTGACACTTGTTTGGGCAATGTTTGTTGCTAGGATAATCTTGCCGTGTGGATAATTTGCAAACGCTGCTTGTTGAGCCGTCGCTTCTAGCTGTGAATGTAATGGGATGACTGGAATGTGTGCCGCAGCTGCTTGCTTGGCGATTGCATCAGTCACGTCTTGAATCTCTGATTTTCCAGGGAGGAATACCAAGACGTTACTTGTGGTATTCTTTATTTTATCCATAATTTCAGCGATGACATCAGTCCCGAATCGTTTCTTGACAGGAAAACTACGGCCCGGAACGCTAATAACGGCGGTCGTGTCAAAGTAAGCCGCCAGTGGCGCTGTGTCGATGGTAGCGCTCATAATGACGACCTTGAAACGAGCGTCTTCGGTGCAGCGTTTTTTCGCCCAGGCAATCAGCACTTCCATGTTTTCGTTCCATTCGTGCACTTCGTCGAGGATCAAGACTTGGTGGTCACTAATGCCTGCACCGGTAATCTCGCGGACTAATTGAAGGCCGTCCGTACAATAAAGAATTTGCGTCCCCGGGTTATCGTCGCGTTCATGAGCGGTGCGGTAGCCGATGATATATTCAGCGTTGTCGTGGGTGCGGGCTTCCCATTCTTCACGGACTCGTTTTGATAAGTTACGAGCGGCCAAGATACGCGGTTGTGTGACGATGACTTTAGTATAGCCGTGGTCGGCTAAATACTGCGGGACTTGGGTACTCTTACCAGCACCAGTCTCGGCAGTGATGATCGTTACTTGATTGGCATCGACAGCTTGAGTGATGGCTGCGTGGTAATCGTAGATCGGTAGATCGGTAATAAAGCTAGATTCGGGAATCTCCATGCCTTCATTGTACCGTATTGAAGCATTTACGCTATTGCTATCGAGCGATTATACTAAAAGACACGCATGCACTATAACGACCCCACTCCCCCAAAGAAGCGAACTCCAAAACCAAAGCCCGTCAATCACGCCATAGATTTCGGGCTCGACGTGACATCCGGTGATGATGACCTCTTTCGCTGGTTTCTTTTATCGTTTTTATTCGGCAAGCCAATTCAATCGACCGTCGCTGCTCAAACCTGGCGATTATTCATTGAACGCAAACTGGATACACCATGGGCGATCTTGGAGACGACCCACTGGGAACTCAAAACTATCCTTGATGAGGGAAAATACACCCGTTACGACGAAGTTATGGCGACTGCTTTGCATCGCTGCATGGAAGGGCTGATTCGGGACTACGAAGGTTCGCTGGTGTTGATGTTCGATAGCAGCCTGGATGAGGATGAGTTTTCAAAACGCCTCCAGACACTCTATGGGGTTGGACCAAAAACTGCCGAGATTTTTATGACTGAAACCGAGGAGCTATTCGCCCGTCGGGTTGAGTAGTGACGATTCGTAATCGGCTATGCTATAGTTCAAATATGACAACATCAATTACTTCAAAAAAATTGCACAAGTTCAACCTTATCGCTGGTTTTTTGCACCTTGCACAGGGAATCGCAGTCGTATTATTGAGTAAAGATTTCACACTGCCAATCAGCGGCAGTTTCTTGCAGTTTAACAGCACGACACAAACGCTTGAGCCAGCAACAACAGTACTATTCAACTTATCGTTGCCGCTTTTGATTGCTGTCTTTTTATTCTTATCGGCCGCAGCTCACTTTATTATCGCGACTGTCTATAACAAACAGTACGTTGCGCAGCTAAAGCGGGGCATTAACATTGCTCGTTGGATCGAATACTCGCTCTCGGCCAGTATTATGATTGTTGCCGTGTCGCTCCTAGTAGGAATTTACGATGCAATGACGCTCATCTCGCTCTTTGCTTTAGTCGGTATTATGAACTTGCTTGGACTTGTTATGGAAGTGCACAACCAGACAACCAAAAAGACAAATTGGCTGAGTTACTGGATTGGCTGCCTTGCCGGTATCGTCCCATGGGTCGTCATCGCCTTTACGTTGTGGCTTGGCGCAAATAACGGTAGCACCGCACCAACATTCGTCTACTGGATCTTTGTGTCGATCTTCCTGTTCTTTAACACCTTCGCTATCAACATGGTCCTGCAGTACAAAAAAGTTGGTCCTTGGAAAGACTATCTTTACGGCGAACTGGTCTATATCGTACTGAGCCTCGTCGCAAAGTCACTCCTCGCTTGGCAGGTCTTTGCCGGAACACTTCGCCCATAGTACGGAGGCTGTTCGATACACTGTTTTATGATTATTCTGATTCACACGTCAAAGACAATGCGACCACCGGCCGATGATACGACCGATAGATTGGCGACGCCAGTACTTATCAAAAAAGCCAGAGAGCTCAGTGACTATGCGAAGACGTTGACCCTGGCTGACATTCAGAAGACGATGCATGTGTCAGAAAAACTAGCGGTTACGACGAAAACGCTACTCGAGAGCTGGACGGATCAACCGACATTGCAGCGGGCGGCGATTGACAGCTTTTTAGGTGATATCTATAGCGGCCTTCAGGTCGGCGCGCTGACCGAAGATGACCGAAGTTACGCCAATGAACATATGCGCATCTTGTCGGGCTTGTATGGCATCGTGCGCCCTCTAGATGGCGTCTATCCCTATCGTTTCGAGATGGGCTATCGGTTCCCTCACCTCCCGGGCATGAACTTGTATGCTTTTTGGGGCGATGCGATTGCAAAAACACTCCCAGAGGATGAAACGATCGTTGACTTATCGGCCGTTGAGTACGGCAAGACGGTCACGAAGTATGTTGATCCAGCTCGTGTCATTAGTCCTCGCTTTTTAACTATTAGCCAAAAAACGCAGCAACCGATCTTTGTCGTTGTTCACGCCAAGATTGCACGGGGTGCATTTGCGCATTGGATGATCAAATATCGCATCGAAGCCGTTGAGCAATTGCCGACGTTCCACGAACTTGGCTATGTCTATGATGCTCGCTTGAGCACCCCTTTGGTTCCCGTTTTTGTCTGCCAAGAATTTGGCGGCATCGGACTGAGTGTTCGATTGAGTTAACGGTATTTGGTATACTAACCGTATTAAGGAGACACATGTCAAAACTATATATCCCCGTCCTCGCTGGGACGACCCGCGAACAACGAAAAAGCATTTATGCCGCCCGGCTTGTCGCCGAAATCGGTAACACCTTCGAGGAGGTCGAAACCGAAGTCATCGATCCGAAAGATTATTATTTTCCTGGTGACGGCAACGATCCAGAAGGAAAAGACCCTCGCTATACTGCCGTTACCGAGCGAGCTGATGGCTTCTTTGTCGTATTTCCTGAATATAACCACAGTTTCCCGGGCACACTAAAAAGAATGCTCGACAGTGAGTTGAGTAATTATATCCATAAACCAGTCGCCTTCGGTGGCGTTTCGTCGAGTCAATGGGGTGGCGTTCGTGGCATCGAAGCACTGATTCATCCGGTTCGTGAAATGGGCATGGTTGCAACCTTTACTGACATGCAGTTCCCAAAAATCAACGACCTCTTTGATGATAACGGAACACTCTTAAATGAAAATTACCGTGACTACGTTAAGGGCGCTTGGATCGAGTTGATTTGGATGGCGAAAGTCTTGCAGTATGGACGCGAAAACGTCGCCAGCAAGTACCACTCGTAGAAAGAGTGGTAGACAAGGTGCGACTTTAAAGTATCGAACCTAGACTAGTAGGCGGCGATAGTTGCTTGTGTTTCGTGCGCAAGTGCGAGGCGGACAATATGGAGAATCATCGCTTCATAGCCAAGGCCGAGGTTCAGTGCATACGCTCTTGGGAATGAGCCGTAGTTATCGATAAGGCTTGGAATAAGGTTTACTTCAAGAAAATGCGGCGTCCCTTCATCGTCGAAGCGAACATCGATGCGTCCGTAGTCGCGGGCGCCGAGTGCGCGAAAGGCATCGATAGCAAACGTCGTGAGCTTTAGGTGGACAGCTGCGTCGGTGACTCCAAGGACAGTCGTCTCTTCGTCAGCTGTTTTGACGGCACGACTGAGCATGCGGTCGCCATTGCTGTCTTTGCTAGCAATTAATTCGATTGGCATAGCCGTGAGCTGATGTGTCGTCGAGTCGTCAATAACTGCAACACTAAACTCACGTCCTCGTAGGTAGGTCTCGATAAGTGCATCAGATTCGTGATCATAGTGAATTGAGGCGATTTTTTCTTGCAGTTCCTTCACAGTATGAACGATAGAAAATTCATCAATACCCTGGCCACCGCCTTTATTGCTCGGCTTGACGAAAAGTGGAAAGTGCAACGCGCCTTCATCTGTTATCTTTTCATCACCACGTCGAACGATTTGAAACGCGGCAGTCTTGAGGTTATTCTCTACCATGCGCTCTTTAGCGAGGTGCTTGTTTACTCCCAGGCGATGCGAAAGCATTTGTGATCCCGTGTGTCGGATACCGTGTGCCTCGAGGACATCACTCGCCCATATCTTTGTCGCGAGTTCAGTGTCGTCTTTGACGTAGTGTATGCCAAGAAAGACGAGGTCAGGCTGTCGCTCGACAAGCGCTTCGAGGTCAGCTTGTGTGTCGATGTTAGTCAACACGACGTCTGTGTAGTATTGCTGTAGAGTCGTAACGATTGCACGAGCCGAGACTTCGCTCATCGAGCTGTAGGCGCGTACCTTCGAGCGTACGACTTCAACGCGTAGAATATTTTTTGTCATTATAGGAACACCTTGCAGTTGACTGACATGTAAATTAATCCTTTTTGTTAGGGTGAATATTTATTAGTAGAAGCTGGAAGGATGCCCAAAATGAAGTCAGAGAGACGAACGACACGTTCTATTAATTATAATTATGTCACAGAAAATATGATTTTGCAAGGACAAGCAGGCAGGTATCTGTTACAATAGTATACTGTGATCGCTGATATAACCGTATCCGAAAAGTCCTTTGGACCAAAGTCCCTCATGTCTAACGTGAGGCTGACTATTAATGATGGCGAAAAAATCGGCGTTATTGGACGAAACGGTGTCGGCAAGTCTACCCTCTTTGGTATCCTCGTCGGAACAGACAAAGACTTTACTGGTGAAATTATTTATAAACCCGGCACGGTGACTGTTGCAACCCAACAGGAATACCACGACGTTGGTGACAAGACCGTCCTTCAGTATGTCCTTGAGGGCCTCCCTGAATACTCAAAGCTCAGTCATGTGATTGAGACGTACCCTGAAACAATGGGCGACAACATGAAAAAGATTCACGAATATAGTGAAGCGCTTGTCCGTTTTGATGACAAAGGCTTCTACCAAATCGAAGAACAAATCGAACGTGAACTGACTAACTTCCAGCTTCCTGATATCTCCCACCGTCCCTTCTCCACCCTTTCTGGTGGTCAAAAGCGTTTAGTCGAAGTTGTCAAGATTATGCACTCTGATGCCGACCTCGCCCTCGTTGACGAACCAACAAACCACATGGACTACATCGCCAAAGACCAGTTTATCGACTGGCTCAAAGGTGCGCACGAAGGTGTGCTACTGATTACTCACGACCGTGATGTCCTGCGTGAAGTCGACCGTATCATCGAGCTCAAAGATGGTGGTTCAGCTAGCTTTAAAGGCAACTACGACTCATACCTAAAGCAAAATGCTGTTTCAACCGGTAGCCAAATGAACGAATTTGAAATGATCGAAAAGCGTATCGTTAACCTCAAATCAAAAGTTGTTGAGTATCAACGCTTCAAGGAAAAGTCTCGCCACGGTGGCACCATCCAACGATTCAAGCGCCTTGAAGAAGAATCACGTAAGGAGCTGGCCGAACTGCAAACTCGTAGCAAACCAACCTTCTGGATAGATAAAGATTCTGTCGACAATCTTAACTATAAAGTTGCTGCTCAGTACGACAAGTTCAAGGCAAAGAACGTTCGCATCAACCTCAAGAGTGACGAATCACGAAGCAAGCACGTGCTTATCTCGGCCCGAAACCTCAGCCTCGGCTACGACAAGCCACTCTTTGAAGGCATTAATATCGACCTTCGTGAAGGTGAAGCGATTGAATTCCGTGGACGTAACGGTGCGGGTAAAACGACGCTTATTAAAGCTATCCTCGATGACCCATCTGTCACGACCTACGGTGGCGAACTGACACTCGACAAGCAAGTCCGCGTTGGCATCTACGAACAGGAAGTTTCATCAACCTACTTTGATATGCCGCTCGAGGAAGCGATCGAACGCATGTATCTTTCAAAAGACCTGCCTATTTCGACGACAAAGATCCGTTCGCTTATG
>Ga0209512_1004750_pt1 | contig 11703 bp, 12 predicted proteins | sample frozenSSSSmetaG_FD_184142 | JGI IMG/M metagenome (GOLD analysis project Ga0209512, IMG submission 184142) | Glacier valley bacterial and archeal communities from Borup Fiord, Nunavut, Canada, to study Microbial Dark Matter (Phase II) -... | ecosystem: Environmental > Aquatic > Freshwater > Ice >... | reverse complement strand
CCTGCGAGTCCTGCGAGTCCTGTCTCCATCGGTAGAGAAGATTGCTGCTGATGCAGAGTTCCTCGGCTACCTGCGGGATGGGCTTGCCGGTGGTGAGCAGCTCGACGGCCTGTGCCTTGAACTCGGGTGTGTAGCGTTTACGTGTCTTCTGATTCATCTGGTGCTTAGTTTAGCGGTTGATGGTCCAGAAATCTAGCTCACCTCACCTTCTCATGGAGATCGACTTTGCGAAGGAAGTCACATTTCTGCTTGAGGCGACACTTGAGGCTTTTGATCGGGATTATCGCGCCACCTTATCAAGAAGAGAAGACCCCATATCCCGGCAACTCGTCTTTGCCTTGTTTCGATTGCAGTCAAAAGAAGGTTGGGAGTGGTTTAGTGACTATGTGATCAATGGGCAGAGAGATGAACTCGATGCCGTTCTTGAGGTCCATCTGGGACGGACTGACATCACCTTTGACTTGGGAAGTCGCCACCGATTCATCTGGGAATGCAAGCGGTTGCACTATGAAGGGAAGACTCTCTATAGAGAATACCGGAGAGAAGGCGTGATGCGCTTTATTTCCGAAAAATACGCGAAGGGCCAAAGCCATGGTGGAATGCTTGCATTCGTAATGGATGGTGAAATTGACAAGGCTGTCGCTGGCGTGGAGACCCATTTGAACGCACATCGGAAGGAACTGAAAATCAATGGCGGCTGTTTCCAACCATGTCCTGAGGTAAATGATTCACGACTGCGTCTATCGATCCATTTAGAGAGGGAGGACTTCAAGCTCTCCCACTGCTTCTTGCGGATTGATGCGGTATTGGACAACGGGTAAGTAAGCGTCTTCGAACTGCGCCTGGTTCTTCGTGCGCCGTGCGACGGGGCGAGTCCCTGCTAGCAATTATCAGACAGCCTTGCCCCTGCGCTGGATTTTATCTCCCCGTCACTAAAGACATCGACAGATAGAACCCGCGCGATGATTTGAACAATCAGCCCCCAAGGGTCAAACCCATCATGAAACATCCGCTTGCTGCCGCTGCTCCTTGAATTTCAAAACGGCTCATCCTCACTCCACGGATCGGAATTCCCCACCTGCCATTCCTCCACCATGTCCGCCGGGAAATCCTTCAGGAAACGTGACGGACGGCAGATGATGTCGCCGCTGTAGGACTTCGGATTCATCATCGGATACGTCAGATAGAGATCGTCCTTCGCGCGGGTGATCGCCACGTAGAACAGCCGCCGCTCCTCCTCCAGCATCGGCAGATCATCCGCTTCGAGGATGCGGCCGTTGGGGAACTGGCCGTCCACCAGCCAGATCAGGAAAACGACCTTCCACTCGAGACCCTTCGCCTGATGGATCGACGACAGCGTGACTTTTTCATCGTCCACGTCGTTCTTGTCACCGGTCGGCTCGCCGTCCACGGAACTCATCAGCGAGAGCTGGGCGAGGAATTCCAGGATGTCGTCGAAATTCCCGCCATACTGCGAGAGCTGCTCGATGTCGCTGCGGCGGTTCTCGAAGTTTTCGAAACTCGCCTTCAGATACTCGTCATACACGCCTTCCAGAATGCTGAAAATCATCTCGGACGGCCGCGCGAATTCCCCATCAGGCGTCAGCTCGTCCAGCACATAGCAGAGCTGCTCCCAGTGCTTCGACGCCTTCTTCGGCACCTTGAATTTTAACAACAGATCGGACCACCGCGGCGGCAGTTCCTCTCTGGTGGACCAGCCGCTTTTCAGCCACTCGCTCCAGAGTTTCTGCGCGGCGATTGGCCCGCAGCCGGGCAGCAGGTTCACCATCCGCAGGAAACTCACCTCGTCCCGCCGGTTCACCACGAAGCGCATGAACGCCGCTATGTCCTTGATGTGCGCCTGCTCGAAAAACCGCAGCCCGCTGGTGATGCCGAACGGAATCCCGCGCACCGTTAGCTCCATCTGGATTTCCAAGCTCTGGAAATGCGCTCGATAGAGCACCGCCATTTCCTCCAGCGGAATTCCCTCGTCCCGCAGTTCCAGCATCCGCTGCGCGACGAAAGCCGCCTGTGTGCGCGGGTCCTGCAGCGCCACCAGCGCCGGTTTCACGCCGGGGCTTTCCCGCGACGCCCGCAGGTCTTTCTCGAATCGTCCCGAGTTCGCGCGGATCGCCGCGTTCGATAGATCGAGGATCTCCGGCACGCTGCGGTAGTTCGTCTCGATGGTGAAAACCCGCGCGCCCTCGTAGCGCTTCGGGAAACTCAGGATGTGCTCCATGTCCGCGCCGCGCCACGAGTAGATGGACTGCGCGTCATCGCCCACGGCCATCAGGCTGTTGGACGCGCCGCACAGCAGGTCGATCATCCGGCCCTGCACGGCGTTCGTGTCCTGATACTCGTCCACCAGGATGTGTTTGAAACGCTGTTGATAGAGCTCCAGCACATCCGGCCGCTCTTCGAACAATTTCACCACCATGCACAGCAGGTCGTCGAAATCCATCGAGTTCGTCTCCAGCTTCTTCGCGATGTAGCCCTGCCGCACCAGCTCGATCTTCTCCGTCCAATCGTAAAAATGATCGTACCTCGCGGCGATTACCTCCTCCAGTGAGGCACCCGTGTTTTCGATCAGGCTGAACATCGATGCCAGCACGTCCGCTTTCGGGAAACGGCGCTCTTTCGTATCGATGTCGCACTTCGCGATCACCGCCGAGAGCAGCGATTTCTGGTCATCCCGGTCCAGGATGGAAAACGAGCGAGTGAACCCGAGATCCTCCGCATGCCGCCGCAGGATCCGGCTGCCGATGGAGTGGAATGTCCCCGCCCACAGGTCCGAGGTATCGTGCGGCACCAGTTCGCGCACCCGCTCCGTCATTTCGCGCGCCGCCTTGTTCGTGAAAGTCAGCAGCAGCACTTGTTTCGAGTCGATCCCATGGTCCAGCAACCACGCCACCCGGTAAGTCAGTGTCCGCGTCTTGCCGGAGCCCGCGCCCGCGATCACCAGCGCCTTCCCCGGCGGAGAGGAAACCGCCTCGTATTGCTCCGTATTCAGCGCCGCCACGTAGTCGATGCCGGAAGCCGCAACCGTCTGCGGGCGATGAAGAATGTATTGACGAGCCATGAACGCGCGCAGCCTGACACCAGATTTGCTGCTCGGCAAACCGTTGTCACCGCATTCGTCACCCGGTAAAGTCGAAACCGGGATTGCAGAAGGCCTGCCGGTAGCTTCGGGGAAGCCGAAATACGCAACAAGTCACTCCGATCAAGTTACTTGGAAACTTCCTTTCGCAAACTGACGCGATGGAAAAAATGGCTCCGGCGCGTGGGATCGAACCACGGACCTATTTCCCCGCATCCATACTCCCATATAGGATACAGAGCACACTGAACACTTTTCGCGTGCATTCCGGTGATTTGTGTTCAGTCTTTCGTTCAGTCACCGAACACCATGGCCACACTCTACAAGGACAAGGACAACCCGAATTGGTTTGCACGTTTCACCGACGCCCAAGGGAAACGCATTTCGCGCTCGACCGGCACACCGAAGAAACGGGAGGCGGCACAGCTCGCCGCAGACATGGAGTCGAAGGAGCGGGACAAGAAAAAGGGAAACCCCGGCCTGCCGTCGGCATACGCCGCTATCGTCAACGCTGCTGCCCGTGAAGCCATCGCCGGGGAACTCACCCTTGCCCGCGCCGAGGAACTCGTTCACCGCCTCCACCGGCTCGCTAATCCTCACTTCCGCGTCGTCAGTCTCGACCAACACCTCAGCTCATGGGTGAAGGCCCAGGAATCCCACGTCGAGGATAACACCACCCGCATCTATCGAGACATGCACCGGCGTATTATCGCCAACGTCGGCCCAAAAATTGCCAAAGCCCCCGTCGGTGACCTCACGAAAGACGACGTAGAAAAGGCCCTCAGCAAAATCGTGAAATCCAAGATCCGCGGCAGTGAGACGCGGACGATCACGGGGGCGACCGCAAACATGGACTTGCGGGCGCTAAGGCGGGCGCTTCAAACCGCGCTCGAAGCAGGACTTGCCAAGGCCAACGTCGCCGCATCGGTGCGACCGCTCCCGACCGATGATTCCACAGAGCGGGCCCCATTCACGCCCGAGGAGGTGCGAAAGATGATAGACCATCCGAAGACGAACCAAGAATGGAAAGGTGCCATCCTGATTGCCGCGCACACCGGATTGCGGTTGGGTGACGTGGTGAAGCTCACCCGCGCACACGTCGAGGATTCGCGCCTCGTTATCCGCCCGACGAAGACGAAGAGCAGTCGCAAGACACTTTCCATTCCCCTGTCTCCACCAGCCTATGCGTGGATCGGCGACCGCCAAAGCGCGTTCTTTCCATCACTCGCCAGCGTCAAGAAAGGCACTCTCTCGACCACTTTCACGCGGATCATGAAATCAGCCGGCGTGGCTCGCGACATCATAGAAGCTGGCGATGTGGTGAAGCGCCGTTCCTTCCACTCCCTGCGGCACTCGTTCACCTCTTGGCTCGCGGAGGCCGACGTGCACGCCGACGTGCGGCAGAAGCTCACCGGGCACAGTTCAAGCGGCATTCACGCCAATTACACCCACCACGACGAGGCGCTTGATCGCGCAGTCGGCTCACTGCCCAACCTATGAAGCCCCCTACCCTATCCCCGGAGGCACAACGTCACGTTGACGAACTTGCGCGGCCAGCCTACTACGGCGACTTTGCTTCAGATTACCACGCCATGATCAGGAAGCTGGTAGATCGGGACACCTCCGACATTACCGAATGGGAAATCAAGGGGCAGGGAATCGAGGTTTTGGAGAAGTCACGTGAAGAGCATCGGGTGGCGGTAGAGTTGAAGGCCTACGCCATTCACCAGCTTGAGTTACTTCGATTGCTTGAACTTGATGGCTCCCCCGAATCACCACCAATGCCCTTGGACGAATTCCTCAAGAAGGCGATGCCGAATACGGGAAGGGATGTTCTCAGGGAGAGGTTCATGCGATTCCTGATTGAGAAAGCCGATAGCGAGGTTGACGAGCAAATGGAGCTTCATCCGCGCCCGGACATATCAAGAGATGAGCGCGTGAAGCAAATGTCTGCGATAGCCTTCGCGCTCGTCGATCAAGATGGCGTAGCCGGACCTACGGGGAATATCTATGGCCCTTGGTTCCGTAATTGGTGGAAACGCCACGAGGGCAACAACCTCTCCAGTGCAAACGGAAAGAAGGCGGCAAAAAAGAGTGACCGACACAAGGCGTTGGTCGAGCTGCTTCCTTCGAGAAACAACAAACCCGGACAATCCAAAGATGAATGGAGAAGCCAGGCAGAGAAGAAAGGTCTGTTCTCATCGCTCAGAACCTTCAACAACGACGTGAAGACGCTGATAGATTCTAGGTTGGTGCATGTGCAAGACGACGGCAATTTCAGGCAGCTTGCGAAATAAAGTGTGATTCACGGGAAATTTCCTATTGACCCGTTTTTTGCAGTTAGCCAACCGGCTCACTTCACCAGCTCAGTCTGGCCAAGGCGTTTTCAGTGTGGCCAACCCAACGGCGCACCTCATGGCCAGTGTGCCACCCTCAAATTTTAGCCAGAATGTGGCGTGGCTTGGTGGTGGGGTCATGCATCCATCCACTACATTTCAACGATGGCTTTCGATCACGCAAGCCGCTCATTACTCCGGACTCACAGACCGGACACTTCGCAACTACGAAGGCGCAAAACTGCTGAAGTTCCATAGGATCATTCAGCCAGGAGCCACACGCGGCACCGTCAGGATCGATCGTCTCGAACTGGATGCGCTGATTGAGGAATCAGTTGCACCGGCGTCGAGCCTCAAGATGAACGAAGGGCGAAAGCTGGCCGCTGACAAGGGAGGTGTCCGATGAGCATCACCCAGCAAGCCCGCGTCCGTGAGCAACTCGCCGTCAGCCAAGCGGAATCCGAGTTGCGAGAACGGGCCAATGAAGAAGCTTCGAAACTCCATCCGCCGGCCACGCGCTCCAAACGTGAGACGAGCCGCCTGTTGTCGATCCTCGATGAAATCCAAGCAGGGGAGGAAACGCCGTGAGCAACCCTCTCATCACCGCCTTTCTCTTCGAGCATCCTGATAGCTGCCAAGAGAGCCCCCAGCCGTCACACTTTCACGTTGTCGATGCGTGTCCGGCATGGAAGCAGACCGAGGCTGACACCACCGGGCCGCGAGCGATCACCGAGGCGACGATCAACGCGGCAGTGGGGGAGTCTCCCGATCAGTCGGAAGTGGTTCGCGGCTTCACGGATTTTCCAACGCATCCACCGGCTGAAAATGTGTTGGCTGGAAATGCACAATTCAGAATCACCGACACCCATTTTTTCAATGCCCCGGCTGGAGAAGGTAAGACGGTTGCTCAGACTCAAACGAGCATGGCATGGGCGCTGGGTCTTCCTTATCTTGGAATCCATCCGGCGCGTCCGCTGAAGATCATTCACTTCTGCGGAGAGGATGATGCTGTTACTATTGGGCAATGCCGGGAGGGATTCATCTTGCACTCCAAAGCCATCACTGGACGCCAGCTCACGGCGAAAGATTTGGAACCTCTGGATGACATGGTGCGCACCGACTTTTCGACGAAGTTCACCGCCGATGCTTTTTTGCGAAGGCTTGATGAGATGCTCATCGAAGAACACGCGGACATCATTCTAATCAATCCGCTGCTCTCGTTCATCGGTGGCCCCATTGTTGAATCCGTCAGCAAATTCCTTCGTGAAGGACTCGGACCGATCTTGAAACGCCATCGGTGCGCTGCCTGGATTGCGCACCACACCTGTAAGTTGAACCGGGATTCTTGGGAAAACATGGACTTTACCTATTCCGGTATCGGTGGCGGTGAGATCGCCAATATCCCAAGGTCAATTTTCACCCTGGCTCCGACGAAGGTAAACGGCCTGCGCGTTCTGCATGTCAGCAAGCGGAAGACAGTCGGGTGGAAAGATGATGATGGGAAGTTCACTGACCACGCATATTTCAAACGGACGGAAGATCCTACTCGCCCCGCTTGGCTTCCTGTGACCCATGGCGAAGCGGCGGAAATGATGGATGCTGTCAATCTGTCCGGCAGTGGTCGCAACAAAAAAGCCACCATTGAGCACATCGTGGAGGCTCTCGCAACTGGGGCGATGACCCGGCAAGCACTGATTGAAACGGTGATGCGGAATTGCAAGTGCGGTATCTCAACGGCCAAAACTGCAATTTCAAATGCGCAACTTGGGAGCGTTTCGACCTTCACCGAGAAGGACTCAAAGACTGGTCGTAGCGTCCTGTTTTTCTGCCTGCCTGAGCACAAAGGCCAATGGGTCAAAACCGAGTTGACCTCTTAACCCTGACCCTGACCCCGGCTAAGGTTGAGTCAGGGTCAACAACTCCCAATACCTTAGTATGGGAGTTGTTGACCTGACCTCAGCCCCGAAATCTGAAGTTTTTGAATCTTTGAACCATTCCGACCATGACCGCCACCGAACCACGCATCGACATCACGCGACTTGAAAAAGTCCGCCGAACCGGGAGCAAGCTCACCGCCCGCTGTCCCGCCTGCCATGCGGTCGGAAATGACCGGACTGGCGATCACTTCTTTCTCAACACCGCTGACGGCAAGTTTGGATGTACCGTCGGACGCGATGCCGAACACCGCCGCGAAATCTTCGCGCTCGTCGGTATCCGTGGCGAGCGGAAGCCAGACCCCGAGCGTGATCGGCGATGGCGGATGGAACGCGACGAGGAGAAACGCCAGGCAACCGCGAAGGCGTCGTTGATCGAAACCGCGAAGTCAAAACGCGACCGCATCATTGCCCGCCACCGGTGGAACGCCGCCGATGTTTGGGACAACAGCCCCCAGCGCATCGACGCGCCCCTCGTGGAACTCGATCCGCGCCACTTCATCGCCAGCCTGTTTCCGCAGGACGCGATAATCTGGACGGGTGAGGTTTTCCATTCCGGCGCCCGCCACGCTGACCACTGGCGAACGGTGGCAAGCTGGCGGGAAGCCCAAGCGTCGGCCCGATGATTTCACCTGCGATTTGGAAACAGGGAACCGTTTCGAGAACCGCCGAAAATGTCGCCAATTCGCCCTTCACGGTTTTGGACTTCGACGGCTTTGACGGAATCGCCCCCACTACTCCTGCGGAGATCCACCGGCACGTCAGCGACTCGATGGCGTTGGTCCGTTGGATTCGTGAAGGCCTTCAATGGAAATTGGTCGCCATTGTTTGGACCGGTTCAAAATCGATTCATGCTTGGTTCGAGAATCCCGGCAATCCCGCCCTCCAATCGCTCAGGGACGCCGCCCCGGCGCTTGGGGTCGATCCGGGACTCATTGGGCGGGCCGAGCACCCTTGCCGCCTCCCTGGACAGCGCCACGCGAAAACAGGCGGCATGTCCCGCGTGCTCTGGCTTCAATCTCCAATCCTATGACCACCACATCACTGCTAGAAAACATCTCCGCCATGCACCCAGCAACAAAGCATCCCCATCCGGACGAACCGCAAATCACCCAGCATTACCGCCGCCTGCCTAATGGGGGATTGGTCGAGATTCTGAGTAATCCAGATGCGGAGAACGGCGGGCCGTTTTCGGCCCCCGTCTTCGTGGAAGGTGATGGCCGGGATTTCATCAACATGCTCGACGCCATTCTCGCCGCCTTTCAGTCGGTCGCCGACGAGGCCCGCTTCGATGGACATGTTGAGTGGGAGCTGCCGTCCGGGCGGATACTCGTTCTGCCATTTGCCTATCAAGAACCCATCACCGCCACGATCCGATGAAACCGCAGACATTCCGAAAGGTAATTTTCACCGACGGCAGCTTCGTCAAAATCATCCACAATCTCGACCCACAACCCGATGAGCCTATCATCGACCGCGTCGGGTGGCTTCATGGCGAGGGGGCTTGGCCGGCAGAGATCATCGACGCGATCCTCAACGTCTGGCAATGGCATGCGGATTGTCGCTGGAAGTCGTTCGAGCAGGCCATGACCCTTCCAAGCGGTCGAGTGATCTGCTGGCGGTTCCGACCGCAGGAGGCGTGTGCTGTGTGTCTGCAATCCGCATCTAGCGTGATCGGCAAAGGGCTGTTCGACGCTCCGCCGACCAGACTCACGCCGCAGTCCCCCGAAGACTACCGCGATGCGCTCCGCCGTGCTGTTTCACCGGAGAAGCTCGCCGCCACCCTCGCGAGGCTGCCCACTGAATCGCAAAAGAGGATCACTGACAAGTATCTCACCGAACCGCCGGTCCGCCGCACATTCAAAATCACTCGCTGCAAAAAACCATGAGTTCCTCTGAAAAATCACCCGCCCAAAAACTTGCCGAGGTTCTTGACCGGGAATGTCCCGAGGAACAGGTCGGTCGGGTTTTGAGGGAATGCCTAACTGCTACGACGACAAGTCGGTCGGGCGTGGTGGAACCGGATTTCAAAACGCGCCTCGCCGCGGCTACTTTCGTGACGACCCAACGGCATGGTTTGCCGGTCCGTCGGGAAGAAATTCTTCAGGTCAACGTTGATGCTGACTCAGCCGTTGGCATGAAAGAACGGCTTGCCCATTCGCCGGCTCTGAGATCGATGTTTCGGAAAATGTTGGATGAGGTAGAGAATGCCGAGGCCATCGAGGCGTGAGGGCTGAGACAACAAGACCGCACTCCCAGCGGGAAACTTAGCCGCGCCTAATTTTCTGGGCGCGAAGAAAAGATGAGTGCTTTGAAGTGCAAGTTGCTTGCGATAGTTCGGGTTGTTTGATAGGGCTTTCGCATGGCTGAGCAACTATATCGACAAAATCAGGACGGGACTTTTGAGCCCGTGTCCCAAACAGGCAATAAACCCGGAGCGGCACCGGACCTCGCACCCGGACGGCGAACTGTCGTGCCCCAGGCACCCGGAAAGGCGGAAGCCTACGACAGTTGGGCCGCACAGAGCGGGAACCTTCACCCGAGGACAAAGAGATACACGCAAGGCCCGCTCAAAGGTAAAGCTTTCGACCAAGGGCAACAGCAGTTTGATATAATGTGGCGGTCGGCCCCTGATTCTATCAAACAGAAATATGCGTCAAGGTCGGAGAATCGCCCCATCACCGACCTTGCTCCCAGCGAACGGCTGATTCAGGGAATCACCCCTTCAATGGGATCTGAGGCGGGGAGTGCTGACCGGCCAAATCTCGGCGTTGATGGCAATCGCATGCGAACTCTCGAAGATCAAAAGATCAGCCGCATCCGCCACTATCAAGGCGATGCGGGAGTTGAGGCATACCAAAAAAGCAGGATTGGGACGCCAGCACCCAAGCCATTCGACAAGGACCGGAACGGCGTCCCCGACATGATCCAGCGCCCTGCGGCTCCGGTGGTGACGCGGACCGCCACCACTCCGCCGCCTCCCGCTGCATCCGACAACTTCGCCCCCGGTTCCGACCAAGCCCGCGCCGCAGCTCTCACCGAGAGCAGCCGCAACGAGCGGTTCGCTACTGCCGACACCGGAAGCGGTGCGATGCGGTCGGCGGTTGCGATGCAGGATTCTAATGGATGGCGGCCAAACAAGAAGGGAGAGGAGCGTTCGGGCGCCGAGCGTGATGCTATTGTTGCGAAAACATACCCTGGCATGAGCCTCGCGGACAGAGCTGTCCGCCCAATCATCCGCGCCGAAATGGGCATTTCATCCGCTGTCAGAAAGGTGGGGTCTGCGGTAAGCAACTTCGCTACCGGCGAGGGATCATCCAACAGCCCCGAAGCCCAAAAGCAGATTGAGGCGCGTAACGCCGAGGCGGCGAAAACAGCAGCATCGTCGTCGTGGGAGAGGGCTGCGGTTTTGAAAAGGAATCTCGCTGAGCAAGAGGCCGCAAAAGCAGGGGTGACACTTCCGCCGGCCATCAACGACCTTCCCACCGACGAGCGGATGCACGCACAGGGAAAGGTGAACGGTGGCACGACTCCAATCAACAAGGCTCCACGCGGGCAGTATCAGGGGGCTCCGATGCCGGTAGCTCCCGCCACTCCACCGACCCGGACCGGTCGCATTGGCGCTACGCCTGCCGGTCAGGAGCTTGTCGGGATGAATCGTGGTGTCCCGCAATATGCGCCGATTGGCGAGGTTTACGGCCAGAGTCCACGACCTGCCGACGCTACGCCCGCCGGTGGTGTTGGTCCCGTCCGCGCCGCTGCCACTGACGAGAGTATCCGTGCCGACTATCAGGCTCGCCAATCCACACCGCAGGCACAGGCAGGCGCACAGCGCATGATGGAGGCTGACAGGGTCATCCCGGAACGTCCGCGCGTCGCTGGTATCGGACCGACACCCGAACGTCCATCACTCGGTCTGCCGGGTGCTCAGTCGGCACCCAACAGGACGATTTCAGCGATCTCGCCGACGCCATCTTTGCGCGACCAGCACACCGCAGCTGTCGCCGACTATCAGAAGGATCTTGATCCAGCCAAGTTTGCGAAGGTGAACGCTGCTTACAACAGCGGGACCGACTTGGAGAAGGCGCAGATGGGAGCTGATACGCTCAAGCGATCGGCGGGATTGGAAACTGGCGGCGGACTCGGTTCCGGAGCTGCGGGTTCAGGTCTCAAAACGGGCGGTGGCCTTGGGGCTGGAAAGGCGGGAACAGGGTTGCAAACAGGCGGCGGGCTCGGTGCGGGTGCCGCCGGACGCGTGGTATCGGTTCCCAGCGGACTTGGCGCGGGTGCCGCCGGACGCGTGGTATCGGTTCCCAGCGGACTTGGCGCGGGTGCC
>Ga0209512_1004740_pt1 | contig 11713 bp, 8 predicted proteins | sample frozenSSSSmetaG_FD_184142 | JGI IMG/M metagenome (GOLD analysis project Ga0209512, IMG submission 184142) | Glacier valley bacterial and archeal communities from Borup Fiord, Nunavut, Canada, to study Microbial Dark Matter (Phase II) -... | ecosystem: Environmental > Aquatic > Freshwater > Ice >... | reverse complement strand
CTATTCTTGAATTCCTCACGAAATCGTGGACTCCAGTTCTGGGCACCCATTTCCCAGCTATCCATGTGGAGCATCTTCAAACCACCCTGCAAATTTTGATCAGGAATTCCAATCTTTTTAAACAGCTTTCCTGTAAAGTTCTCCATGTGGGCATTGATGGCTATAGTATCAAACTTATCGGCTTCAAAACCAAGTCCGGGCATTGGAGCCGGGCGCGTGACTGCTCCGTTGTTGCGGCTACCCAGGCGGATAATTGTCCAGTTTCCTTCGGGTACTTTCCAATCCAGCGTACCATCGGGTTTAAGAAACTGGGTAATCTCAATGATTTTATCCTGTGCAATAGCCGTTCCCGGAGTTGGTTCATTGTAGTTTGCAAGTGATGGAAGAAATTGTTTAACATCCGGTGCCGATGTATATGGAGCACGGTAGTAAAGCGCTTTTTCGTCGATATCAGTTATTTTATAATCGGATACAGGTGTTGGAAATGCCAGAACTGCAACGTCTTCATAATAATCGAGCCATTGTTGTTTAAGTTCTGGTGTAAAAGCTCCTTCGCCAAAGTAGGGTGGTTTTGGCGCCGGCTTTGGAAGGATTACAGGTTTTTTATCATCCCCTGAAACCTGAATACTGCTTGAAACCAAATGCTGCATCGATTCTTTTCCCGACACCCAGGGGCCACCGCTGCCTGACCAGCCAGGACCAACTCCAAGAGTGATTGCAATGCCTAACCGTTCAGCTTCACGAACACCATGCTGGAACAAATCCTGCCATTGTTCGCTTAAGAAATCAACATTTCCGCGTGGAATACCTACATTCACCTCAAGAAAAACAAGGTTGCCAATACCCACTTTTTTCATTGATTCGAGGTCTTTTGTCATCGCTTCCTTAGACGTATTTCCATCCATAAAATACCAGTAAACACCGGGACGAGCTGAATCCGGAGGGTTTAGAAATCCTGCCTTTAAGGTGTCATCACCTTCTGTGGAAATAAAACCGGTAATTGCCATCCAGCAAAATGCCAGCAGAATAGGTAATGTTAGTTTCAATCGTTTCATAACCTGTTTATTAAAAGATTTCTATTGGAGCCATTTCATCAATTCGTTTGCAATAAGTTCATGTCCCAGCTCGTTTGGATGATTCACCTGTGACATGTATTTGGTAAGTAGATCCTTATCTGGATAAAGAAATTCGAAAGCATTGTAACTATCCGCAAGTCCAACCTGATTTTCAGCAGCAAGCTTACGTATCTGATCTGCATGCTTTTTAAGGTCATTCAACGGATCGGAATAATTGACACTTTGATCAGGTGATGGCGTCAATAATATTACCTTGATTCCATGATCTTGGGCCTGTTGGATCATCTGGTTCCAGGCTGCGTAAGCCTTTTCGAGCCCGCAACCACGATCATTCAATCCGTAATCAATCAGTATCAAATCGGGATGATGACAGATCACATCACGTTCAAACCGTTCAGCACCTTTCACCGAGTTTTCTCCGCCGATGGCAGTTACAATTACATTTACCACTGCAAGCGGATAAATTGCCTTGATCTTTTTCAGAACCAAATTAGGGTATGCAGCCATTGTATTCACTTGCGGCGTTTTAAAATATCCGGCCGGTACACTGTGTCCGTGAAAAACCAGGTTGATAGTCCTGTTTTTCGGCCATTCCTTTTGCATTTCTGCTTTCAGGTCGCTTAGATAGGAGGCAGGATCGGCCATGCGAGGTTCAACCGTTTGACTTTTAACAGTGAGCGCGAGAAACAGTACAGGCAATATTAGAATTTTCTTCATCCTTAAATTTTATCTAATTGATATTAAGAATATTGTATAAGTTAATTCCATCTTCTCCAAAATTACAATATTTGTATGTTTCCATTCACCTGAAAAGTAAATATTAAAACGATCTTCTTTTGCCCTTGATGTGCCGTTCTTCCGTCTTTCATTAGCCGAACATTATCCGTTGATGAACCGTTGATGAACCGTTGATCTACCGTTGATGATCCGTTGATGAACCGTTGATCTACCGTTGATGATCCGTTGATCAACCGATGAAGAACCATACATGATCCATTGATGAATGGCAGTTGACTTTAGAAAATGGCATGTAATTCAGATCAAATATTTAAGCGAAGGCTGAATACCTTATTTGAAAACGCTTTTAACAGCCTCCAAATAGCCGAATTTGTTTTTGGTATCCGGTTCAAGGTAACTGCCTTCGGTCCATTCGTTCCAGCAGTTAATGTTCATGATTCTCGGACCATTTGGATCTGCCAGCAGTTTATCCTTTGTCTTTTGTAAAGCTTTCCTGAAATTTTCAGGGGTGTTATTGCCAATTGTATTGGTAAACGGATAGCCAGAATTCCCCCATTCCGACTTCAGGTCGCATCGCGGGCTTGGATCCCAGCCCATTGAAACATTCGGGTAATAGGGTACCGGATATTCTGTTTTCGCCTTATCCCAATACGCAAAATACTGATCCCTTGCCTTGTTGAAATCTGTTTGACGTTCTGATAAATCCACATGATGAACCCAAACATAGGAGGTTGCAGAATTGAACCCCAATAATTTGATCAGTTCCGGAAAATTCGCCGGAACTTTTTCGACGGGAAGAACCGGGCGGCCCCATGCGACCAGGTTCCAGTGAATACCTTTGAGTCCCGCGGCAATGGCTTTATGATTTAGTCGCTCCATCGCCGCTTTGGTGGCTTCGATGCTACCAAAACCTTCCATAAATTTCTGAATATCATAGATGGAGAAGTAGGCTTTGCCATCAATTTTCCAGTAGTTTGGTTTCGTAAAATATTGTGAAACCAGGATATCACAAATTTCATCGAAACGTTTGGAAGTCACTTTTCCCTCGTAGAGAAGCTTTTGTTTCGCTCCTTTCGTATAAGGATGAATATCAACCCAGTCATGATTTGCCCACATAAAGGCAAATTTGATTTTATCCACATTCTTTGCTTTCAGGAAACCTTCGTCGAGACAACGATTCAGAAAAGGGCCATCTTCGTACATATACCAGTCGAAAATAAAACAGTCGACACCATATTTCGAAGCCGCTTCAATCTTCTGTGCCATCACCTTCGGATCTTTTTCGTCGGTATATCCCCAAAGCGGAACTTTTGGTTGGTCGTGTCCCGGAAAACGGGGCTTGGCGGCTTTTACCAGTTCCCATTCCGACCAGTCTGCACCTTTATTTTGAATGTTACGAGGATCGTTGGTGTGGTAGTTGGGGAAATAATAGGCTGCAACAGTGATTTTTGAAGAATCATGATTCTTTGGTATTGTTTTTCCTGTCATTAAAACCGGAAACGAAAAGCAAATTAACAGTGCAAGAAATTTTGTTTTAATCATAGCTTCGTTTTTGGAATTCAAATAGTTTATCAATCCATTAAAATGGATCTTGAGAATCATCTTTTAATTTGATATTATTACTTATTTTAGTCAGGGTTTTATTGAGTACAATATCTTAATAATTTAGCCTCGCTTTTTATTAAGATATGATCTTTAAACTTTGATTTTTGACACAGCCACATGTTATGCAACATCCCTTAAACACCAATATCCGATACCTGCCGGTTCATGAACAAGACGAAAACTGGAGTCTCATGGTAAAAACTGCCGGATTTCAAGCTGTTTCGCCGAACAGTATTTATCCAACACAAGGGCATCCATTGGATTATACGTTTAGTTATCAAAGCGGTCGCGTTCTGGAGGAATTTCAGATGATCTATATTACAAAAGGCGGAGGAACTTTCGAATCAGCCAGTTATAAAAATGTTGCAATAGGCGAGGGGACGGTTTTTTTCCTGTTTCCAGGTGAGTGGCACCGGTTCAAGCCTGAACAATTGACCGGTTGGGACAGCTACTGGGTGGGATTTAAGGGTAAGTTTGCGGAGAACCTTGTTGCAAATGGTTATTTATCAGTTAATAAACCTGTTGTTAAAGTGGGTTACAACGAAGAAATGGTAAGTCTCTATCAGCGTATTCTGGAAGCCGGAAACGAGGAGAGGTCTGGCTATCAACAATATATATCCGGAATCGTTATTCACTTGCTTGGATATATTTATTACCGGGCGAAAGACAACCATTACGAAGACAAATCGATCGTACAGAAAATTGACAAGGCAAGGGTAATGATCAGGGAACAAATTAATTCCAATATCTCACCGGAAGCGATTGCTGCAGCATTATTTATGACTTATTCGTGGTTCAGACGGCTTTTCAAACAGTACACGGGACTTGCTCCGGCACAATATATCGCACAATTGCGGTTACAAAGGGCAAAAGAGTTACTTTCGACGTCTTCAAAATCAGTCAAAGAAATTGCGGTGGAAATGAATTATGAATCAGTTGATTATTTTTCGACACAATTCCGAAGACAGACAAAAATGACGCCAACCCAATATCGAAAAGGGGCTGTTGGGAAAAGTACTTCTGAATTATTAATATCAGATTGAAAAATTAAATATAAATGTCATTAGCCTCGCTGCATTTCACTTAATTACATGAAATTAGTTTGAATTTATATATTTTATTATTTCCTTTGATATAACTTAAGAATTAACAAATGAAAGAAAGTAAAATTAAAGGTGGCATGCCAGGAACCGAAAATCGAACAGTGGAAAATAATAGCCTCAATCAGGTTGATTTTGAATTATTAACAACGGAAAATCGTGTATATCAAATTCTGAGAACAAAGGGAGAGTCAATGCATATTACCGAAATTATCTCGGAGTTAAACCGCCTGTTGTTAAATTCGAATTCAACAGAAGTTTACCAAAATGCTCATTTGGATTTAACTGCTGATGACCGTTTTAATTACAATAATAGTATTGGTTATTATGAGCTTGCAGAATGGAATTTGGGAGAAGAAATTGTAGGTGAAGTTATCGAAAAAGACATTCATATACCCGCTGCTTCCAGTACATATTTAGAGATCTTAAATAAGATAAAGAAAGAGCGACCAGAATCAGAAGATAAAACGATTAATGGTCTAATAAGCATAAAATGCCTCGGTTTGAAAGACCAGCAGTAACTAACCTATAGTTGCAAGTATTAAATAATATAAAAACGGACACCTATGAAGGAGATTGAAGGAGACGTAGTTCAGAAAAATTTTCTTTGGTTCGAGGCTTTTCATCCGGATCATCCCGAAGTTATCAATGAAAACTATGATCCTGACAATCCAACTTTACTTTTCATAAGTAGTTTTGATTATGAAAAACGGCCTGCAGATAAATGGCGCATATATATTGATATTGGAATAAAATTGATGCCTATCGCAAAAATCAAGGTGCGGTTGGCATTTGAGTTTAAAAGTAAAGGAATATCCTGGGACGATATATTTGAGATTGAAGTAATCCGGAACATGGTAGATCTGACAATGCAACAATGTATAATTACGTTCAAAGAAAATTGCAAGGAATCGGCAATCGAACTTCCATTTGAAATTCCTTACTCTGAAGAAGTTGTATTACAGATTAGTAATACTCTAATCGCTCAATATTTCGATATTCGGATGCCTCAGGATATTGCAAATGCTTACCTGTTGAGCAAAACCGGATTGGAATGTAAACCTGAAATCGACTCTGTTATTTTGCTTAAGTGCACATTTATGGTTTTGGACGAGTTGTTTTATAATAGCAAGCAATTCGACAGAAAGCATAACCTTGAAGTTTTTTCTGACTATGTGCCAGAACCTAAGTATTTCACCATAAAAATGAATTGTGGTGAAATTGATGAACATCGGGTAAAGCTTAATTATTTGGATACCATCTTGTTTTATATATGTGTCGATTGCGCTTTGCAGATGCTGCTGGGGGATAAGTCTGATTTGTTAATCGCAGCCTTGGAGAAAAACGGGTTCACAGACGAAATAAGAAAGGCTTTTCTAAAACATGGTACGGCTTTCTTTGAACAGTACCAAACGAAGGTTCGTATGCCAGGCGTTAGAATCGTCAATCTGGAAGAGAAGCATGATTGGAATCTGCTTTTCAGATGAAGTTAGCTGATTATTACCGATAGAAATCATTTTGAAACGCAACAGTACATTGAAAATCAGATTTCAGGCATTCATTAGGGAATAATTTTTATTAATTGACAGGATAGAACTCCCACGCACGGCTTCTGATAGGTTTGTTACAAGCAGTATCATTGGCGTTTCATTATTTTGAAGTACTTTTGCACCCTCAATATTTGTCATGGGTTTAAAAGAAGAAATACTACGCCGGAGGACTTTCGGTATTGTCAGTCATCCCGATGCGGGGAAAACAACACTTACGGAAAAGCTGCTCCTTTTTGGAGGTGCGATACACGTAGCCGGTGCTGTTAAAAGCAATAAAATTAAAAAAGGGGCAACTTCCGACTTTATGGAGATTGAGCGGCAGCGAGGTATTTCTGTTGCAACTTCTGTAATGGGCTTCGAATTCAACGGTTACAAAGTGAATATCCTTGATACCCCTGGCCATCAGGATTTCCAGGAAGATACTTTTCGGACGTTAACAGCTGTCGATAGTGTGATCATCGTGATTGATGCCGCGAAAGGGGTTGAACCTCAGACGGAAAAACTGATGAGTGTTTGCCGCAGCCGTAAAACGCCGGTCATTGTTTTTGTAAATAAGATGGACCGTCCGGCTGACGATACCTTTGATCTTCTGGACGATATTGAGAAACAGTTGCTAATTAAAGTGCGCCCTTTAAGCTGGCCTATTAATAGTGGTCCTGATTTTAAAGGGGTTTACAATATCTACGACAAAAACCTGAACCTTTTCGATCCAAGTATTACCGACATACGGACCGGAATTAGTTTTACAGATATCGATAATCCGGAACTTGAAAATATGATTGGCAAGGATGCCGGAGTCTTGCGCGAAGAACTTGAGATTTTGAGTGAAGTTTATCCGGAATTTGATATCGATCAATATCTTGCAGGCGATCTGGCGCCTGTTTTTTTTGGAAGCGCGTTGTACAATTTTGGTGTAAAGGAACTGCTTGATACATTTGTCCGCATTGCTCCGTCGCCTCGTGCGAAAAAAGCAGAGGAACGTTTAGTCCAGGTTACAGAAGATACATTTACAGGATTTGTATTTAAAATCCACGCCAATATTGACCCAAATCACCGCAGTCGAATCGCTTTCGTAAAAGTTTGTTCTGGCAAATTTGAACGAAACAAAAACTACCGGCATATCCGGTTAGGAAAAGTTTTTAAATATTCGAGTCCGACTGCGTTTATGGCCGACAAAAAAGAGGTCATCGACGAAGCTTTCCCCGGCGATATCGTTGGTATTCCCGATACCGGTAACTTCGTGATCGGCGATACACTTACCGAAGGAGAGATTCTGCATTACAAGGGATTACCTTCCTTTTCTCCCGAGATTTTCCGTTACATCGAGAATGCAGATCCTATGAAATCGAAACAGTTGGCCAAAGGTGTTGATCAGCTGATGGATGAAGGTGTTGCACAGCTATTTATAAGTCAATTGAATGGCCGGAAAATTATTGGAACTGTGGGAGCACTTCAGTTTGAGGTAATTGAATATCGCCTTGAACACGAGTACAATGCAAAATGCCGGTGGGAATCGTTATCACTCTATAAAGCTTGCTGGATTAAATGTGATGACAAGGCAATGCTCGAAGATTTTAAAAGGCGGAAATATAATAAAATGTCGTTAGACAATCAGGGACGGGATGTATTTATGGCCGATTCTTCGTTTATCCTCGACATGGCGCAGCGCGATTTTCCTAAAATTCAATTTCACTTTACTTCGGAATTTTAGGAAAATAGTTTAATAGACTTTGGGCTATAAGCTTTTAGAATAAGCGATTGTAAACATATTTTTTTTAACCGCTTTTCCCCAAATGTCTTTAGCACAAAGCCTAAAAACCTTGTTCCTTTCTTATTGCCGATTAGCAAATAATTTCTAAATTTACACCCTACCAGTACCGACCGGTTGGTAAATTAAATTTAAACTTTTGCTATGACTAAAAAATTGATTTTGTTTGGATTGCTCTCCCTTTTTGCCTTTTCGGGCAAAAGCCAGGACCAAAACGAGCCTAATAAAGAGACAGTGCCGCATGATTGGGAAAATCAGGCAGTTTCGGAAATTAACAGGGAGCCGGTACACGCTTCACTGATGCCCTTCGACACCGATGCCAAGGTTATCGCGAATGATTTTTCTGCTTCACCTTACTACAAATCATTGAACGGAAAATGGAAGTTCAACCTGGTGACCAAACCTGCCGATCGTCCGGCTTCTTTTTTCGGCGAAAACTTCGACGACAGTACATGGAAATTAATTGACGTTCCGTCGAACTGGGAGATGAAGGGTTATGACTATCCGATTTATACGAATATCATCTATCCTCACAAGGCCACACCGCCAACAATCCAGGAAAACTATAACCCGGTTGGTTCGTACCGCATGGAGTTTGAAACCCCAAATGATTGGAACGGAAAAGAGATTATCCTCCATTTTGGAGCAGTTAGTTCAGCCATGTATGTGTGGGTGAATGGTCGAAAGGTTGGTTATACAGAAGACAGCAAAACGCCTGCTGAATTCAACATTACAAAGTACCTGAAAAGTGGTAAAAATCTGTTGGCTGTGCAGATATTCCGATGGAGCGATGGTTCTTATCTCGAAGACCAGGATTTTTGGCGCATGAGCGGAATTACACGTGATGTTTATCTTGTTGCCAGAAATACAACCCATGTTTTTGATTTTCAATTAAAATCCGGCCTTGATGCACTTTACAAAGACGGTATTTTTAATGCAGATATCACTTTGCGAAATCTTGGTAAAACTGCCCGGAATGTTACAGTTGAGGCTAAACTTCTCGATGGAAATGACCAGGTACTTGATTTTTCAAAGAAAGCTAATGTCGCATCCGGCAATCAATCAGTTAGTTTTGATGGGAAACTGGCAAATGTAAAGAAATGGAGCGCTGAAACGCCCAATCTTTATCAACTGGTTATCACCACGAAAGACGAAGGTGGAAAGATCATTGAATCGCTGGGCTGCCAGGTTGGCTTCCGAAATGTTGAAATCAAAAACGGGCAATTGTGTGTCAACGGCGTTCGTATTTTGGTGAAGGGTGTGAATATTCATGAACACCACGAGATCAACGGTCATGTGCAGGATCTTGAGACCATGATTAAGGATATTACCGTAATGAAGAAGTTTAATATCAATACTGTACGTACTTCGCATTACCCTCAGCCCGAAATATGGTACGAGTTGTGCAATAAATACGGTATGTACCTGATTGACGAAGCAAATATTGAATCGCATGGAATGGGATACGGAAAAAAATCGCTGGCCAAAGATCCAACGTGGTATGATTCCCACCTTTTCAGAACCCGCAATATGCTTGAACGCGACAAAAATCATCCTTCCGTTATTATCTGGTCATTAGGAAATGAAGCCGGCGACGGGGAGAATTTTGTCAAAACTTCAGCATGGATCAAATCACGCGATAATACAAGATTGGTTCAGTACGAACAGGCCGGAACAAAAGCACACACCGATATTTATTGTCCGATGTATGCTACAATTGAACACATGATTCAATATGCAGAAAAGAATAAGGATAAACCATTGATTCAATGCGAATATGCTCATGCAATGGGAAATAGCGTAGGGAATCTTCAGGATTACTGGGACGCAATCGAAAGTAATGACATGCTCCAGGGCGGTTGTATTTGGGATTGGGTCGATCAGGGCATTTTGACGTCTAAGGAAAATGAGCCGAAATCGTGGGCATATGGCGGTGATTTTGGACCGAAAGATGTATGGACAGACGGGAATTTCTGTTGCAATGGACTTGTTAATCCGGACCGCACACCGCACCCTTCATTATTTGAAGTTAAAAAAGTATATCAGTATGTTGGTTTTAAAGCACTTGATATCAGTACTGGAAAATTTGAAATAATCAATAAATACGATTTTCTGAACCTCAGAGATTTTGGGTTTGACTGGCGTATCGAAGCTGACGGGATTAAAGTTGCAGAAGGAAAACTTTCGTCTATAAATGTTCTTGCTCATAATAAAATTGAAGTAACGATTCCTTTCAATTTAAAGCCGGAACCTGGTAAAGAATATTTCATCATCTTAAGCGCAAAAACAATAACTGCAACTGATTTAATTTCTGCTGGACATGAAGTTGCCTATGAACAATTCAAATTACCAATTTCTGCACCTGCCATATCAGTTAACCCTAAAGGAAAACTGACGATGGAAAAAGGCACCAGCAACACAACGATCAAAGGAGCCGATTTTGCAGTGACCTTTGATTTGGTTAAAGGGGGTATGAATAGCCTGGTTTTAGCAGGAAAAGAGATGCTTAACGAAGGGAAAGGTCCGGAACCCGATTTCTGGCGTGCTCCAACGGATAACGATTTTGGAAATGGACATGATAAAAGATGCAGAGTGTGGCGAAAAGCCGGTGATGGACGCAAACTGACTGGCTCTAAAGTGACAAAGATTTCTGAAAATCAGGTAAACGTACAGCTAACTTTCGATATCCCTGGTTTGGATGGCAAGACGGTTGCAAAGTATGAATCAGTATATAAAGTTTATGGAGACCGGGAAATTGAGGTGATCAATAATTTTAAAGCAATTGCTGAGAAATTACCCGAAATTCCCCGGATGGGTATGAATCTGCAACTTGCCCGTGAATACGAAAATATGCAATGGCTTGGGCGCGGACCACAGGAAAATTATTCCGACCGAAATACGGGCGCGCTTGTTGGTCTTTATGACGGCAAGGTAAAAGATCAGTACTGGGCTTATATACGTCCTCAAGAGAATGGCAATAAGACCGATGTACGATGGGTTGCTTTTACGAATAATGATGGTAATGGATTGCTATCCATTGGGTCACCACTTTTAAGTGTTAGTGCACATCATAATTTGATGGAAGACTTCGAATCTCCGGTGCGTACGGTTGGACGTATTTATGATGGGAAAGAGGTTGTTAACCGTCATATCAGTGATGTAAAAGAGCGAAATCTTGTTTCTGTTAATCTCGACTATAAACAAATGGGTGTAGGTGGCGACAATAGCTGGGGAGCACGTACTCATCCACAGTATTTGCTTACCGACAAAGAATATAGTTATTCATTCCGCCTGAAATTGGTTGTAAAAGGGGATGATTTGAATTCGATTGCGAGAACAAAACTTGGTGCAACTTCAATTCCTGTGGATAAAGGAAGTATTAAGGAAAAGTCACAAATCGGCAAAATAGCTAAGCCAACAGGTAAGGTGAAGGTTAAATAATAGCCAGAACTAAAAAGTCTTTGATTTATAGCTTTTTGACGACCAAATAGTAAATTATAAGCCTCGTTCCACAAATTGATGGAACGGGGCTTTTTTTGAAAACCACATGATCTGATTTCCTCCTGGTAAAATCGTCGGTTTAAATGAATTCAAGAAGGGAAGAGACCTTACTTGAACTATTGTTGGCTGGAATCGTTATTAAAGCTATACAAATACCGGGAAATGAAAAATACATTTATTTGTCTGATCGGATTATTAGCGATGATCCCGTCGGAATTAAAGAGTTCAATATCACAAAATACGAATAAAACAATGAAAGATACAGGATTAAAGACCGCTATTTTTGCCGGAGGTTGTTTCTGGTGTACCGAAGCAATTTTCAATGAATTGAAAGGTGTCAAAAAAGTGGTTTCGGGGTATACGGGCGGGAAGGTT
>Ga0209512_1004739_pt1 | contig 11715 bp, 10 predicted proteins | sample frozenSSSSmetaG_FD_184142 | JGI IMG/M metagenome (GOLD analysis project Ga0209512, IMG submission 184142) | Glacier valley bacterial and archeal communities from Borup Fiord, Nunavut, Canada, to study Microbial Dark Matter (Phase II) -... | ecosystem: Environmental > Aquatic > Freshwater > Ice >... | reverse complement strand
ACTTAAAATACCAGCTTTTACCTGACTAAGGAATTGAATACATTTTTCAAAAAATAAAATATTTTTATATTTTTTGAAAATCAAAAAAATTAATATTGAAATAACGATAATTAATAAACTTAAAAGAAAAATAATCTTTATCGCATCGGCAATTAATATATTTTGAATTGGGGAAATTATAAATTTTCGAAAAATGGCTTCAAATGCAGCATGTTGAAAAAAGAAAACGCTCACGATAAGAATAAATAAACAGAAAATATCTATCAGTCTTTCGGTAAATACAGTTCCGATTGAAATATTAACTGGAACATTGTTTTGTTGTTTAAGTACAATACATCTTGAAATTTCTCCAAAACGGGGTATACCCAAACTAACAAAATAACCAAATAATATTGCTAGAAATGCGTTTTTTACAGATATTTCGTACCTTAGTGGTTCGAAAAGTAATGTCCAGCGTAAGGCACGGAAAATATGATTGACAACAGTAATGAAAAATATTAAAATTGCCCAGGAATAATCTGCGAGATAAATTTGCTTTAGTATTTCCGAAAAATCTTGATTTTTCAAGGCAATCCAAAACATAAAAACTCCAATCAACACAAATAATAAATAGAAAATGGTTTTTTTATTTATTTTCATAAAAACCTAATCTATTTAGTTTCAGCAACAATTACAGCCTTTGTCTTTTGATTTTGCTTCAATAAAATAATTCCGTAGATAGTGGTGCAGATAATCCCAACAGAAAATAATAAAATTACTTGCGAAGTGTGCATAAATGTGGCTAACACAATTCCATCGCGCTCTGATAATCCATAAAAAACCAAAGCTTCGCCCACCAAAGCATGAAAAGTACCAAATCCTCCTTGAACTGGTGCTGCCATTGCAAATGTGCCAACAATAAAAATTACAAATGCAGCTCTCCAACCTAATTCTGCTGTTTGGGGCAATGCAAAAAGCAAAACATAGGTAGAAAGATAATACATGGCCCAAATAAGAAGTGTAGAAACAATAAATGCACCTTTCTTTTCAAGCTTTGCCACACTCAATACGCCTTTCCAAATTCCTTTTATAAAATTGCCTGTTTTTATTACAAATGGTAATGCAAAAAGTTTATGTCGTAAAAAATAGAAAATTAAAAATAGAATTATAAAAATAGCAGCGATGGCTACAAGAAGGTAAGGTTTAAATATTAACGACTGAAAACCACTTACTTTATCTTTAAATAAACGATTGATAAAAAAATTATTTACTTTATCAAATTCAAGAAAAAAAGTAAAAGCTGTAACCAACAATAACATTATAAGGTCAAAAACTCGTTCAGCTACAACAGTACCAACTCCGGCTTCCATTGGTACGTTATCTGTAGTTCGCAAAACACCACAACGAGCTACTTCTCCAATGCGGGGTAATGCAAAATTTGCAAAATAACCAATCATTACTGCTAAAAAACCATTTTGAGTTTTAGGATTATGACCAAGTGGTTGAAGCAATAATTTCCATCTGTAACCACGGCTCCAATGCGCTATTATTGCAAAAAAACTGGATAACAAAAACCATCGGTAATCCGCTTTTTTAAAAGTAGCCACAATATCATCCATACTTACTTTTGTTAAAAGATATCTAACTAAAAGAAAGGCAAAAATTAAAGGCAATGTATATTTTATGAATGTTATTATGGTTTTTTTCATGCCTTAAATGTAACAAGAGAGTCTTCAGTATTAAAAAAAGAGTGAGAAAGTTTTCTCACTCTGAATGAATTAAATTATTTGATTGTTGGAATCAGGGAAAACAACTATTGGTTTATAACCATTGGCTTCTTCGGGGCTCATTAAAGCATAAGTCATTATAATTACGATATCTCCTACTTGCACCATCCGCGCTGCTGCACCATTTAAACAAATTTTTCCTGATCCTCTTTCACCTTTAATGGCATAAGTTTCAAATCGTTCACCATTGTTTATATCTACAATTTGTACTTTTTCGTTTTCTAAGATACCTGCAGCATCTAATAAAATTTCATCAATTGTTACACTACCCACATAATTCAAATTGGCCTCAGTAACCTTGGCACGAAATTTTTGATTTTAATAAAGTCAAAAACATTTTCTTAATTTATTTATAATATTAGGAAAAATAATTTTCCATTAATTTTAATAACGAAACAAAGTTATGGTATTTGATTATAATCTTAAAATATTTGTAAGAGGCAGATGTTGAAGTGAGGAATTATTTATAAAATTAAAACTAAAAAATCCTCCTGAAATATTTCCGGAGGATTTCTTTTTAAGGTTAGATAGGTATTTATTATGGAAATTTCACTCCTCTGTATTGTGAAACAGATACTAAAGGAATATTTGATTGATATGTAGTATTAATCGCTTTAATATATTCATTAGTCACAATTGCATAACCAGCTGGCGTTAAATGCACACCATCTAAAGAAAACAAATTACCTGAAATAAAAGCTGATGAATAAGTAGCACCATTTATTAGTTGAGGAGTTTGATAATTTTTGAGAATTTGAAAGAAATCAACAAAAGCTAATCCTTTTGCTGTAGCAACACTTTTAATAGTTGCATTATAAGAGTTTACTGATGCAGTAACATTATCGATTTCAGTTCCATCAAGAATTAAACCTGTAGGAAATGGATTACTTGGATCCAAACCAAACATTTTAGTTGTATCAATTCCATAAGCCCCATAGACAATCGCCCTTGGTATTCCATTAGATTTGGCAAAATCATTCCAATATTTTCCAGTTTTTAGTCCGATTAAAGGTAAATAGCCAGCTGCTGTAAGAGGTAATAATACCTTTCCACTTGTTCCATCAAATAATGTAGAGGTTGGTACAACAATAATTGTAACATCAACACCTTTTTTAGTTAAACCACGCCCACTTTGCACAACCAAACCTGGGATTCCATTTGCAGTAAGTGTTTTTTTCAAAGATGGGGGTACTGTAGTAAATAAAGGAATTGTAGTAATATCAGGAATTGTAGCGACAACTCCCTTAGCAGCATTTTGTGTTAATGCAGTAATTACACCTGTATATAATTGGTTAAAAGCATCTGTGGGTGTTAAAGGAACTACTCCACCAGAACCTGCAAATTGTAAAGCGTCATTATTACCTAACCAACAAGTAAAAAAAGTGGGTTGACTTTCTGAAATCTTTTGTAAATATGTTTTATTTGCTCCTATTTCTGCATCGGTTAAAATTCTTTCATAAAAAGGATTGCTTGATGCATAATTTCCATCCATAATATCGGATACTCGAATGCCTGGTACGCCATAATTATTTATAGGATTTGTATACTTTGTATACAATACTCCCATTGGGTTAAGCACCGGATTTGGTGTTGTAGTCCCCCTAATCGCCAACATTGTTGTTGTAGGTTGAAGAATAGGAGAACCATTAGGAAAAAATCCTGTTAATTGCAGATATCCACTTCCATTTGCTTGAGTAGCATCAAAAAGTGGTTGTTGAAAATCTCCACCACCAACAAATTTAAATTGACCTGCAAGCATACTTGGATATGAATTTTGTTGCCCTTCTAAGTATAAACCTCCATCTGCAAAACCTGCAGTTAAAGAGTTACCTACAGCTACATATTTCGTAAAATCAGCGCTTCCTTTGCTTGGGGTAAATTCTTTATCAAGTTTGGGAGCACAAGCTGAAATGATCAGCGCCAAAAATGCGATCCAAGGTGATGTTTTATATAAAAAATTTGTTTTCATATTGATGAAAATTAGATGTTCATTTATTAGAAATTGTAAGTAACTGATAAGCCTGGAATAAACGCATTCGTTTTATATGTTCCATATAATCCCGAACTTAGGTTCTGTTGTTTCCTTTTAAAAATACTTTCAAAAAGGAAGGAGGCATCTATGTTAAAATGATCAGTAATTTTATAACCTAATCCAGCAGAAATTCCAACTCTATCATTATCTGGTACATCGGGTGTTACATAACCATCTTTTACTGGTGTTTTACCATAATTCGCTCCTAATCTTGCAGCAAAAGCATCGGTAATTTTATATTGACCACCCACACGAATATTATAAGAAGCTTCATATTTACGAGGAGCTTTTGTATCCTGAACTCTAGTTCCCTGAGGTTTATCATAAATAAATGCTAGAGTATCATACGGTTTCCAATCAGTATAATTAAAATCAAGAGCAAGGGTTAACTTATCTGTAGGATGAAAACCAAATCCAATACTCATTAATGAAGCAAGTGGAATTGTTGAACTAAAACTTGATGGAAATTTAGATAATGCAGCAATCGAATTAGGAGCTGTAAATGTTGCTGTACCATTGGTAACTTTTGCATTTACACGCGAATGGTATGTTATACCGATTGAAAATTTTTCTGTTGGTTGAAAATAAACTCCAGCATTAAAGCCCAATCCATGCCCACTTCCTTTTAATTGCGCATTAGCATCCGAAGAACCATTGGCATCTGAATATGGAAGAGATTCTTTTAAAGTTACACTTCCCGTACCATAAACCAGTCCAGCACCTATACCTAATTTGTCGGTAATTTTAAAACTTACAGTTGGTTGAAAATAAATTACTTTTAAATCTAAAGATTGCAAAGCGTTTTTACCAGGCCAATTGCTGCCCCAGTTTATTAAACCACCATAAGGAGTATAAGCTCCAAAACCGAATTTAAATCGGCTTCCTTCCGGCCCCCAAACTGCATATCCCTGAAAAGGTGTTGCTACTTGGCTTAAATTATTATATTGTGTGTTGCTTCCATTTTCCACAAATGTAGATTTTAAAAATATAGGACTTATCCCTGCAGAAACCCCGTTTTTTTCGAGCATCGACATTGCCCCAGGATTAAAATATACACTTGCAACATCCATTTTTAAACCTGTGCCTGTTCCACCCATACCAATTTGCTTTTGGCCATGAAGGTTTACTTGAAAACCTTGGGCACTCGCTAGTAATGGGCATAGCACTAAAACAAAAAGAAAAACTTTTTTCATGTGCGTTTAATTTATGTAAGCTAATTTTTATTTGATAATGACAAAATTAATATATTTTAGAATTAATCTAAGAAAAACCAAAAAAATAATTATGCTAGCATACTATTATTTAAGAAATACATCTTTTAAGCCGTAAAAAAGGCATATTTTTTTATTACCCCATTTTAATAAAAATATTTGGGGAATTATTTTTTAATAAAACTGGGGAAGTAAATAGACAATTAATTTTTATTTACAACAGGATATTGTAAATAAAAACAATGGGGTAATAGATACCTAAGTGAAAATATTTGAAAGACCATTGATTACTTATAACTACAATTGTTTAAATTTTTTAAAAACGGAAAGGCTTTGGAAGAAATGTTTATTTCAAAAAATTAATATTTTAAGAACTTTTATACTCGCAAAAATACTTTATGCTTATACATAAAATATAAAAACAACCATTTTGTGAATACAAAAAGAATTGCCATTGCAACAATATTAAATGGATTTCCTATCAGCTGACCTACCCATTTAAATAATCCGTTATTGGTATAATCCCAATCAATAAAAACACCTGACATATAAATGAGAATGGAATTCATTCCAATAACTCTAAAGAAAAAAGCCCATTTTTGATATCCAAGTACATCAATAACATAATAGAATATACCAAGTAAAATCAAACTTAATCCTCCTGTGTGCAATACAAAAGAGCTTGTCCATAAGTTTTTATTGATAGGGAAGATTAAATTCCAGATTTGAGCAAAAATCAAACAGGCTATTCCTCCAACAATTAAATAAATTGTTTTTTTATTTTCATTAAAAGAAATATTTTTTAATAATGTTCCGGCAAAAATGCCTAACAATCCTGTGCAAATGGCTGGAATTGTAGATGCAATTCCTTCCGGATCGTGAATACCAAGATATAGTTTGCCAGGTAAAATTAATCTGTCAATATAAGATGCAAAATTTCCTTCCATTGTTAAATTACCCATTTCAAAACCAGGAGCTGAAGAAAATCTAAGCAACAACCAATAACCAATCAGTATAGTAAAAAACGATATTATCTGGCTTTTAAAATTTGCATATAAATAAATAATATTTGCAAAAATATATGCCAAACCTATCCTACCTAAAACCGAAGCAAAACGAATTTCGTGAAATGGTTTTATTACTAATCCATTGTTAATTACAATGCCTAATAAAACTAATATTAGTCCTCTTTTAATCGCTTTTAAAAGAATTTGATTTTTTGTTATTCCTTTTTCAAGAGATTTTGCAACAGAAAGTGGTGTGGCTACACCAGATAAAAATAAAAATAATGGAAAAATAAGGTCATATAAATGAAAGCCGTTCCAACTTGGATGCGTAAATTGATTAGCAATAGTTCCCCAAAATGTTGAACCCGTTGCTTTGGCAAGGTTATGAAAAATTTCTTCAGCACCCATTATCCAAAACATATCAAAGCCCCTTAAAGCATCCACAGAATAAAGCCTCTGTGTAATATTATTAAATTCTTTTAAGGGTGATTTTATATTATTTTCAAACTCTTCCGACGAATTTATAGTTTCGCTCATTCAACCAAGGTTATTTCTTAAAAATTTATTATAATATTATTTACTAACTGATTGCTTTTTGCAACTCATGAAGGTTTATTTTTTTCTCATAATACGCTCGACCGAACATCACACCAAAAACACCAATTTCTTGTAATTTTAAAATGTCATCGATAGAACTCACTCCCCCACTCGCAATTAATTTTATTCTGGGAAACTTTTCCATAATGGTTTTATATAATTCAAATGGTGGCCCAGCCATCCCACCATCTTTTGATACATCGGTACATTTCACATATTTAATACCTCGCTCATAAAAAAAATCTATATGTGATATCAAATCAATCTCCGTTTTTTTTTGCCAACCTCCTGTCATAATTTTTCCTTCAATTCCGTCTGCCACTAAAATAATTTTTTCATTCCCATAAGTTACCAGCCATGATGCGAAAAAATCTGGTTTTTGAGCTGCAATTGTTGCAGCTGCCACATAAGTTGCACCACATTCAAAAGCGTTTCTTATATCATCTTCCGAGTTTATACCTCCACTAAAATCTACTTTTAAATCAGTATATCTAACAATCATTTCTAAAATATTATAATTAACAGCTTCTCCTTGTTGTGCGCCATCTAAATCAATTATACTAATGTGTTTTATGCCTTGGTCTTTAAATTCTTGTGCTACTTCCAAGGGATCATTGCCATACACAACCGGACTTTCAAACTTACCGGGAGCTACTTTAACACATTTTCCCTGATAAATAGATATTGTTGGTATAATTTCGATCATGTTATGTTTTGTTAAAACTTTTTGTAAAAAAAAACAGAAATGTATTTTATTTAAAACTGATTTGAAAATTTTATTTTTGTCAAATAAAAAACAATATTTTCAAATTAATATCGAATATAATTTTTTTATAAAAAAATAAAAATAAAATATCGGTTTATCGATATTAGTTTTCAATAATTTATAAATTTATTTTGTTTACGTATTTTAAATAAAAAATAATTTTAAATAACAACTCATTTTAAGAATGTAAAATTAAGCTTAATACAGTTGAACTAACCTCACTAATTTTTTCAGACCAAAAAGAATTCTCATCTTCGTTCTCTCATTAATATTTTATTAACTATTCCCTTCTAATATAATGTGCGGCATTACTGGCGTTCTTGCTTACAATGTGATTGGTCAAATGTCTCAAATCAACGTTCAAAAATCAATGAACGCATTAGAGAAACGTGGACCAGATGATTTTGATTCTTTTTATAAAGGTATGGTTGGCCTCGGGCATAGGCGTTTATCAGTTATAGATACAAAACGAACTGGTCGCCAACCCATGAAAGATTCATCAGGCAGATATACTATTGTTTTTAACGGCGAGATTTTTAATTTTAAAATTTTACGTGAAGATTTAATTGGAAAAGGAATTTCTTTTAAATCAGATTCGGATACAGAAGTACTTGTAAATTTATTCGCACTGGAAGGTGAAGAATGTTTGCATAAACTTAACGGATTTTTCGCATTTGCCATTTATGATAATGTGGAGGAAAGTTTATTTTTAGCAAGAGACCGATATGGAGTAAAACCTTTGGTATATTTTTATGATGAAGACAGGTTTATTTTCTCTTCCGAAATAAAAGCATTGCTAAGTTATGGAATTGAAAAAACAATAGATTTTACTTCTCTTCAACAATATCTTCAATTTAATTATATCCCTGCACCTAATTCTATTTTTAAAAATATTTATAAATTAATGCCTGGGCATTTTATTCAAGTAAAGAAAAGGGACATTACAATTAAAAAATATTATGGTTTGCTAAGCCAAACTAAGGAGAAATATGAAGGTGGATATGAAAATGCAAAAATTCATTTAAAAGATTTAATGTGCGATTCTGTAAAAAGCAGAATGGTTTCTGATGTTCCATTAGGGGCTTTTTTATCTGGTGGTATTGATTCGTCAGTTATAGTCGCTCTTGCATCCAATCATACAAATAAATTAGATACTTTTTCAATTGGCTATCGCGATGAGCCTTATTTTGATGAAACTAAATATGCTGAGTTGGTTGCCGAAAAATTTAAAACCAATCACACTACATTTTCCCTCACTAATAATGATTTATATCAACATTTATTTGAAATGCTTGACTATAATGACGAACCCTTTGCCGATTCATCGGCACTTGCAGTTTATATTTTAAGTAAAAAAACAAGAGAAAAAGTTACAGTTGCCCTTTCGGGAGATGGTGCTGATGAAATTTTTGCTGGTTATAATAAGCATGAGGCAGAGTGGAGAGTAAGAAATAGCAATTGGGAAAACAAAATGGTGTCGTCGTTGAAAGGTGTGTGGGATGTTTTACCAAAATCCAGAAATTCTTTTTTGTCGAATAAAATTCGTCAGCTACAAAAATTTGCTGAAATAAGTAAAATGAATGCAAAGGATCGCTATTGGCGATTAGCAACTTTTACTGACGAAAAAAATGTGATGGCTTTATTAAACTTAAATAGTAAAAATTTAGCAAATCAGTCAGCATTTGACGATAGAAAATCGGATATATTAAAATTTATTAGCGAAGATGATTTTGAAGGATTTTTATTCACTGATTTAAATTTGGTGTTAACCAACGATATGCTCACAAAAGTGGATTTGATGAGCATGGCTAATAGTTTGGAAGTTAGAAACCCATTTTTGGATTATAGAGTTGTTGAGTTTGCCTTTTCTTTACCTACAGATTATAAAATTGATGGTCAAATGAAAAAGAAAATTCTTCGAGATACTTTTAAAGATATTTTACCATCAGAACTTTACAGAAGGCCAAAACAAGGTTTTGAAGTCCCTTTGCATAAATGGTTTAATAAAGAATTAAAATCATTAATAGATGATGATTTATTAAGCAATAAATTTATTTCCGATCAGGGAATTTTTGATATTAATGAAATCAATAAAATAAAGCAAAAAGTTTTTTCCTCTAATCCTGAAGATTCTGTTAGTAGAGTTTGGGGTTTGTTAGTATTTCAATATTGGTGGAAGAAGTGGATGTAAGGAGATTATTTTGTCTGAATTAGGATTGATGGATTATATGTTTAATATCGTTTTATCAATATCGTTATTTTGATATTTTAGAATAAAAAAATCTTAATAGAAAATAAATCCTCTTTTTCCTCAAATCCTTTAATCTTAATTTAGAAATTTTTTCCACTAAATTATTTTTCTTTCTACTTACTCGGATTGCAAATCCTATTATATCTGTCGTTCCAGATGCCGCGAAAAGCGAACATCCGGAACAGCCTTGTGGGAAAGCGACATCCTAAACAGCGTGATTAGATAGAAATTATTTTAAGTACCCATTCATAAAAATTATAAGCTTATTTATTACTAAAAAAAGATGATCAACCAAAATATATGTTGTCAATTTTTAGAATTATATTTGAAATGGAAATTCAAGCAGTAGGTTCAATATAATGCAAACTTTTTTTAGAATGAGGAAATTTTTAAAAAAGTAAAACATGGTTTGGGATTTTAAAACAAAATAGAACTTAAGTAAACCTTGCTCTTTAAAAAACGATTAATAATATGAAACTTCAAGTGATAAAGGATGGTAATGGTAAGAACACAGGCGTATTTGTGCCAATTAATGATTGGAATGAGATTGTGGAAAAACATCAGGATCTTAAAAATTTAGTTGATATTAAAGCAGAGCCTAAAAAGAAACTTTCTCAATTGGCAGGTAAATTATCACACGAAACGGCAGAAGCGATGCAAAAATATGTAGCAGAAAGTAGAAACGAGTGGGAAGAAAGATTAAATAAACAGTTTTAAGAATGGGTTATTTACTTGACACTAATGTAGTTATCAACTACCTTGATGCTTCTTTGCCCATTACCGGTATGCAGTTCCTCAATAAAATAATAGATGAAGAACCTATTATTTCTATAATTACCAAGATAGAAACCCTAGGCTTTAATTTTAAATCTTGGGAGGAGAAAAATACAATGGAATTTTTTATTGATAATTCCCATATTATAAATATCAATGATTATATAGTAAAAACAACTATTACCATTAGGCAAAACTATAGGGTCAAACTCCCCGATGCCATTATTGCTGCTACTGCTATCGTTTACAGCCTCACTCTCATCTCACGCAATTCCAAAGATTTTAAAGATATAAAAGGATTAAACTTTATTGACCCACATAATTTATAAAAGCCCACACCATTCTCTCAGAAAGGCTTTCTTACTCAAAACTATTACTCTTCAACTCTTACGGACAGAGTCCTGCTTTTCACAAATGATTTAAGTGCGAACACTTAAACCAGAAGGGGAAAATCAAATCCAAAATCCAAAAATTTAAATTTCAGCGAAAGCTCCCCCGCCGTGGTTCGTGTCCCCACGAACCATTATTTTATTTATTGATTACCTTAATTCAGCATTTGTTATATGCAGTCAAATTATAACTTATCTTTAAGCGAACTATGGATAAAAGTATTTTTGAATATAAGCGTAAATCATTTATTTCAATCGGTGAGATATATTTTTGGACGGCTACTATAAATCAGTGGAAACATCTGCTTAAAAGAGACGCTTACAAAGATATTATCATTAATTCGATCAAATATTTAAATGAAAAAGGGAAGATAGATGTATTTGCTTTCGTGATTATGCCCAATCATATCCATTTAATATGGCGTATCAATGAAATGAATGGTAAGGAAACCGCACAAGCTTCATTTCTTAAATTTACAGCTCACGAGTTTAAGAGAAAATTAAAAATAGATGCGCCTGAATTTTTATTTGAATTTGCAGTATCTGCACACAACAAAAACTATGAATTTTGGCAAAGAGATTCTTTAGCCATTCATTTATATTCAAAAAAAATAGCTTTTCAGAAGTTGGATTACATACATAACAACCCTCTTGCTGAACACTGGCAATTGATAAAAGATCCATGTGAATATAAATATTCGACTTGCAATTATTATAACACAGGTAAAAAAATGTTTACTTTTATAAAAGATCTAAGGGATGAATTTTAGTTAACAATCGCTAGATAGTGGTTCGTGGGGACACGAACCATGGCGGTGGAGGCCTACTACGATGAGAGATTTAAATCAGGAAGACTTAAACCAGAGGAGGGAATTCTATTTCTCAACAACGTCAAGCCCTGTTCGTTGGTGGCAATTTTATT
>Ga0209512_1004737_pt1 | contig 11716 bp, 11 predicted proteins | sample frozenSSSSmetaG_FD_184142 | JGI IMG/M metagenome (GOLD analysis project Ga0209512, IMG submission 184142) | Glacier valley bacterial and archeal communities from Borup Fiord, Nunavut, Canada, to study Microbial Dark Matter (Phase II) -... | ecosystem: Environmental > Aquatic > Freshwater > Ice >... | reverse complement strand
CGAACAGGGCTTTCATGCCATTACCCAAATCTTCAGTACCTCTGAAGCCGATCCGTGAATAGGATTGCTGACCACTTTCTAATGTGATTTTTTTACCTGCAGCAAATGCGCCGTTCCTGTAAGCAACGCCAGCGTCTACAGTTCCATATACAGTTACGCTTGTTTGCGCTGTAGCAATGCCCAAAGTACCTAATAAAGCAACTAACAGTAGTGATTTTTTCATGTTTATATTTCCCCAAAAAATTAAAATAATGATGCCGCCAAGCAGATTATGTGAAGCTATTCTCAATATCTATAGTACTTGTAGCAAAAATGCGATTGCAAACTACTGCTCCCACATCTTTGAGCCGGACGCACTGTATCGCCTGACATTAATTGTCTCAATTAGTAGAAACCCGTATTGTTGTAGATTTACATCACATAATTCATTTTTATTGACTCCATCATTTTGGGTGTAGTTTTTTTGATACGCGCCAACAAAGCATCGCGCAACATACTATGCATAACTGTCCTGATGCTAACCAAAGTGGCGAGTTGTCCAGAACAGGCGCAACCACTCCTGCCACGACCGCCCCTGAAGAAGTAACAGCGCAGGATTGACATGAAGCGACAATACCGCGCGTATTGGGAAATAAATCCAGTGTCATCAAGGTCACTCCTGGCGCAACTAATGACATTCCGACTGCATAGAAGAATAATGGCGCCACCGACCAAGGTAATGCGGGCGGGAAAAAAAAGTGATACACCACGTTACAAAAAGCGGAACCAGCCAGAAAAAAATAGCCAATCCGCACTTGTGTAAATACAGGAATTTTTCCAGCTAAACGATTTGCAGCTAATGCACCAAAAAATATTCCAGCAACCATCGGTACAAATTGCCAACCAAACTGTTGCGCTGATAAACCTAAATGTTGCGTCAAAAATACAGGGGCAGCAGCGACGTACAAAAACAATCCGGCGAAATTAAAAGCAACCGTGCCTGACTGAACATGGAAGGAAGGAGAAGCAAATATCTTTTTGTAACTGGCAGCTAATTTGGAAAAACTAAAAGCATGGCGTTTTTCGGGTGGCAATGATTCTGGCAAAAAACGGTAGCAAAACCACGCCAGCACGACTGCATACAAAAGCAAAAATAAAAAGATGGCTCGCCAGTCAAATAATGTCACCAGGTAGCCGCCTAAAATGGGGGCAACTGCCGGCGCGATAGCAAATATCATCGTCACTAACGATAATAAACGTTGCGCTGCTGGCCCTGAATACAAATCCCGAATGATGGCGCGCCCTACGACCATGCCCGCTCCTGCTGATAATCCTTGCAAGATCCGGAATGCCCATAAGTACTGAATTGTATAAGCGGCGGCACATCCTAAGGAAGCGACGGCAAATACAAATAGCGATACCAGAATAATGTTGCGACGACCCAGAGTATCGGAAATGGCACCATGCCAGAGCATCATGAATGCAAAAGCCAACATATAGGCTGTCAGCGTTTGCTGAACCTCGATTACATTCACATTCAATGAAGCTTGAATCGCAGGAAAAGCCGGCAGATAGGTGTCAATTGAAAATGGCCCCAACATGGATAACCCGGCTAACAATATCGCTAAGCCAGTGGTTTTTTTATTTGTGGACATAGTTGTCGGAGTTGTACCTGAAGACATGCAATTTATAAATTAAGCCGCTTCATCAAGCAACGAACAACAATTCATTCTTTTGATGAGTCGGTATTCTTTCTTTTTAGCGTAATAAAACCTACTTCAGCAGTCGATTTAACATGCGTTCCCCCCACAAGGAACTTTTGAAAACACATGCTTCCATCCGCTAAAAAATAATAAATGAGATTATTTTCAATCACGGAATCGAGAACAGGTGTTCCGTTTATGGTCGCTGCATCGCTTTTTTGTCCACCTGAAAATGAAAATGCGATTGTTTCTTCCAACAAAATCCGGTTGCCTTCAACAGACACAATTTTTGTGGTCAGAGTATGTTGATATGGATCATCCAAAAAACTTTTCGCATCATCCTGGATCCTTGGGCTTCGCTGCTTCACGTCGGTTGAAACCGGCCACCATATCAAAACGAAACAAACGACATTCCAGTGCACCGTTAAAGAACGGTGTTTTACGTGCTTCTTTCAGGCGTAACATTTTGGGCAAAGTCAGATCAGCGGTAAAAATGAACACCTGCCAACCAGCAAACCGTTGTTTTAATGTGGTGCCAAATGCACTGAAAAAGGCAGTTGCTAATTCATCCGTTTCCAGTGTGCTGTCGCCACGCACGCCGATCCGTTCACCATAAGGTGGATTAGTAATCAACATGCCAGGCACATCAGATGGAGCCTGAATTTTCTGTGCTTCGATTTGTTTTAGTGGTACCTCAAAACGGATACCTGCCTTATTTAAATTATTGCGCGTCATCAAAACCATATCGCCGGAAATATCGCTACCAAAAATAGTAGCTGCGCCAGTAACTTCTTTTATTTTGATGGCTGACTTCATTTCTTGCCAACACAGCGCATCAAAGTTACCGAATTTTTCAAAAGCAAATTCACGATGCAATCCAGGCGGAATTCCGGCCAACATTTGCGCTGCTTCCGCCAAAATAGTTCCTGAGCCGCACATCGGATCAAACAAGGTCATGCCTGGTTTCCACCCTGCTACGCGCAACAAACCTGCTGCCAGATTTTCACGCAGCGGAGCGTCTCCCGTTTCCATGCGCCAGCCGCGTTTGAATAATGGCTCACCCGAAGTGTCAATATAAAGAGTGAAATTCTTTGCATCTAAAAATCCGACAATGCGGATATCAGGCGTTTGCGTATCCACCGATGGGCGTTCATTGCATAAATCGCGAAACCGGTCGCACACCGCATCTTTGATTTTGAGCGTTGTAAATTCCAGACTGCGTAATGGTGATTTAATCGCCGTGATATCCACCCGGATGGTGTGATGAATGCTGAACCAATCTTCCCAAGGTTGCTCCAGGCTCAGATCATAAATATCATTTTCGTTGTTATAACTTTGATGCGCCATGCGCAAAAGAATTCTTGAAGCAATGCGCGAATGAAGATTAAGTTGATAAGCGTCCGTCAAATTACCTGAACAATGCACGCCACCAGGAACCTGGTTATGTACTTGTAACGTCGGGCAATGTTGTGTGGAAATTTCGGCCAGCTCATCTGCAAGGGCTTGTTCCATACCGCGCGGGCATGGGCAAAAATAGGAATGTTTGTGGGTCATCATTTAGGTTTGGTAGGGGGGGCACGCCCTTGTGCCCACCATGGTTGAGAGGTGAAAGAAGATCAAAACAGCAAAATATTTGAACATGAAGGAATTTAATTGAGGATATTAGTGATCAACCATGGTGGGCACAAGGGCGTGCTCACCTACCAGACCTAAAACGGCTTCACAACCACAAGACAAACAATAGCGATAAATATCAACACCGATACCTCATTGAAATAGCGATACCAGACATGGCTGCGTTTATTTATTCCTTGTTCAAACTTTTTCAGCAAACTACTGCAAGCGTGTTGATAACCAAGAACCAGGAAAACCAATCCAAGTTTGGCGTGCATCCAACCATTTCCTGCACCACGACCAATACCGTAGCCGAGGTATAAAACAAAGCCAGAGATAAGAGCGATTGCGCTCAGGATCAACATAAAGCGATACAACTTACGTGCCATTTTCAGCAAACGTTCTACTGCCACACCAGAACTACCTTCTTCCGCTAAATTGACAAAAATACGCGGCAAATAAAATAGTCCGGCAAACCAGGACATGACGAAAATAATGTGTAACGATTTAATCCACAGCATAGAACTCCTTTTTAATCCAGCAAGCGTAGGCTGGGATTGCATCCCTACGAGTTGTCGTCTGCTTTCTATCCTCTGACTTCCCCATGCCCAAACACCACATATTTAACCGAAGTTAATCCATTCAAACCAACCGGACCACGAGCATGTAATTTATCGGTGGAGATACCAATTTCTGCTCCCAACCCAAATTCAAAGCCATCAGCAAAACGTGTCGATGCATTCACCATCACCGCAGCAGAATCCACTTCACGCAAAAAACGTAGTGCGCGGCTGTAATCTTCAGTGACTATCGTGTCAGTGTGCTGGGATGAATACTGGCTGATATGTGCAATCGCCTCATCCAAATCCGCGACTACTTTGATGGATAAAATTGGGGCTAAATATTCGGCATCCCAGTCTTCTTCCACGGCAGCGACTAACTGCGGATAAGCGGCGAGTATCTTCATCGCATCAGCATCGCAACGCAATTCCACTTTTTCTCCGGCATACAATGCAGCCAAAGTCGGCAAAATTTGTTTCGCAACCGGACGCGCCACCAGCAACGTTTCCATCGTATTGCACGTGCCATAACGATGGCATTTTGCGTTGAAAGCGATGTCGGCCGCTTTGGTTAAATCGGCTTTGTCGTCAATGTACACATGACAAACGCCGTGCAAATGTTTGATCATCGGCACGGTGCTCTCGCTCATCAAACGCTCAATCAACCCTTTGCCGCCGCGCGGCACAATCACATCCACAAATTCTGGCATGGTGATTAATTGCCCGACCGCAGCACGATCGGTTGATTCGATGACCTGCACCGCATGCGCTGGCAATCCTGCTCCGGCTAAACCTTCCTGCACCAATTTTGCTAATGCCTGATTACACTGAATTGCTTCCGATCCGCCACGTAATATCGTTGCATTACCGCTCTTAATACAAAGACCCGCCGCGTCCACGGTAACGTTCGGGCGTGCCTCATAAATGATGCCAACCACACCTAACGGAACACGCATTTGTCCGACTTGGATTCCGCTTGGTCGCAATTTTAAATCGCTGATTTCACCGATCGGGTCAGACAATGCCGCCACTTCCAGTAAACCTTCTGCCATCGACTGAATTGCTTGTTCAGTCAAACTTAATCTGTCTAACAAAGCAGGTTCCAAACCCGCCGAGCGGGCGACCTCCATATCGATCTGATTTGCCGCGCGTAACGCCGGCGCTTCACGCAAGATAGCGGCAGAAATTAAATGCAAGGCATGATTTTTTTGCGCGGTCGAAGCTCGCGCCATCAAGCGGCTGGCGTTCTTCGCTTGTTGTCCGACTTGTTGCATATAGTTTGAAATGTTCATGATCTTAAATTTCTCGTAGGTTGGGCTAACGCGGTATCAACTTAAACCCGCAGCCCAACATTTTTGCGCAGAATGTTGGGCTGCGATTTTGCCTTGATGCGCCGTTAGCCCAACCTACAGCTATTATGCCGGCCTTGCGAGAGACAATGACAATTGCAACACAGCGTCCCAAGCATCACCTGACAAGGTTTTCGCGCGCAAACCTTTAATCAATTTATCAATCTGCGCCGCATTTTTTAATGCATTTTGCAAAGCAGTCAAACTCAGCCGATGTAGAGCAGGTTCCATTAATCGTTCACGCCCGCCCCAAATCCGGTGCTCTTTAAATAGAACGGATAACGGTCTGCCATCTTGCATTCCTATTTTCAATTTAAGAAGCGTACGACATTCTTCCGCTAACGCCCACAGCACTAACGGTAACGCTTCTCCTTCGCCTTTTAAGCCATCCAACATGCGCACTAAACGTGTCACATCGCCGGACAAAATAGCTTCGCTTAATTTAAATACATCATAGCGCGCTACGTTAAACACCGCTTCCTGTATTTGTGTCGGACTCAACGCACCTGCCGGATACAACAATCCGAGTTTTTGAATTTCCTGATGCGCTGCAAGCAAATTACCTTCCACCCGATCAGCAATAAATTCCACCGCTTCGCGATCAGCGCTTTGACCTTGCTCTTTTAATGCGCGTGAAATCCAGGCAGGTAATTGGGCACGTTCGATTAACGGAATATCCAGATAGACAGCCGCTTCTTGCAAACGCGTCACCCACACTGATTTTTGACTGGCCCAATCCAATTTGGGCAAGGTAATCAATGTCATCGTGTCAGGATTGGGATTTTTTTTAAGCTGGCTTGCATAGTCTTGTAATGCTTTTCCGCCCTCTTTGCCAGGCTTACCCGTCGGAATGCGCAGATCAATAATTTTTTTATCACCGAACAGCGACTGGCTTTGACTGGCCGCTAACAATGCGCCCCATTTAAAACTGCGTTCCACCGTTAAAATTTCGCGTTCAACAAATCCTTCTGAACGCGCTTTGGCACGAATTTTATCTAATGCCTGCCCTGCCAGTAAATGTTCGTCACTGCTCACTACGTACAACGGGGCGAGCGATTTGGTGAGTTGTGCATCTAGCGCATCGGGAGTAACTAAGCGAATTAGCACAACTAATCCATTTTCAATACAGAAAGACGGCGCACAACTTGCTGTACTAAATCGGCTTGCATGTCTTTATAAAGCGCTGCTTCTTCCACTGCCTTGGATAAAACGACATTTTCGTTATAACTAATTACCCGACTCACAACGATAGTGGTTGGCGGTAAAAATAGTTTTCCCTGATTTTCACCCTGACCTTTGCGCACTTGAAAAGTTAAATAACTATTCAGCGTGTATTCGCGTACAAAACCTTGCACTGTTAAAGAAAGGATGACTTTTTCTGGTCGCTCAGAAAGAATATCCAAAATCACACCAGCCTCTTTTGCATCAGAAATTAGCGTGATACTTTTCTGCGATTTTAAATTACGCCGCAATGCCAGACCAAATGGCGTGGTGTCTGAACCTGCCACGTAAATTGTTTGAAATGGAAATTCGCTCGCACCGCGCAGATGAAATCCACATGCCGAAATCAACAATACAGAAGCCAGCATCATGACTATTAGTTTTCGTAGGGTGGGCACGTCTTTGTGCCCACCATTTTTGAAATTTCCGTGTAGGTCAATATGAGGTAACGTTTGATGAGTCATGGAATTTATTGAAGGATGTTTGTCGATCAGCGATGGTGGGCACAAAAGCGTGCCCACCCTACACCACGATATTAATTAGCTTGCCTGGCACTACAATCACCTTTTTGGGCGCAGCAGTTAAGAATTTTTGCACGTGTTCATGCGCTAAAGCAGTCGCTTCGATGCTGGCTTTATCTGCGTCTCGCGCTACCTTTATTGACGCACGCAATTTGCCATTCACCTGCACCACTAATTCAATTTCATTCTGAATTAAAGCAGCTTCATCTACCTGTGGCCAGGCTGCATTAATAATCTCTCCTTGCATACCCAGGTTTTTCCAAAGCGCGTGACACACATGTGGACAAACCGGATACAAAGCGCGCAACAAAATACTGAAGGCTTCTTTAAGAGATTCTGTACAACCCTGACCTTCAGCCTTAAATGATTCAATCGCATTGAGTAATTTCATCGCGCCGGAAACGACCGTGTTGTAATGCAAGGTGTCGTAATCATGATCAATTTGTTTTAAGGTCAGGTGTACTTCGCGACGCAATGCTTTTACTGGTTCTGCATAATCAGCACCGGAATTAGTGATATCACCAGTACTGCTTATGGCAGCTAAATGCTTATGCGCATTCGCCCACAAACGTCGCAAATAACGTGCCGCGCCTTCCACACCAGCATCGCTCCACGCGGCGCTTTGATCAGGTGGGCCGGCAAACATCGTAAATAACCGTGCCGTATCTGCACCAAAACGGCTGATAATGTCTTTCGGCTCCACCACATTATTTTTTGACTTCGACATTTTTTCAATGCCGCCAAGTTGAACAGGGAGTCCGTCACTTTTTAACGTAGCAGAAATTGGCCGGCCTTTTTCATCAAATGCCACTTCCACTTCATTCGGGTAGTACCACGTTTTTTTGCCTGTTCCATCTTCATCACGATAGTACGATTCATTCAGTAACATACCTTGCGTGAACAGATTAGTGAATGGCTCATCAAACTTCACCAGACCAAGATCGCGCATCGCTTTCGTCCAAAACCGCGCGTACAGCAAATGCATAACCGCATGCTCTACGCCGCCGATGTACTGATCCATCGCCATCCAGTAATCATTACGCGCATCGACCATGGTGTCGGCATCCGGACAGGTATAACGCATGTAATACCAACTGGAATCGACAAAGGTATCCATCGTGTCCGTTTCACGTTGCGCAGGTTGCCCGCATTTTGGACAAGCAACATTTAAAAAATCAGCACGATGTTTTAATGGATTGCCCGATCCGTCCGGAATGCAATCGGTCGGCAAAATGACGGGTAAATCGGCTATCGGCACAGGAACAGAACCGCAGGAATCACAATGAATAATCGGGATAGGCGTGCCCCAATAACGTTGACGGCTGATACCCCAGTCACGCAAACGCCAGGTTGTTTTCTTCTCACCTAAACCTAGCGCAATCAGATCAGCAGCAACTGCATTGATCGCTTCCTGACAAGTTAGTCCGTTGTATTTTCCGGAGTTGGTGATGGTTTCATGTTGCTTGTCTCCATACCAGTCTTGCCACGCGGCCAGACTATATTCCTTCCCTTCCAATGCAACGACTTGTTGAATCGCGATGTTATATTTTTTGGCAAAGGCAAAATCACGTTCATCGTGACCAGGCACGCCCATGACCGCACCATCACCATACGTCATCAACACATAATTACCGACCCACACTTCCACTTGCTGACCGGATATGGGATGTGTGACAAATAAACCTGTTGGCAGACCTTCTTTTTCTTTAGTCGCCATTTCAGCTTCTGTCGTGCCACCGGTTTTGCACACTTCAATAAACTCAGCCAGCTTTGGATTATGTTTTGCTGCCTGGGTTGCCAGAGGATGTTCTGCCGCTACTGCACAAAAAGTGACGCCCATAATCGTGTCGGCGCGGGTGGTGAAGACATACAATTTTCCACCCTGGATAAGTTGTCCGAAATCGTCTTTAATCTGATGCGGAAATGCAAAACGCACGCCTTCACTTTTGCCTATCCAATTGCGTTGCATGGTGCGTACTTGTTCAGGCCACCCGGTTAAATCATCGATGCTGTTTAACAGCTCTTCCGCATATTGTGTAATACCGAAGTAATAACCTGGAATTTCACGCTTTTCGATTAACGCACCTGAGCGCCAACCGCGCCCGTCTACGACTTGTTCATTCGCCAAAACAGTTTGATCCACCGGATCCCAATTCACGACCTGGGTTTTTTTGTAGGCTATCCCTTTTTCTAACAGCTTCAGGAAGAACCATTGATTCCAACGGTAATAATCAGGATCACAAGTGGCCACTTCCCGCGTCCAGTCAAATGCTAAACCTAATGGCTGCATTTGCGATTTCATGTCGGCGATATTGGCGTAGGTCCATGCAGAAGGCGATTTGTTAAGCGCCATTGCTGCATTTTCAGCCGGCAAACCAAATGCGTCCCAGCCCATCGGCATTAAGACGTTATAACCTTTCATACGCAGCTGGCGCGACAACATGTCGTTAATCGTGTAGTTACGCACATGCCCCATATGTAATTTGCCGGACGGATACGGCAGCATGGAGCACGCATAGTATTTACCTTTTGGAAAACGCGGATCGTTTTCCAAGGTACGGTAAGCATCGATTTGTTGCCAATGGGATTGAGCTTCTTGCTCTACTTCAGAAGGGTTATATTTTTCTTGCATCAGGATCAGGATGTTGTAGGGTGGGCTCGCTTTTGTGCCCGCCATTGTTGAGATGTCAAAGGAGATCGACCAATCGTAACGTTTGATAAGGCATGGAATTTATTCGAGTATGTAGTTCATCAACGATGGTGGGCACAAAAACGTGCCCACCCTACGAAACCAACGCTTTGCGCAAGCCAAGCACATCCTGCATATCAAACAAGCCATTGGATTTATCGCGTAAAAATCGGACGGCGCGCAGACTGCCGTTGGCATAAGTTACTCTTGAAGATGACTTGTGCGAGACCTCAACCCGTTCGCCAATTCCGGCAAACAAAACGGTATGGTCACCAACAATGTCGCCACCGCGAATTGTGGCAAAACCAATCGAGGATGGATCACGTTCACCGGTAATACCTTCGCGGGTGTACACCCCGACATCGTTCAGATCACGCCCCATTGCAGTCGCAATCACTTCGCCCATTTTTAAGGCTGTGCCTGAAGGAGCGTCAACTTTGTGGCGATGATGCGCTTCAATAATTTCAATGTCGTAGCCTTCAGCAAAACTCTGCGCCGCCAACTCTAGCAACTTCATCGTGACGTTCACACCAACACTCATATTGGGCGCAAATACGATGGCGATTTTTTTTGCCGCAGCGGCAATCGCCGCTTTACCAGCTTCATCAAAACCGGTTGTGCCGATAATCATTTTAATGCCATGCTCAGCACAATATTCCAGGTGCTTTAAGGTGCCTTCAGGACGGGTAAAATCGATTAAAAAATCAGCATCTGCCAAACCGGTTGAAAAATCAGAGTTAATCAATACACCAGATAATTTTCCTGAATACGCGGAGGCATCCTGTCCAAGAACAGGACATTCGGCAAGATCCAGAGCGCCAGACAATTGCATATCGTCAGCAGCATTTACCGCGTCAATCAACATCCGTCCCATCCGGCCCGATGCGCCGGCGATAGCTATTTTTATTAAGTTAGTCATTTTTTTAGTTTCTAGTTAGCTGCACTGGTAATTCTGGCCAAATATTCTTGTTCATTCGGTAAATTACCACGCTCTATTTTGGAAACCAGACTTTGATCAAAGTACACAGTCACCCGCGAAGTAATCAATTCGCCGCTGGGTTTTAACAGGCGAAATATGTAATCCCAACGGTCCGCATGAAACATATCCGTCAACAAAGCGGTCCCCAGAATGAAGCGCACTTGTTCGCGTGTCATACCTTCTTTTACCTGATCGGCCATTTCCTGAGAAACAAAATTACCTTGTTGAATAGTGATGCGGTAAGGAGTAAAAATTCCCATGAATTTTTTAAACCCGACCGGTGCGACTGTTTGGGCACTTAAGTTTTCTGTTGATGCGTTTTCTTTTGATGCGTTCTCTTTATTTTCTGACTGAGCTTGCGTCATACTTTGGCTAGCGCAACCAGATATCATCACAAACAAACACATCGTTAAAAAACGTTTTGAATTACATTTGTACAACATTCGCATAAATAACCTTAATTCATTGAGCGTCAGAACGAAAACATAATATGATAAAGCAGATATTCACTATTGAAGAAAAAAAATGGCTACTACACCCAATCTTAAGTCCAGCGGTTTAAAAGCCACTCTTCCTCGGTTGAAAATTTTAGAAATTTTTCAGAATAGTAAGGTAAGACACCTTTCCGCTGAAGATATCTACAAAATTCTGTTGAATGACAACATGGATGTTGGATTAGCGACTGTATATCGCGTTCTCACCCAATTTGAACAAGCCGAAATTGTTCATCGCAATCATTTTGAAACGGGCAAAGCCGTTTTTGAATTAAACGAAGGCACACACCATGACCATCTGGTTTGCTTAAATTGCGGCAAAGTGGAAGAGTTTTACGATGATGAAATTGAAAAACGCCAACAAATGATTGCAACTCAACGTGGGTTTACTATTTCCGAACATGCGTTAGCTATTTATGGAAATTGCACTAAGAAGAATTGCCCCAACCTGAGTAAAACTTAATTCATGATGCAATTCAGTAGACTTCTTTCGGAACCTATAAAATACTGTTTTGAAGCTATTTTGGATGCTACATGCGGTACGACACGATAAAGAATTTGCAAGAGGAAGATTTCCGCCGGCTGACAGGGGTGAAATTTGGCACCT